>Ga0210389_10000219_pt1 | contig 60014 bp, 31 predicted proteins | sample IncBWH28OmetaG_FD_160127 | JGI IMG/M metagenome (GOLD analysis project Ga0210389, IMG submission 160127) | Forest soil microbial communities from Barre Woods Harvard Forest LTER site, Petersham, Massachusetts, United States - Inc-BW-H-28-O ... | reverse complement strand
GACCTTTCAGTTCACTCCGCCCGCCAGTTGCTCCGGCCCGTGGGAAAAGATCGTGTTCGAAGCCGACTTCCGCGAGAACGGCGGAGCCCAGTTCGACCGCACGGCAACCATGTTTCTCGGCAACACCAACATTTATTTCGGCACCACTCCCGAGCCCCTGGCGACTGCCACCAACGCCTGGCACATCGAGCGCGACGTCACCGACTACGCCGCGCTGTTTTCGATTCCGCAACCGGGCACGATCGTTCTGGGTAACTGCACCACCGATTGCGCTCCACCCTACAATACTTTGAACGGAGTTTTCACCGTCGACGCGGATCTGGAATTTTATCCCGCCGACAATCATGATCCGGACAATCGTAGCCCCGACAATCATGGCCACCACAATCGGCCGGCCGACGCCGTGCTTCCCCTCGTCCAGACAACGAGCGGCGGTGGAATCAACCTACCCGCCTATCTCTTCAGTCCTACCGATCAGTTCTCCACTACCTTCACCCTCCCCACCAATATTGAGCGCGTTTATCTCGATGTCGTATCCCAGAGCCAGTCGACTGACGAACAGTGGTACGCCTGTTTCCCGAATGACCTCGCCAACATCAACGAGGTCTACGGATGCGGAAATACCGACTTCCGCGAAACCGAAATCATTATCGATGGCAACCCCGCTGGAATCGCCCCAGTTTCTCCGTGGGTCTTCACCGGATTTCTTCCCGATCAGTGGGTCCCGACGCCCGGCGCTCAGACCCTCGACTTCGTTCCCTATCGCGTAAACCTCACACCGTTCGCTGGCCTGCTTAACGACGGCAACCCGCACACAGTCTCCCTCAGCGTCTTCAACGACGACAATTATTTCGCCGAGGCGGCATCCCTGTTGCTCTATCTCGATCACGGATCAACCACGGTCACCGGAGCCCTTACCAAGAACACCCTCGCGATTCCGTCGCCAGTCGTCACCGAGAATCTGCAAGGCACCTCCACTGTTACTGGTACGATCGGCGTCACCTCAAATCGTCATTTCACGATTGCTGGGTACGTCCAGACTTCGCACGGCAAGGTCTCGACTTCTATTTCGGAGCACCAGAACTTCTCCAGCACCCAGACCATCGATTTCGACACCGTCAATGCGACCGTGCTCGATCAACAGACCTCGGTACACAATGACGTCTCGTCGACGACGACGGTGTCGAGCAGAGACCAAACGGTGTCGACGATCGACAGTTTCAGTTTCCCTATCTCCGTCAACTTTACCTTTCCCGTTAGCAGTGCCCCCTTCGGCTTTACGGTCGACACCAGGCAGAACTACGAAAACAACAGCCTGGTCTCTTACGGCCACGAGCTTGCTGCCTTCAACTCGGTGACCAACTCGGTGCATGCGACCGACGTGAGCCCAGCCGCCAGTTCTCAAAGCTACACTGCCTTCGATTCCGACGGCACCTTCTATAACTGCCAGATCGCATCGAAGAACAACACTTTAACCAAAGTCAGTCGCGGCTGTTCCCAGAACCACGACCAGCATTAGCCAAACCGCCGATCACCCCCCGGCCCGGTTCTCAGACCGGGCCGGTTTTTCTTTCAGAGCAGCGCCGCTTCCCGCGGCGCAGTCGCCATGGCCTGAATCCAATGGGCCCACGGTCAGCTCTCGCGGATCCGGGGAAACAGTATGCCGAAATCGCGCGAGCGACGGCCGAAGTGATTGAATAAGGCCAAAACGATCATTTTTATGCTTGACAGTCGCCAAGTGCCCAGATTAGCGTCGGCTGTTAGGGATATTGTGAAGATGCAAGAGGACATTATGAGAACAGATTCGTTCCGCTGGATGGCCGGATGTTGCGCCGTGATGTTGCTCTGCCTTACATCTGCCCTCGGACAAACCGTCACTGGTTCCATCACGGGCCTGGTCACCGATCCCAGCGGCGCCGTGGTTGCGGGAGCAACCGTCACGGCTGAGAACGTCGGAACCGAGGTGAAAACGTCGGCTAAGACGAACGAGGCCGGCGTGTATACGATCCGCTTTCTTCCGATCGGCACCTACACGATGACGATCGATGCGGCTGGGTTCGCCACGGATCACGCCGCCCCGTTTCCTCTCGAAATCGATCAAACCGTAAAATTCGACGTCGCCTTAAGGATCGCCGGCTCGACCACCGTCAATGTCGAGGAGACCTTTCATCCCATCCTTAACACCACCGATTCCAGTCTGGGGAACACGCTTTCGACCAACGAAATCGCGAACATTCCGCTGAACGGGCGGAACTTCTCCTCGCTCACCCTTTTCCAGCCGGGAGCCGTCGATACCGACCCGACCGGCATGACGGGAAACAATGCCATCGAGAGGAGCACCTACAATAGCGGGATAGCGTCGATCAACGGCAACCGCGAGCAGGAAAACAACTACATGCTCGAAGGCGCCGAAGACAACGAGCCGCAGAACAATCTCATCGGCTACAATCCCGCGCCCGACGCCATCGCCGAGCTGCGCGTGGTCTCCGCCAATGCCAATGCGACCTATGGAAACGCCAACGGCGGTCAGATCGTGACGATTCTGAAGTCTGGTACGAATAGGTTTCATGGATCCGCGTACGACCTGCTGGAGAACCAGAATCTCGATGCCAATTCCTGGGCGAACGGGCTCGCCCTTTGCGCTTCGTGCAATCCACCGACCCCTGCTAGCCCTATAACGAAATACACCCAAAACATTTTCGGCGGAACTCTTGGCGGTCCCGTCCTACGAAATAAACTCTTCTTCTTTGCCGACTACGAAGGCGTACGGAAGCATACCGCCCAGCCGCTCCAGCAGACCAGCGTTCTCACCCCGCAGATGCTGGCGGGTGATTTCTCGGCCTTAACTGCCAACGGAATCCAGCTTTATGACACGCAGAACAACTTTGCACCATTCCAGAACAATCAGATCCCAGTCGTGAGTCCGATCGCTCAGTTTCTTGCTGCTAATCCGCAGATCTATCCCGCGCCGAATCGAGCACCGACGGATGGATTGATCCAAAATAACTATGTTGGCCCCCAAAACAGCTTTGTCACGAACAATCAGGAAGATTTCAAGGTTGATTTCACTCCTGGCAACGTTAACAAGATTAGTGGTTTCTATTCGCAGGGAACGGGCGCAGATTTCACTTCCGCGATTCTTCCCATATCCTTCCCGGCACACAATACCTATCCGACGAAGATTGCTGGGGCAAGTTGGGTTCACACCTTTTCATCTGCCATCATTAACGAAGCACGCCTCGGCTTTACCCGTGTGCGCTGGAACAACGGCGTGCCCAGCGATCCCTCCGGTCTATTCGGGCTCAACGGTGAGTCGAAGGTGGGTATCACGTTTCCATTCACTCAGCAGTATGCTGGCTTTACCGGCCAGAACATCGGCAACAATGCGAGCTATATTGGTACGCAGGCCAGTCCGCAGGTATTCACCGATAATACTTTCAACTATCAGGACACTCTCACCTGGCAGCGCGGTCTCCATTTGTTCACGATGGGCGTCCAGGCGACGCGTTATCAACAGAACTACCTCAACGCAAGCAATGTTGGATTTCTTGGGCAGTTTCAGTACACGGGCACTTATACGTCCAACTCAAATGCGGCTAACGGTGCCGGGTACGGCCCAGCTGATTTTGTCCTTGGCCGCATTTTCGGCACTTCGCTCGCGGATCCTCTCGGCAAGGTGGGCAATCGACAATGGCGCACCGCCGGCTTTTTTCAGGATGATTACAAAGTTCTTCCGAGGCTGACGCTCAACCTCGGCTTGCGCTACGAATTCGACCAACCCTGGTATGAACAAAACGACAAGACCGCTAATGTAGTGTTCGTTAATGGGATTGCAACCGTAGAGTATGCGGGCCATGTTCCCGCCGGAGCGGTTGCGGGATCGATTGTTTGCCCTACGCACGCCTGCTACAACGCGAACTACAACCAGATCATGCCCCGCCTGGGCTTCGCGTATCAGATTGATAGCAAGACCGTGATTCGCGGCGGCTATGGCATCACCAGTTTTTTTGAAGGTTATTCTTTCAATCAGCGCCTGACATCCAGTCCTCCGTTTACGGAGGCAATTAACCAGAGTGCCCCTGTCCCGACAACGACATCGGGTGGCACACCGTTTACGGTGGCAAACGCTTTCAGCCAGCCGTTTGGGTCGGACCCCAATTACGACCTTTATTCAGTCTGGCCGCAGGATACCCAGCCTGCATACATTCAGCAATACAACCTCACCGTCGAGCGCGCAATCACGAATGAGCTCTCGGTGAGCATGGGCTACCACGGTCAGAACGGCGACCATCTCGACGACTATCGAAATGGAAATCAACTTACCGCCGCACAGGCGCAAGACCTCGGGGGCAACTGCGGAGCTTCCGTTATTCCGGCGGCCGACCAGACTCCCTACTTCGCGCTGGTCGGAGAATGCGGCAGCATTCTCGTCACGGAGTCGGAAGGCAGAATGAACTATAGCTCCGGGCAACTCACAGTGCGCCAACGAACCCATCACGGATTGGAATATACCCTCAACTACACTTGGGCAAAATCCTTGACTGACTCGTCGGGTAACTACGCGGTGGGCGCACAGGCGAACAATAGCTGGAACGGGCTCTCGGTTCAGAACGGTTATGACCTGATGGCCGACTGGGGGCCTTCCGCGATCGATGTCCGGCACAGCATGAACTTCGTGGGAGTCTATGACCTTCCCTTCGGCAAAGGTCGCGCTTATGGCGGTAATGCAAAAGGTCCAGTCGACGCAGCATTCGGAGGATGGAGACTCGCAACCACGGCCATCCTCTATTCTGGATTCCCGGTCACAATCTTTGGGCCGGACGCAAGCAATACCAACAATGCCGGATGGGGGTTCAGCCGGGCGAATCAATATCACCCAATGATCATACGCAATCGATCCCTAGCGAATTGGTGGGGAAACGATCCCTCAGCCATCCCTTGTGAGGGCGCCGGATCCGAGACGAACCCTCTCGGCCAAACCGGGGTCTGCGCCTATGGTGCCGCTGCTTCGAATACGTTCGGCACGGCGCGTAATAGCACCGAGCGCGCACCAGGCTATCGACAGGTCGACATGTCCTTGTTCAAGGATTTTCACCTATGGAAGGAAGATCATGTGCTCGGCTTCAGGGCTGACTTCTTCAATATCTTCAACATAGCGAGCTACGGAAACCCCGATAACAACATAAACGACAGCAGCTTTGGTCTGATCACAACCGTTCGTTCCCCGGCGCGCCAGATCCAATTGAGCTTGCACTACGCCTTCTAGCCTCCCCATCGCTTTTGGGAGTCTTAACGGGCCGCTTTAGTAATACCGGCGTCCGCCAAGGTCAGACTTGGCTAGCTGCGTTTCACAAAAAGTGCTAGGTGCAATATCTCGGAAGTCCGCAAACACACTCATGGCCGAACCAGTACTGATTGAAGTTTGCGTCGACTCAGTCGCGTCGGCGATGGCCGCACAGCGGGGCGGGGCGACACGCATCGAGTTGTGCAGCGATTTGATCGAGGGGGGAATCACTCCCAGCGCCGGCCTGATCGGCACGGTTCGTGACCGTGTCTCCGTCGGCCTCCAGGTCATCATTCGCCCCCGCGGAGGAGACTTCTGCTATACGGACGACGAAGTGGAGATCATGCGCCGCGACATCGCCATCGCCAAGGAACTGGGCGCCGATGGCATCGTTCTCGGCATCCTCGATGCCGGAGGTCACATTGATGTCCCCGGCACCCGTGAACTGGTCGAGTTGGCGCGCCCGCTCAATGTCACCTTCCATCGCGCTTTCGACATGGCCGCCGACCTTTTCAAATCCCTCGAAGACGTTTGCGCTACCGGCGTCGACCGGCTTCTCACCTCGGGCGGCGAACAAAAGTGTTTGCAAGGCGCCGAAACCATCGCCCGGCTCGCTAAGTTGGCCCGTGGTCGCATTGCCATTATGGCCGGCGGCGGGATCGGTCACCATGATGCTGCAGCCATTATCGAGCGGACGGGAGTTCGCGAAATTCATGTGGGATTGAGTACCCCGGTTTCTAGTCCAATGCGCTACCGTAACCCTCGGCTGTCGATGGGCAAGGTTCAAGGTCGCGAATACGAGCGCGTGCAGGTGCTCGAAGAAAATGTGAGACGCCTGCACAACGCCATTTCGCTGGCCAAGAGTTAGGCGAAGAATTGGCCGGTGCGAGTTCGCTACGCGCCATACGCTAGCGGATATTCAGGTCGGCGTAGTGGGCAAAGCTCGATAGCGATACCTCGTCATTGCCGGGTATGTAGAAGCCAAACTTCCCCAGGCTAGGATTAGCGCCCGGTTGCGTCCAGCGATCCAGTACAGTCCAGCGTTCACCGTGCTTGATCAGGTGGACCAGTTCCGTGGCGCTGACGCGGGTTTCGATTGTACGGAAACTTTTCTTGTCGTTCTTATCGGGAACTATGATCTCATCCGTTTTCGCGCCGTTGCGAATCACAGTGCGGTAGAAGTTATTATCATCCATTTGGAACAGGACGTAGTTCTTGGGATCGCGATAGTTCAGCACCCATTGCAAGAGACGCCCCTTGGTAAGCATCGCAGAAAAACGAAATGTACCCGCGGCAGGAACGGCTCCGTACAACACGAAGTCCCCTCCTTTGCGAATGAAAGAATCTTTTTCCTGCTTCCATGCACCTGGGTCACCCCACTTCGACATACCACTCGGGGCGAGAGACAAATCCAAAGACTTGGATTGCCCGGCTATGACTTCCACTGTGGCCGAACGCGTGAACTTTTCGGCGGTTCGCGCAGTAAGAGTGTAGGTACCGGCGGCAAGAACGAGCGGGACTCCACTGCTTACTAGTTTCAGAAGGTCACCCTTCACGAGGGCAACGTTGGCATCCGCTGGCGCGAAGGTGATTTTCAATTCTCCCGAAGCGGCTTCCAGCGCGGCATCCGCGGGAGCTAGAGATATTGTTCCGCCCACAACGAAGTGTTTCTTGAACTGCCGGGGCTTGAATCGGTCTTTCCGCAGCTCGACGCTATGGTCTCCAGGATTGACGGTGTAGACAGCGAGCGTGCCATCGGGCTGAATGGTGCCGACAAGAATTTGATCGATGAGAACCGTGGTGCCCGGAACACCGCCCTGGATAGTCAGCGAGGCGAGGCGAAGCTGCGGCTGTAGATTGAACACAAGCTTGGCCTGTTCGCCCTTGCGAATGCGAATCGTCTGCGGGGAAGGATCCTGAAAACCACTCTTGGAGACTTGTACAACGTAGTCTTTGACTTCGAGATTTGGTAAGCGCAATTGGCCAGATCGAGTCAGTTGCCGTTGTGGCCTTCCGTTCAGAGAAACGCTGGCGCCGTCCTGACCGGCAACGACAAGGAGCGTACCTAAGTCATGACTGGAATCGGCGGGAGTCCGATCGGCCGGGGCGGTGCTGGGCGAAACATCCAAAGCACGCGGAACCGCTTCGGGAGTTGTCTGCGCAGGCGTCGCAGATATTGGCGGAGCGGAGACGGCCGGAGCAGAAACGGGGGGAACGGTAGCCGTCGGGGTCGCGACGGCGGGTGCCAAGACTGTGGGCGCGACTTCGGACGCCTTCGATACGGGCGGAGCATGATGTTTTCTGGTGAGGAAGAAGACCGATGCGGCGAAGACGAGGACTATCGCCGCGGCCGAGATGAGAATCAGCGTAGTGGAGTTGGACCTTGCGGGCCTTCTTGGCGAGGATGATCGGGATATAGCGTTGGCCGCCGATCTGGAAGGCTCAGCAGCTCGAACCGAGGCGGCTGGCGGCGAGGGAATTCGCGTCTCTGGCACAGTAGTCTGCACTTTGCTGGGCGGCACGATGCTGGATGGCACGGCGGTCTGAGCGACCACGGCGGTCGCAACATCTCCGGATGCAGCCTTGCTCGGCGGAACCTGAGTTGTCGGAGCATGGCTTGTCGAGACCTGGCTATCGACGCTCGCCAGCTTCGGAGCGTTGCGGGGCGGGACGTGAAAGATGACTGCGCCGCGCGGCGACGAGGTTGAGCTTGCCTGAGAGACCAATCCCAGCCGGAGCAGAAGGGCATTCGCGACGGATATCATCTCTCCATCGGTCCAATAAGTCGCGGCCACCGCCTGTATGCGATCGGCGAGTTTTCCTTTTGTTGCGTCATCCGCGGCGGCATCGATTTCAAGCTCCATGCGTCGCAGGTCTTCCAGATCGCGGCGGCGGGCCTGGCGGCGCCGAAGGTTCTGGTCGCGCTGAATTGCATCCTGAGTCTGAAGCAACTTGGGGTCGTTGGGATAAATGTCCAATCCCTCTTCGACCCGAGACAAGGCTGCGAACAAATCGCCTGAAGATTGCAGCTTGCGCGCTTGCGTAACCCATTCTTCGACTGGACTTGCTTTTTTCCGCTCGAGGATTAGGCTGCGAATGGTTTTTGCCGTGGGATGTGAAGGGTTCAAGTCGAGCGCCTGCTTGGCCAGCATTTCGGCTTCGCGCCAATCGGTTTCTACGACCGAATGTGCCTGCTCGACCAGGGCATTGGCCAAAATGGAGCGGGCGAGAGCATTTTTTTTGTCCAGTTCGTGGGCCTGGCGCAACAACTGAATCGCTTCCGTGGACTTCCGCTGCGCGAACAGTTCCTGGCTTTCGGTGATAAGACGCTGGGCGTCGGCGTTGCGCTTGACGCCGTCCTGCGCGAGCTTTTCCCGCTCCGACAGTTCCGCGTCATTGGGGAATTCGGCCGCGGCGCCTCGCAACAAATCCAGGGCGCGAGAGTAATCGCCTGAGCGCAGACAGAGGTTGATCTGCTCAACCAGCTGCGTCTTGGATTCGGTTCGGATTTGCTGGTCGCTTTGTTTCTCCAATCGCTCTAGCCTCGAAGGTCACCCGGCGCATGATCATTTCGTCGGCGCGGTAGACGAGGTCCTTGCCGCCTGTTAAAGGACTTGCCGACCTGGGCAGTCCTCCGGATAAAAAGGGATTTTCGTGTGCATCCCGCGGTGCGAAGGCCTCAAAAAATCTTACTCGATTGGGCGGAAAAGGCTAGTATCCGGGCAGTTGCATCGCCGCCGGTGTTCCCTTGTTGCGAGTTCGTTATTCTTCGGACGCGACGTTACGCCTTGGCCGTTTCGTCGGACAAGCGCTTCACCTTCTGGTCGGGCTCTGAGGCGGAATCAGCCGGCAAAACCGTGAGTTGCTGCGATGGATTCACCAGCAGCCAACTGGCGGCGCCAAGCACGCACAACGCGGCGGCTACTAGAAATGACGTTGTCCAGCCGAATCGAACTGCGATCCATGGAGTGAGAGAAGCCGTGATTGCTGCCCCGATCTGGTTGCCCATATTCATAAAGCCCGACACCGATCCCGAAGAGGCACCCGCAATGTCGACCGTCACCGACCAGAAAGAACTCTGCGACAAATACAGCGCACCCGCGCCTCCGGCAAGAACCACGCTGGCCAACCGGGCGCTCTGAACCTGTGAACCCAGGGCGATGAATATCCCAGCTCCGACCATCGCGAATACCGCCGGACCACAACGTCCAACCCGAGGCCCCAAGCGCTTGCTGAGCCGGTCGTTGATAGCTCCTCCCAGAAGACTGCCCACCAGCATGGCCACAGGGGGCAACATGGTGTAGAAGGCGCTCGCCTTCAGATCAAGGCCGCGGGCTTTGGCAAGGTAGCGATAGAACCAAGCAAAAAATATCCAAGCGACGTAGCCGTAGCAGAAGTAGCTCAGAGTGATGGCCCACACTTCTTTGCTCTTGATAACGCGCCGCCATGGCACGAGCGCTTTCAGATCATGGCTGACTTGCGTCAGTCCTGAGTTAATCAGTATTAGCTCTGCGGCCGAAACGCCGGGATGCTCGGCGGGAGTATCGCGCGCGCAGATGAACCAGACCGCGCCGGCGGCGAATCCGATGATGGAACAGACCCAGAATGACGACCGCCAACCGTAACGAACCATGATCTGGGTTATGAGCAGCGGCGTAAGGCCCGCGCCCGCTCCCACACCAGCGAAGATCCATCCGTTGGCAATGCCGCGCTCCGGGCTCGGAATCCAGCGAGCGATGAATTGATTGGCGGAGGGATAGATGACAGCCTCTCCCGCTCCGAGAAGAAATCGGACTGCGACGAATACAATCAGCGCGCCCGCCATATCGGCAGGAACCAGAGCAGTCAGGGCAGTAAAGATTCCCCACCACACAACACCGCCGGCCAGCACGCGGCGCGAACCATAACGGTCCGCCAGCCTGCCCCCGATAGTTTGGAAGAGTGCATAACCGACCAGCATGGCACTGAACACTTTGCCCAGTTGCACATCGCTGAGGTGATATTCCTCGGCGATGGACCCGCCAGCGATGGAGATGTTCACGCGGTCGAGGTAGGAAACAGCGCTGAGAATAAACAGCCAGAAAATCAGAAACCACCGCACGTTACTCGTTCTGGGTGGGCCGGTTCTCGCACCGTTCATCGCAAGCAGCCTCGCTTATGCCGCATGTTCGCGCAGCAGGCGCGAAAGCTGTTCGGCAACAATTTTGTCTTCGCCGGGTTGCAGCATGAACGCGCACATGGCCAATCCCGGCCGTTCTTCACCACCTCCGATCACAATTGAAGGTTTCGAATTCCGCAGAAGCTTGGAAGCTTGCTGCGGCGTCAAGGGAATGCGAGCTGTGTCCCAGGTGATGCTCATGTGGGGGACGTGATTGGCGATGTCGGGCACGAAGAAAGACGTGCTCACTCCCGGAACTTTCGTGATTTCGCGCGAGATTCCTTCCAGTCGGGCTTGCCATTCTTTGGCCAGGGCTTCGTGATCTTCCGCGAGAAAAAGTTCGAGAGCCTTGACCATCCCCAGGATTTCTTCCTTGCCCACCTTCTGGCTGCGGCCTAGCGTGTCTTCGTGCGGGCTGTTATTGAGCAGCGCATTCGCCACCATGTCTTTGCGGCCAATGAGCAAGCCAGCGCACTGCGGCCCGCGAATTGCTTTACCGCCGCTGAACGTCACCAGGTCGTACCCCATGTTGGTGTAATCCCAGAGATGAGAGACAGGCGGCGTATCGGCAGCGGCGTCATTCATGCAAGGGATGTTATATTGCTTCGCCAGCTTGACCCACTCTTCGACCTTGATTTGTCCGGTGGCGTTGGCAAAGTTCGAAAAATGCATCATGGCCGTGCGCTCATTGATCGCAGCTCGCAGTTGATCGGGCGTTTCGATCACCACGAGCTTGACGCCCGTGGATCGCAACTGGTGATCAAAAGGATTGCGATGCGACTTCTGGATAATCACTTCCGATTTCATCCCAGTCAGGTCGGGTAGTTGTTTGATCAGTGCCTCGTTGCCGCCCGTCAGAATGCCCGCCAATCCCGATTGAATCGCCGCCGCCGCACCCGAAGTGACCAGCGCAGTGTAGCCCTCAGGCAACTTGAGCATTTCTGCGATACGCTTGCCCGCGGCCACCTCCAACTCCGGAATGCTGACGAAGTGGCGACCAGCCATGGTCATGACCGCTTCGAGCTCAGGATGGGGAAGCGAACCGCCCAGCACGGTCATCGTGCCCTCGCAATTAATCACGGTTGCAACTCCCAGCTCTTCGTAGGGATTGCCGGTCTGTCCAAAACCGTTCACTGGCGCGCCGGCGCGAGCAGGGCGATTCACGCCAAAAAGTTTGCGTGGTGCCAGCACCGAACCCGAGAACATCGAGCCAGAAAAGATCGAACCAGTGATCGCGCTCACACTGCCAAGAAAGCTTCTCCGGTTCCACTTTGAGTTGAGTCGCATGAACGAGGCTCCTTGGCCGGTCACTTGCCGGCGACTGCAGCGATGCAATTGATTTCTACCAACGAATCCCCCGGAAGCGCAGCCACTGCCACCGTCGTGCGTGCCGGTCCGCCGTGCGGAAAATAGGTTGAGAACACCTTGTGCATTCCATCCCAGTGTTCAATCTTCACCAGGAAGACATTCAACTGAAGGATGTTGTCCATGGTCCCGCCGCCAATCTCGACGTGCTTCTTGATCTTGTCCATGACCATGGTGGTGTGAGATTCGATCGTCCACTCTTTCGAGTCTCGAGAATCGTGAGCGCCCTGGCCCGCGACATAAATCAACCCGCGGTGGACAATGACGGGCATGATGACGTCTTTCTCGCTACCCGGTTTGCCCTCGCTGTTCAGCTTGCGGATTGCATCTGCGCCCTGCGCAGCGGAAATCTCCGCTGAGGCGCGGCTGGGCGATACGGCGGCCGTAATCCCGAACGCGGAAAGCACGGAAGCAAACCGCGTGGCGAACATTCTGCGAGTAAATGTCAAACTCATATCAGTCTCCTTTCAAGGTTCGTCTTCTCAAGGTTGACTTCTCAGGTCGGTCTTTGAGGTTTGCACAAACGGATTTCTTTGTCTACAGTCTGCCAAACTTCTTGACCGCCTCGACGATTGATTTCATCTGTTCGATCACGGGATACATCGAGTGCTCTTTGAAATCCATTTGCTGTGCGAGGGCGAGGACTTCCTGGGCCTTGGCCTTCGGCACAACCACTACGCCGTCGCTGTCTGCTGAAACAATGTCGCCTGCAGTGACCGATACACCGTCGCAAACCACTGGAATCTGCGCCCCTGCGAATCGGTAATGATGCACCGAGGTGGAAGGAACGATGCCGGTCGCATAAACAGGAAATCCAATCTTGCGCAAGTAGGCCACGTCCCGAACTCCGCCATCGATTACCGCGCCAGCGTAGCCGCGCGCAGCCATGGCCGTTCCCATGAGTCCGCCCATGCCTGCGATATCCTGGCCGTCTTCGACCACCATCACGTAAACGGAATCGGTAGAGCCCTGATCGATGGCTGCCAGCATTCCGTTCAGAGCAGTGGGATCATTGTTGCCTTCGTCCTTCTTCAATTGGACCGTGCGCGCGAAGCCGGCAAACTTTGTAGTGAAAATAGGCTGCATGTGGTGACTCATGTACATGCGCTTGCCGGTTAGTTGCTCCAGCGCGTCCGAGACCGATGCCACTTCAACGCGACGATAATCGGCAATTAATGCGCTGTCGGAGTGCGATACAGTAGCTTCGCTGGACTGCGCTGCCTGAAGTTGAACTCCGTAAAAGATGGCACACAAAATGCCGATACAGACAAGAGAGGCTGCGATCGCGCAGAATTTCGCAAAGCGGCGAAACCTGTTCATGCGAAACTTGTTCATTTCGTCCTCCAGGATGTATATATGTGCGCGGACTCTAACATGGTTTTCCGTCGCGCGGAAGAGTCAATCCATTGCTTTGTAATTCCAATGATTTGTCAATTGACCGATTGGGAAGGAAAATAAAAAATGAAAATTATCATACGCATCACCACTGCCCGGTTGTTCATGCTGGCCGTAGCCATCACATTAACCGCTGCGGCTCACCCAGGCTTCGCCCAGGAACGAAAAGCGATCAACCTGTCCCCCGCCAGAGGACTTCCTTTCAGTGACGGGATCGTTGCCGGAAACACCCTGTATATCGCAGGTCAGGAGGGCACGGATGCATCCGACAAACTGGTTGCCGGGGGAATTGGTCCTGAAACGACCGCTGCACTGGATAATGTCCAGAAGGTCCTCAAGGCCGCCGGCTTCGAACTGAAAGATGTCGTCAGCGTCACAGTCTACCTCGCCGACATTCACGAGTTTCCCGACATGAACAAGATTTACAAAGGCGTAATGCCCGACCCCAAGCCGGCCCGCGCGACTATCCAAGCGGCGGCTCTGGTGAATAATGCTCGCATCGAAATCTCGGCCATCGCGGTAAAAACGAAATAGACTTCCCGGTCAATTCTTCTTACGTCAGAGACAGATCCATGAAGATTCTGCGAAAGTTCGCTGTCGCAACCTCACTGTTGCTCGCCGTTGGAGCGTCTGGCTTTCTGACTGCCCAACGCGCGCGGCGGGATTTTAAGCTGCAAGCTGACTCGCCGCAATTCTGGAATCTGGTGGATCACGACGCCAAGCTCAGTGTCGTGGGCACAGGTTTCGGTTTTACCGAGGGCCCGGTCTGGGACCCGGCGGGCTTTCTCTATGTGAGCGACGAAACGATCAACAAGATCTTCCGGCTCCATCTCGATGGCAAAAAAGAGGAGCTGATTGCGCTCGGCGATCCTGACGGCAATACGTTTGACCGTCAACACCGCTTGATCGACTGCGCCAGCGTGTTACGCGCCATCATTGAAGTAACTCCAGATGGGAAATATAAAATCCTCGCTGATCACTATGACGGCAAAAAACTGAATAGTCCGAATGATGTGATCGTTGGTCCGGATGGCGCGCTTTATTTCACCGATCCGACTCTCGATCTGGTGGCCGGAGAAAAGCAGGAAATACCATTTCAGGGGGTTTACCGGCTGGACGCCAAAGGCGATGTGAGGTTACTCACTCGCGACCTCACGCAGCCAAACGGTCTGGCATTTTCGCCGGACGGCCGGCACTTCTATGTCGACGACAGCGAAAAAAGAAATATCCGCGCGTACGACGTCGCCGCCGATGGAACTCTCACCAATGGCCGCGTTTTCGGCGAGGAACCGGGCGGGAAGGGCGATGGCGTGCCCGATGGAATGAGAGTCGACAAGAACGGAAACCTCTTTGTTACGGGGCCAAAGGGCATCTGGGTCTGGGACGCCAAGGGCAATCACCTCGGCACAATCGTCATGCCAGAGCAACCGGCGAATTTGAACTGGGGCGACCAAGACCACCGGACGCTCTACATCACGGCCACGACATCGGTTTACCGGCTGGAGATGAAGACGCAGGGCTTCGTGCCGGATCAAGCGCGCTAAGGATTTTCCTCTCCAGGAATTATTTAATGAGGCAGCGAAAAACTGATCACGTCGCTTCCGGCGGCGATCGCCACGTACTGCGTTCCATCCACGGCATAACTCATGGGTGAAGCGTGAAGGCTCTGCCCCGTATTGAATTGCCAGAGGGCGCGGCCAGTGCGCGCATCAACCGCCTCAAACGCTCCGGAATCGTTCGCGAAGAAAACTAAATCGCCGGCCGTCGTCATCGTCCCACCCCAGGAATTTCCTCGGCCGACCTGCGGATAACGCCAAACAATCTTCCCTTCGGAGACGGAGTAGGCCAGCAGAATCTTTTGAGGGTGGTCGTCGACGACCTGCTTGGTGCCCGTGCCATAGTAGGTTTCGCCCTGAGTAAATGGCTGCGAGTGAGAGAAGAAGACATTGCAACTCTCAAGCGCCATCACGTAGAAAAATCCAGTGCCAGGATTGTAGGAAGGCGAAAACCAATTCGTAGCTCCTTCGATGCTCGGGCAAATATCAGTGCCTGACGCGGTCGGTATCCGTCCCGTTAATATGGGCCGGCCGGAATCGTCAATTCCTTTCGCCCAGTTCAGCTTCTCAACGAACGGCGTGGCCTTGAGAAACTTTCCATCCGTCCGGTCGAGAACATAAAGAAACCCGTTACGGTTAGCCTGCACCAGCAAGTCTCGGGCTTGGCCGTTCACTTTTGCGCTCATAAGCACCGGTGTTTCGGTGGCGTCGTAGTCGTACAGGTCGTGAGGAGTGAACTGGAAATACCACTTCAGCGCCCCCGTGGTGGGGTTCAACGCCAGGACACAGGCAGTGTAAAGATCGTCTCCGGGGCGAGAATCTCCCGCGAAATCAGGAGACGCGTTGCTGGTTGTCCAGTAGAGAGTGTCGAGTTTAGGGTCGTAGGTGCCGGGCATCCAGGTCGTACCGCCGCCATGGAGATAGGAATCGCCGGGCCAACTGGATGAGCCGAATTCTCCAGGGCCGGGAATGGTCCAGAAACGCCATTTCAGTTTGCCGGTCACCGCGTCATACGCGGCCACAAAACCGCGTACGCCGGAATCACCGCCGGAGGTCCCGACGACGACTTCATCTTTCACAACCAGCGGAGCGCTGGTCGCGCCATACTGTTTTGCCTTGTCCGCGTACATCACATCCCAAATCAGATGACCCGAGCGCGCGTCGAGGCAAAGAAGGTGCGCGTCGTCGGTTTCCATATAGACAAAAGTCTTCCACACTCCTACCCCGCGATTGTGATGACCCGCAGCATCATCGAGCAGCCCGGTGCTCACCGGCCGCTCGTGATGCCAAATCATTCGGCCGGTCCGGGCGTCAAGCGCCCAGGCGTCGTTGGCTGAGGTGACATACATTACGCCCCTGACAACCACAGGCGTGACTTCCAGCCTGTCAGAATTGGAAGGATGGAATATCCACGCGGCCCGAAGCTGCGCGACATTCTTCGAAGTGATTTCGCGCAGGCCGCTGTAGCGACGCCCGGTGTAGTCGCCGTTGTAGGAAGTCCAGTTCGCGCCAGGAGGCTGGGTCAGCAGATCGTCCGCGCTCACGTTCACGTCGGCAACTACGGGAGCCTGGCCTTGTTTCGCCGCTTGCTGTCCCGCGGCAGAGCTCAGGCACAAAGAAGCTGCCAATGAGAGCATGGTGAACTTCTTGCGAAATGATTTCATGTCAGTGGGCTTCGACCGCGACAGCTGGAACTTCCTCGACTTTAACTTCTTGAAGAGAGCCGCGGTCCAGCCCGTTCCCATCTTCCAGATGAAGCGAGATCCGGGACGGCTTGGCGGGCGCTGTTAACTCCGTCTCCACCACGACAAGCTCGGCAGGATCGACCTGGGCCAGAGGCGTAGTTCCCACGAGAGAACCGTGTTCGTTGTAGAGATGGGCGACCAAACGTCCCGCGAAAAATACTCCAAAGGAGCCCGAAAGCCGGACGTGTTCATTCTTCAGCCGAGTGGCCTGGAGAGGATGAACTACCACGCCCGCATCTTCCACGCCGTGGAAATCGCTGCCGCCACGAGTCGGAAACCACTCCGTATCGAGATCGCGGGCTTCGCCCGGTCGCAACTGAGCCAGCGGGCTGTTGATCTCGGCCTCGAGATAACGCGGAGAACCATCGCCACCGGAAGGCAGCGAGGGCTCACCTTCGGAATTCAATCTCGTCTCCGGACCGTTCATCCAAAAAATAACCGATGCCTTGCCCGGATAAGTTTCGCTCTTTTCGTAGCGAAAGCGCTCAACCATTGCATACTGGCTCGCACTGTCCACCACTGCCAGCCAGCCCGCAGTCGAATCCAGCCACAGTTCGGCGGCCATGTGGACATAATGCAGTTTGAAGAGGCCGTCGTCCTTGACTGAAACGGCCGGATTTTCTGCCGGACCGAACCGCACGTGATAGCGGTTGAGATAACTGCTGAAGGGATTCGCCGGAGTGAGCGCAAAGAAATTGTGGTTGATTTGCTTGGGATTCGTCGGGTCGGAGGTATCGTACTGCGAAACCGATTGCATGGACCACTCGACGGTGTGCCCCGTCGTGTTCCGCATCGTTGCGTGAAAGTGGATTCGCGGAGAGTCGGCGCCCAGGTGAATCGTCCGCCGGATCTGAATTCCCGTCTGCGGATCGGCGGGGCCGGTCAGTTCAACCTCACACTCCCGTCCTTCCGAAACCTTTCGAAAGGCGTAGGGGCCGTCGTCGATCAAGTCAGAATTGCCCACCCAATGCTGTTCATCGTCGTTGCCCTCGGGCAGGAGCCAAAGCTTGTCGCCCCCGTAGTTGAACCATCGGGATGGGTCGGGGGGCAAATATTTTCCTTCGTATTCGGGATTCACGAACAGGAACGGATGCCCGGTGAAAATCACCTGCATGAGTCGGCCGCCATTTTGCGGTACAACTTCCAGCTTCAGCCAGCGGTTGGAAAGTTGTTGTGCGCTCCAACCCTTGTAATTCACGGCCTCGATGCGACAAGACGAGTCGGATTGACTCGGCTGACCCGCCGTCTGGGCGGGAGCGAAGTTCAGGTTCACCAACCAAGTTAGCAAAACCAGCGCGAAACGCCGCATCATCCTGTCTTCACCTCCGAGACGCCTTGCCATAATACCTCGCCCATCCCCTGCCGGACTCGGCGATCCGCACGACTATTGATTCACGATGCGACGGTCTCCTTCGCGAGCCTGGCAGACGAAGATTGAAAACGAAATGAAACCCAATGAAACGAAATAATTTGATTTGCGTCAACCAGATTCTGTGATATATCAGGTTCGCGGTTGTGCGAGCGCGATGTGACTCGGCGAACGATTACAAAGGCGGCCGTTATAAAAGTTCGATTGGCGCTGATCTTTTCCTGCTCAATTGGTCTTGGTTTAATCGCCTTTGGCGCAATGAGCTTCGGTGCAAGTGGCACCGCCTTTGGCCAGAACTCGAACAGCAAAGAATCCACTGCCAGTCCGCAACCTGGCCTCGGCGGAAAGAGCATCTTCGAGCTGAAATGCGCGACTTGCCATGGGCTCGACGGTCTGGGTGGGGAGCATGCGCCAGACATCGTACGCCGATTGTCCATAAGGACGCTCTCGGACGAGGCGCTGCTCGATGTGATTCACGAGGGAATTACAGAAGCCGGAATGCCAGGCTTCCCAAACCTGGGCAGCGAAAATGATCGGGCGCTTATTGCTTACATACGTTTCCTGCAAGGCACGTCGGCGAAGGATTCTCCGCAGGGCGACCCCGTGCGGGGCCGTGAGGTTTTTTTCGGAAAGGCTGGCTGCTCTTCATGCCACGGCCGAGGACAAATCATCACCGAAGACATAGCCGGGTTTGCACGGGATCACGGGGCGAGCGAGATTCGTGAAGCGATTGTCAAGCCGACCAGTGGGCCGCCCGAAGCGGCAACCGCTGTAGCGAAGGATGGTCGAGAATTTTCCGGGATGATCCGGAACGAAGACAATGCATCTTTGCAGTTGCTGGATGGAGATAGCCGATTTTATCTGCTGATGAAATCCAGCCTCGCGTCGGTCCAGCGGAAAACTGGCGAGCCCATGCCGGTCGACTACGGGAGGCGCCTTAGCGGCCGCGAGATCGATGACCTCGTCGCGTATATTCTGCGCGAGGCGCACGCGTCGGACGTCTCCTCATCGCCGTCAGAAAAGGATGAGGCACCTCATCTTCAGGATTGAACTCAAAATTGAACATCAGAATTGAACATCAGAATTGACTGTAAGCGTTGAGCGTCAGAATTAAAATTCCACCCGCGCGATGCAAACTCAGCGGCGCGGCCGAAACTGAAATCCGTCGCAGACTTGGGAGCACGGGTGAAAAAGCTGCTGTTATTGCTAGCGCTGGCACAGGGACTTCGCGCACAAGAGCACCTGGTCGATCCCACTTGGCTGCATCGTTATCTTCCAGCGCTAGTGGAGACGAAGGTCGATCTCAGTTCTCCCACGTGTCACTACCGGTCCATTTTCGGGGAGGGTGACAATCAGAACCGATCGCTCCAAACCGTCGCCCGCTTCGGAGAAGTCACTCTCGATCCGCATGGCAGTTGCCAGACTGTGGTCTACGACCGCCAAGAGGAGATCTATTTTGTCACCGAAGGAACAGGCACGCTGCATTATATTCTGCGCGATATTGTGCCCGAGAACGACCAGGTGCACGCGTTGCGCAAGCATGACTTCACCTATTTACCTCCGGGTGTGAAGCGTTCGATCTCCAATCAGTCAGACCAGCCGCTCCGCGTGCTCGTGATGGGGTTCAAAATCCCGTCGTCGATGGCAATCGGACCTCCAATGCCACATCCGAAGGTGGCAAATCTGGAAGATGCCAATGAGAGGACTGTCAGCGGTCATCCAAACTCAGTCTTGTACAAACTTCTGATCGGCCTGCGCACCGGCAAGCGAGATTTAATTGATGAGGCCTATGTGATGGACAGTTTTTTCTGGATGGATTTTGCGCCCGGCGGCACGAACTGGCCTCACCATCACGAGGCAGCGGAAGAAATCTATCTGGTCATCGATGGCCGGGGCGAAATAGTAGCTGGCAGTGGCAACGATGGCATCGAAGGCCGATATCCCGCGAAAGCGGGGGATGCCTATTATTTTAGGCCCAACTGCACGGTCGGCTTCTACAACCAAAACGAACCAGACGCGAAAGCATACATTCTCGCCGTTCGAGCTCGCGTTCCGTTGCATGAAGATGGAGAGTAGCTCGTGTAGGAAGATTGCGGATTTCAGATTGAACACCGGCCGAAAAAATCTTTCAATCTGAAATCTCCAATCTGAAATTTGCAAAAATCCCGGAGGTATTGAAATGCAGACTTTGAATTCCAGCCGGCGGTCATTCATGAAATGGGTGGCAGCCGCTCCCCTGCTGAGTCAGATCGCCGTGTCCGATCTTTATGCCAAGGCTGCCAGCGCAGTGGGCAAAGACCTTCGGCAAAATGTCTACACCCGCCTTGGGGTAAAGACCGTCATCAATTGCCGAGGCACGTGGACCTATTTGAGTGGCTCTCTGGAGTTTCCTGAAGTTCGCGAAGCCATGATCGAAGCGGGGCAGTATTTCGTGAACGTCCTGGATTTGCAACACGCGATTGGACGGCGACTGGCTGAACTCACCGGCGCCGAGTTTGGCATGATCACCTCCGGTGCAGCTGGCGCAATGGCGGTCGCAACCGCAGGATCCATGGCAGGCACCGATGACAAGTTGATCTGGCAGTTGCCCGACACCAGCGGCCTCAAGAATGAAGTTGTAATGTCGGGTGGCCGAAGCGCCTTCGATAGCGCGATCCGACTGACGGGCGCGAAGCTCGTGCTCGCCTACTCGCCCGAAGAATTAGCCAACGCGATCAACCAGAACACGACCCTGATTTACACCACGCACCTCGGCGATGAACTGCAGAAGGAACTCGCGATCGCGAAAGATCACAAAGTGCCGCTGCTGCTCGACGACGCCGCCGGCATTCCTCCCGCCGACAATGCCAAGCTCTACGCGCGCATGGGAATCGACCTCTACACCTTTTCCGGCGGAAAGGGTCTGCGGGGGCCGCAGTGCAGCGGCGTGCTCCTCGGCCGAAAAGACCTCATCGAGGCGGCCATCATGAATTCCAGCCCACGCGAGGGCGCCGTGTGCCGTCCCATGAAGGTTGGAAAAGAAGAAATGATCGGCTGTCTGACCGCGCTCGAAACCTGGCTGAAGATCGACGACAAGAAACTGTACCGGGAGTGGAACGACCGCGTGGACAGCATCCGAAAACTGGTGGAGACAGTGCCGGGGGTTAAGACAGATATCTACATTCCAGACGACGGGAACCGCTTCCCCACGCTGAAAATCTCGTGGGATCAGCACGGCTGGGGATTTACTATCGCCGACTGCGTGAGCGCTCTGCGTGAAGGGGACCCGGTCATCGAAGTGCTCGGTGCCGATAATCCCAGCCTCGTAAAAACAGTTCGCGAGGGCAAGCCCAACCCAACCAGAAAAGAACACCACGAAGCCGACCACATTGAACTGGTTTCCATGACCATCCAGCCCGGCGAAGAAGTGATTGTGGGACAAAGATTGCGCGGCATTCTGGGAGCCGCTCAGAAAAAAGCGCGGGCAGCCTAAAATGCAGGGCTCGATGCAGTCTCCATTTTTCACACCCTGAGGCAAGGCGAATGAAACTATTCCTTGTTCAACTGCTGCTCTGGTCCGCTGTCGGCGCACAAGCTCAGACGGCGGCCGTTCCTTCCCAGCAAACTCCCGCGCGCCAGCGTGCCGCCGTGGATGCGGGAGACTACATCTATTTCTCCGGCCAGGGCCCTCGCGCCCCTGACGGTGCGCTAGCAGCAACTTTCGCGGCCCAGGCCCGGCAGGCTCTCACGAATTTGAAATCGGCCGTCGAAGCGGCGGGCTTGACGATGGATCACGTCGTCTACACCACGGTCTACCTGACCGACATGGCGCAATACGGAGAAATGAACCGCGCTTTCGCTGAGTTCTTCGGGAAGATTCCTCCAGCTCGCGCAGTCCTTGGCGTTGCCGGGCTTGCTGATCCGCCAATCGAGATCAACGCCGTCGCCGTGCGAAGTCTTTCGGAGATGCGGCCTGTCTATCCGCCGAACTACAAATCAAACGAACCGTTTTCGCCGGGCATTCTCACGCATGATCGCCTGTTTATTTCCGCCATGCCTAGCGGACCTGGTGACAAAGTTTCGGAGGATTCGGGGGCCCAGGTCGACTTCGCGCTCGACCGACTGAAGGCCGTCGTTGAGGCGGCCGGGCTGGATCTGGGCCACGTGGTTTTCGTCAATCCCTTTCTGACTGCACAAATCCCAATGCGGACGATGAACGAACATTATGCGCGCCGGTTCGAGTTCGGCAACACTCCTGCCCGGGCAACGATCGAGGTCGCGAGCCTCCCCAATGGCGCGCAAATCGAATACACCGGCGTTGCCGTCCGCGATCTGAAGCAACGACGCGCCGTGCGCCCCAAGAATATGCCGCCCAGCCCCACGGCGAGTCCGTGCGTGTTTGCCGGTGACACGCTGTATTGTTCCGCGAAGAGCGGTTTCATCCCCGGGCCGAACGGCGGAGTCTATAGCTCCAGTACAGCCCTGCAACTCATCCAGACGATGCGCAACCAACTCGACAATCTCGAGGAGGCCGACATGAATTTCTGCCAAATTGTTTCCACAACCGTTTACCTCGACAGCATCGCAGACATCAAGGCATTCGACGAAGTCTACGAAAAGTATTTTCGTGGTGAGTTGCCTGCTCGCACCACCGTCCAGCAAATCGCGCCCGCCGACCGCAGCCCCGACAAAGATGGACATTACCCGGACCTGGAACAGGTCTCCCTCATCGCCGTTCGACACGAATGCCCTCGCTGACTTTTTCGTCGCGCCCGGCTCTGGTCGAATCTCGTGCGCCGCAAACTCTTGGCTTGACAAACTTTTCCGGTCAAGAGACGATACTCCGCCAACACCTAGTCAGTCGCGAGCTGGGATCCCCCTCTCAGTAGTCTCGCAACATAAAACAATTTCGCCTGGAGATGTGTATGAAGATGTCGCGGCTTCTCGCGCTGATCGTGGTTTGCCTTTCTGCACTGTTTGTCATAGGGTCCGCAGCCCAGGAAGCCGATTCGGAATTCGAATCGCCTGACTCCATCAAGCAGCGCGAGGAGTGGTACCACCACCAGCGAGCGTATCCGCTGAAGCACATCCCGGCGGGCATGCGCGTGAAAGCGCTCCGCCAGCGCCAGTTGATGGAAGCGCAGGCCAAGGCTCAGGCGACAGAGCGTCCGTCGGTTACTTCTGCCTGGACTCTTATCGGTCCGGAGCCAACCATTCCCCTACTCTCCGAGGCGTTCACTGGCTCGCCTAACGTTTCTGGAAGGGTGACGGCACTGGCTGTCGATCCCACCAATGCCAGTATCGTTTATGCCGGCGGGGCTGACGGCGGCGTGTGGAAGACGACCAACGGCGGCAGCAACTGGACTCCACTCACCGACACTCAGGTCAGCCTTGCCATCGGCGCCATTGCCATTGATCCCTCCAATCACCTGAACATTTATGCCGGTACGGGCGAGGACAATAACAATCAGGACGGCTACACCGGAGCAGGCATTCTAAAATCAACGAACGGTGGTACCACTTGGACCAATCTGCCCGGACCTTTCGTTGGCCCCTTTGACTCGACCACCGGAGGCGGTTCGATCGGCTCCCTCGCAGTCCATCCTACGAACGGACAGATTCTGCTGGCGGGAGTAACTCTTGAAGGCGCGGACGGAGTGTACCGGTCCACCGATGGTGGCAGCACCTGGACGGGGGTCCTCGGCGGCTCCGGATTTCCTGCGACCGGGGTTGTGTTCGATCCGACCAATGGCAACAATGCGTTTGCGGCGATCGGCGCGCCCGGAGGCAACTCAGCGAATGGAATCTATGGCTCGACCGACGGCGGGGCTACGTGGAGCCCGCTACTGGTCGCCGACACGGCGCCGGCCGGCCGCATCACCCTTGCGATGGCACCTTCTACTCCAACCACGCTTTACGCCAGCATCGCTTACGCCAGCAATGGCAGCACCAGCGCTGGCAGCCTGTACGCGCTGTACAAAACTACCAACTCAGGCACTAGCTGGACCTCACTTACCAGCGTTCCAAACTATTGCAACCCGCAGTGCTGGTACGACATGGCTCTGGCGGTTGCACCCAACAACGCGAATGTAGTTTTTGGGTCCGGAGCATATCAATACGCCACGGATTCCCAGACGACAGTGGTTCGGTCGACGGATGGAGGTACTACCTGGTCTTTGCTGGGCGGCGGAGCCAACGGCGTGAATGTTCACACAGATGGTCATGCAATCGCATTTTCGCCCTCCGGTAGCACCGTTTACGTCGGTACCGATGGAGGAGTTTGGAGTTCCACCAACGTCACTGCTTCGACGGTAAATTGGACCAGCCTGAACGCCACTCTCGCGCTGACCCAGTTCTATAACGGACTATCGGTCGATCCTACGAATGTCAATCGGATGTTTGGCGGAGCGCAGGACAATGGCCCTCAAGGGTACACCGATTCTTTGACCTGGACTGGAGTGGCTCCGTGTGGCGATGGAGGATTCAGCGCCATCGATCCGCTCAGCCCCGATACCGTCTACGTGAGTGGCCACGGTCCCTGCGTTGAAAAGTCGACCACAGGCGGCGGCCTCAACACTTTCTCGAACGTTGCACCGACCATATCTTCAAGCGGCCGAATTGCTTTCATTCCACCCGTCGTCCTCGACCCTTCCACTCCTGCGAATGTTTATGTGGGAGCGAATCAGTTGTACCAGTCTACCGACGGGGCAACCACCTGGAACGCAATTTCTCCTGATCTCACGGCAGGCGGTACGCTTTCAATCGTCGCCGTAGCGCCCAGCAACTCCAATACGATTTACACCGGTTCTGACGACGCGATTGTCGCGGTCACCACAAATGCGCTCGCGGGTACGAGTTCCAAATGGTCCAATATCAGCACGGCCGCCACGCGCGCCGTGACGGATATTAAGATTGACCCAACAACCTCCACTACCGCTTATGTAACCTACGGAGGTTTTTCCGGCTTCACCGATACCGTCGGGCATGTATTCAAGACGACAAATGGCGGCTCGTCCTGGACTGACATCAGCGGTAACTTGCCGAACACTGAGGTCACCAGCATCGCCATCGATCCAGATGTTGCCAATACTTATTATGTCGGCACGGATGTGGGCGCCTTTTACACCAGTAACGGGGGCACAACATGGTCGGTGCTGGGTACAGGCCTGCCCAATGTCGGAGTTATGTCTCTGGCCTTCCAGCACGCTACTCGCACCCTGGTGGCGGGCACTCACGGTCGCAGCGCCTGGGCATTGAGTCTTGCCACGGCCGAAACTCTTTCGGTCACCTTGGCCGGAACCGGCAGCGGAAGCGTGACTAGCAGCCCGAGCGGGATCACCTGTCCCAGCACTTGCAGTGCGAACTTCAATAGCGGCACGGTCGTGACTTTGACCTCCGCTGCGGCTGCGGGATCCACCTTCGCCGGCTGGAGCGGAGCCTGCAGTGGCACGGGCACCTGCAGCGTGACGATGAGCGCAGCCAAATCGGTGACCGCAACATTCAACACCGCGGTTACGACTTTCGCACTTTCGGTGACGTTGGCGGGAACAGGGTCAGGCAGCGTCACCAGCAGCCCGAGCGGGATCACTTGTCCAAGCACCTGTAGCGCGAACTTCAACAGTGGCACGGTCGTGAAGCTCACGGCGGTTGTCGGCTCCGGTTCGACGTTTGCGGGGTGGGGCGGAGCCTGCACCGGCACTGGCACCTGCAGCGTGACCATGAGCGCAGCCAAAGCGGTGACGGCAACGTTCAATTCGAGCAGCGGTCCGGGAGTGACACTGACGCCGACGAGCCTGAACTTTGGCACGGTGGCCACGGACGTCACGAGTCCGGTGAAAACTGTAACTCTCAAGAACTCTGGAAAGGCTGGGCTGACGATCACTTCGATTGCCATTACCGGAGCCGACATTGCCGACTTCCCGGAAACGACCACCTGCACAAGCTCACTCGGGGCCGGCCTCAGTTGCCTGATTAAGGTGCAGTTCAAGCCCTCGGCGGCGGGCGCACGTAGCGCGGCAGTGACCATAACCGACAATGCCGCGGGCAGCCCGCAGCAGGTGCCGCTGAGCGGAACCGGCACGACCGCCAAGCTCTCTCCCGCATCCCTGGCCTTTGGCACCTGGGCCGTGGGCCTAACCAGCACGGTCGACAAAGTAACGCTGACCAACGTGGCCACGACGGCACTGACGATCAGCAGTATCGCTGTCACCGGGACGGAAGCCGCAGATTTTCCGGAAACGGCGACGACTTGCGGTGCGTCACTGGCAGCGGCGGCGAGTTGCACCGTCAGCGTGACGTTTAAGCCATCGACGACGGGCGCCCGCAGCGCGAATCTGACGTTCACCGACAGTGCCAGCGGCAGTCCTCAGCAGGTGCCGGTGAGCGGCATCGGCACCGCCGCCGAGATCACTCCGAGGAGTCTGAGCTTTGGCACCTTGGCCGTTGGCGTAACCAGCACGGCAAAGATGGTGACGCTAAAGAACGTGGGCACAACCGCGATCACAATCACCAGCATTGCGGTCACTGGTGCGGAAGCCGGAGATTTCCCGGAGACGGGGACGACCTGTGGAGCGTCTCTGGCAGCGTCAGCGAGCTGCACGATCACCGTAACATTTAAGCCGACGGCGACGGGCGCTCGCAGCGCGACCCTGACCTTCACCGACAGCGCCAGCGGCAGTCCGCAGAAGCTGCCCCTGAGCGGAATCGGTACCACGGCCGAACTTTCCGCCACCAGTCTGAATTTTGGCTCAGTAACGGTGGGCAGCACCGCACTCAACACAATGACGATGAAGAATGTGGGCACGACCGCGATCACGATCAACAGTGTCACGATCATCGGCGCCGACCCGGGAGACTTTGGGGAAAGCGGGTGTGGTAGTTCGTTGGCGGCGGGTGCGAGTTGCACGATCAGCGTGACATTTAAGCCGACCAAGACGGGCGCGCGCAGCGCAACTCTCAAGATTACCGACAATGCTGCCGGCAGTCCTCAACAAGTCTTATTGTCGGGAACCGGCTCGTAGAAGCGGATCCGCTATTCCGGTGCTGGTTATCGCAGGTGTAGTGTTTCTGAAATTGGGAGCCGTGACTGGACCGGGCAGGATCAGCGGAAGCGGCGGATGAAGAGTGTGTGTCGCTCTGAGCGGTAGAACCCCACACCGTAAATCGTAGCCTTGCCCTTTGTGGAATAGATGACTTGGCGGATGCGCAGCACCGAAGCGCCCCGAGGCACACCCAGCAACTCCGCAATATCAGAGTCGGCGGCGGTTGCATCCACTTCTTCATCTGCGTATGCAAGCTCGACGCCATAGTCGTGCTGAAGAATCGAAAACAGCGAGTTCTTGCCCAGGGGGGCGGACGCAACAGCGGCAAATTCGGCTGCCGGCAAGTAGCAGGTTTCCAACGCGAAAGGTTCTTCGTCCGTGAGCCGCAGTCGCTGGATCTTCAACACCCGGCTGGATCCAGGCAGCCCCAACCTCGCCGCGACTTCCTGCTCCTCCGCAATCACCTTGGCCACCAGCACGCGGGAACGGGGAGCCAAACCACGGATTGACATCTGTTCGGTATAGCTCATCAGCTTGTTGAACTGAATCTTGGGCGCGGCGACGAACGTGCCCGCCCCGCGCCGGCGTTCGACAACGCCCTCCCGTTCCAGGCTCGCCAGGGCATGGCGCGCCGTCATCAGGCTCACCTTGTGCGTCTTTGCCAGTTCGCGCTCTGAAGCCACGGCGTCGCCCGGCTTGAGACGCGCGGACGTGATGCGGTCGCGGATCTCGCTCTGGATTCTCTTGTAAACGGGCGTCCCGTTGCGGTGATTACTGGGCATAATTGTCTTCAGACGGCTCGGCAGCGGCTATGTCAACCCGTTCGGCAAGGTACTCAAGCTAACACGCGACCATTCCGACAGCTTAAGCTATATAGCTCACCGGACGGTCAATGTAAAGCTCAATTCTCGCGAGCAACGGCTTCTGAGATCCCTCATGCCAGTCAGTTGCTATAGTGCACGGGTCAGCTGACAACGTACTTCGCCCTTTGCCTGCCTGTATTGATTGACGTTTCGCAGCCATCGCGGCAATCGCCCATCCGCAAGCGAAAAAAGCGATTCGAAACAGTCGAAAAAGTGATATAGAGCATTGAAGCACCCCGCCGTGAACATTTCCACAGGCTCTCACATTTTCTTCTTGACCATCATCCATCGTCTGCTATATAGCATAATGGTTTTCAATTAGCGTTCGCTTTGGGGCGCCCAGTTGGCAAGTTCTTCGAGGAGAGATGCGATGACGAAATTGACATTTGAAATGTATAAAAACCGGACGGAGCGCAAAGCGCCGCAGGCGCTGTTCTTGCTCATGGCGGTCGGCGTAATTATTTTCAGCTTGTCGCTAGTCGGCATGGCGCAAGAACTGGCCGCCACGCTCACCGGTACGGTAACGGACGCCAGCGGCGCCGTTGTCGCCAACGCGAACGTCACCGTGCACAGCGATGAGACCGGAGTCGATGTCCGCCAAGTGCCCACCAGCAGCACCGGCAGCTTCAATATCACGAACCTCCCCGCGGGCCGCTATACGGTAACGGTCAAGAACAGCGGATTCCAGACGTTCATCGCCAAAGGCGTAATCCTGAACGTCGCCGAAAAGCACACTCTCGACGTCCAATTGGTCACTGGAAAGGTGGCTGAGACCGTCGAAGTAACGGCCGAGAACACCCCGATCCAAACCACGACCGCGGAGCAATCCGGCACGGTCACCGGCGATCAGCTTCGAGACCTTGCCCTGAACAATCGAAACTTCGAACAGCTCGTATTGCTGCAACCGGGAGTGGCCAACCAGTTGGGCGATGAACCAGGGTTTGGATTGTCCAGCAACACCTCCATTGCCATCAATGGGGCTCGCATGGGAGCCAACAACTGGACCGTCGATGGCGCCGACATCAACGACAGCGGTTCCAACGGAACGCTGCTAAACACGCCCAGCGTCGACGCCATCCAGGAATTCACTTTGGAACGCAGCAACTACGATGCGTCCTTTGGACGCAGCGGCGGCGGCCAGGTCGTGGTCGCCACCAAGTCCGGAACCAACCAGATCCATGGCAGCGCCTACGAGTTCAACCGCAACAATTATTACAACGCGAATACCTTTGAGAACCGGCAGTCCGGCAGCCCGACCCCGATAGAGCGCTATAACGACTGGGGTTTCACAATCGGCGGCCCCATAGCGATCCCCAAGCTTTACGAGCCGGTCAAGGATAAAACTTATTTCTTCTGGTCTGAGGAGTGGCGTCACTCGAGTCTTCCGGGGAGTACGCAAATCAACGTACCCTCCCCCGCACAACTTGGCGGCGTGTTCAGTACCCCCATTACCGTCGCCCCGGCTGGATGTGTAACAACGGCTGGTTCGGGGTCGTCCGAAACCTGGACCATCAGTCCAAGCTGCTACAGTCAAAACGCCACTGCCTATCTGAACGCGTTCATGGTACCCAACCCGCCCAACAATGGCACGAACCTGTTGGATGAAAGTTACAGTGAGCTAAACAACTTCCGTCAGGACATCGTGCGTCTCGACCAGAACGTTGGCGACAAGGTACGCGTATTTGGCCGTTACATGCAAGACAGCGTTCCTGAGAACTTTCCCTTTGGGCTCTGGGGCACGGCGAACTATCCCGGAACCGACGCCATCTCGCTCAATGCGCCCGGCCGCAATCTGGTCTTCAATGCGACTGCCAGCATCTCGCCCAAAGTAGTGAACGAAATCGAATTCGCCGATTCCTGGGGCGCCATCAATGCCGCGCTGAGCGGCTTCGCCAACTCCCCAGCCTTCACCAGTCAGCTCACCGGAGCCACCGCGTACCAGGATCCCTATGGGCGCGCTCCCAACGTAGAAATCTCCGGATACACCGGCTTGACTAACGGAAACGGTCCTTACTTTGAGCGGAACATCGACAAGAATCTGTTCGATAACCTTTCAATCCAACAAGGCAACCACACCATTCGCGTTGGCTTTACCTCGATGTGGATGACGAAGACAGAGAACGCCACCAGCGGCGAGGCGACCTTCAACTTTGGCGGCCCAACTCCGGCCAACGAGAATAATCCTTTCGCCAATTTCCTGCTGGGACAGGCAAGTAGCTACTCCCAGCCCAACAGGGATACGATCCCGGATCTGCACTATACGAACTTCGAATTCTATGTGCAGGACGACTGGAAAGTGACGCCGCGTTTGACCTTGAATCTGGGTGTCCGCTACAGCTATTTCCCGTCGCCCACTGATGCCAAAGACACTCTGCTCAACTTCGATCCCCTTGCCTACGTTGCCGGCAATGCTCCTACGATCGTCACCAACCCGGCCAACCCGAACGGAGTCTTTGCGAGCGGAGATGCCGCAACCTATGCGAATGGCCTGATCTTTCCAACCGGAGCGACTTGTTCGGCCGCCCAGGCGATTTACCCCTCGGCAGTGTGCTCCCCCTACGGTGCCCGGATCAACCCCAGTTCGAACAACAACTGGGGCCCAAGGTTTGGTCTGGCGTATGATCCCCTCGGAAACGGAAAGTGGTCGATCCGTGCCGGATTCGGAATCTTCTACGACCGCACTCTCAACGGTATCTGGGAGCAGAACGCATTCGACGATCCACCGCTGGTTCAGACTACAAGCGTCAACAACAATGCATCTTCAAGCCTGAACCTGTTCGACAATTATCAGCCTGTGGGATCGGTCACCCCACCAGCCCCAGTCAATCCAAACAGCCTGGTTACAACCGGAGCGGGAGGTGCGGGCCAAGCGCCGACTTTCAAAGTTCCCAGCTACCAGGACTTTAACCTCTCGGTGCAACACGAAATCATGCGCAACACTGTAGCCGAGATCGCTTACGTGGGCACGAAAGGGGTACATCTACTCGGTGATATTGATTACAATCAGCCCACGGTGGCCACGCGTCTGGCCAACCCCGGCATTGGCATCAATGCCATCGTTCCAGCTCTCGGCTATGGGGGCATCACCGCACGCGATCCCGTCTTCACGAGCAACTACAATTCACTGCAAGCCACGCTGAATCGGCGCTTAAGCCGTGGGCTCCAGGTTGGGGTCTCTTACACTTGGTCGAAGCTCCTCACTACCAACCCCGAAGATCGCGGCTTGGCGGCCTATGACACCTACAATTTGAGGCAAAGCTACGGGCTGTCGAGCACCAACACCCCTCAGATGTTGTCCATTAACTACGTGTACCAGGAACCCTTCTTTAAAAAACAGGAAGGGTTGGGATGGCTGCTGGGCGGCTGGGAGCTCTCCGGCATAGTCACGGTCCAGTCTGGACAGTCGCTAACCATAACTCAGAGCACCGACCCATGGGCGCTGGTGCAGGCGACCGCTCCAAACCAGGCTTGCTCCGCCCTACCCTGTCCGCTTTATCCCGGCGGGTTGGGTATGGGCTCCAGCACCATCGCGATCCGCCCCAATCAATCGGGCAGCGCCAAGGGGCCAAAAACTGTCAACCAATACATCAATATTGCAGCGTTTTCGGACGCGGTAGGGCAATTCGGCAACGCTGCTCCAGGCTCGGTTCTCGGACCGGGCTACCAGCGCTGGGACACTTCACTGTTCAAGAACTTCAAGTTCGGCGAGCGAGTGGGGTTCCAACTTCGATTGGAAACCTTCAACACCTTCAATCACGGCAGCCCCTCCGGGATAGACACAAACGTGGATGACCAGCTCACTAGCGTCAATCCCTATGGCAACGGCGGCACCACCTTCGGCCAGGTCACCAGTTATCACATTCCCCGGAATGTCCAAATCGGAGGCAAATTTACCTTCTAACGACTCTCCAGTCATCACTACAAAGCGCACGCGTGAGCGTGCGCTTTGTTTTGTCTCCGCAGCACTGACTTGGAAGTATCAACTCCCCGACGTGGCCCTACTGGCTCTCATTCTTCTTGATCGCCTCGGTCCGTGACTTCTCCTGGATCGCCATTGCTATTTTTTGTTCCTTGGCCGCCTCCGCGGCCTGTCCCAGTTGGCGCAGCACGGTCCCTAGAACGTAATGTGCCTGGTAGTAGTTGGGATCGATCTGAATGGCCTTACGCAGCGCTTCCGCCGCCGCCTGGGGATGCTCTAGCGCCAGTTCCGTCTTCCCCAAGAAGAAGAGCGCCTCGGTGTAACGGGGATTCGCCGCTATCGCCGTCCGAAGATGAGTCTCGGCCTCCTCGGGCTTTGACTGAGCCAGAAGGATCTGGCCGAGAATGCAGTTCGAAACCGGATCGCTCGGGAACCGCTGCAACTCGGCACGGAATTCCTTCTCCGCAAGTTCGTTGTCGCCCTGTCGCCAATATTCGAAGCCCAGTCCCGAATGCACGCCGGTAAAATTCGGATCGGCTGCGGCCGCCGCTTGATATTCCTTGATCGCTTCCGGTCGATTCTCCATCTGATCATAAGCCGTCGCCATCATGATATGAGCCGGCGCCGAGTTTGGATTCACCTGCATGATGCGGGCGAATACATTCGTCAAGGCCTTGTAATCCTTCATCCGCAGATACGCCTTACCCAGCATGTCGAGCGTCTCCAGATCGCTTGGCTGCGCCTGGCTGGCTCGTTCCAGATATTTCGCGGCCTCCGGATAACGATCCAGAGCAAACAGGGAGAAGCCGGCTAAATCGAGGATCTGAAAGTCGTTGGGATAAGTCACAGCCATCGGCTGAAGCAAGTTCCACGCCGACCGGTAGTGCTCGGCCTTGAAGTAAGCGATAGCAAGATTGCGTTGCGTTGCCGGATCTCCGGGACGAACTTTCAACGCCTCTTCGTAGAGAGGAATCGCCTCTGCCGGTTTCCCTTCCCGCGACAGCACGATGCCCAGATTATTCAGTGCAACAAGAGAATGCGGATCAATGCGCAACGCCTGCCGGAAAAACTCAACGGCAGCGGGCCAATCGCCTTTATGCATTGCATCCACACCACGTTCGAGATTCGCATGTAGCTGTGTTTCTGCTTCTGTCGGGGACGGAGCGGGTGACGCTCCGGTCTGGGCAGCGAGGGAAAACGAAATCAGTAACCGCACCAGAAAAACACAGCCCATCCGCTGGGCGCGGACCTGTACTCTCATACGCCAGATTTTATACCGGATCGATGCGACTCGATGTTCCGATAACAATGCCGAAGGCGAACGCACGACTAAGCACTTACGATGAATCGCCCCAGCCCGGTTAGATACTTCATTGCTTCGTGACGTCGATCATGTTGTCGTCCGCATTCCTGTCGATGAGCTTGTTGTAGGGATCAATGCCGGCCAAAGTTGGCTCCTGATCGACGGTGATCACGAAGGTTTTGTGTTCGTCGGTAAGTTTTTCCTTCTTGAGGTAGAGCGGCTTTTCTTCGTCTTTCTTGCCGCTGAAGACGCCGATCTCAATGTAGTCGGCGAGGGCCATCGGAGTTTCCGCTCCGTCGCCATTCGCCTGCACCTTGCGAGCCTCAACCTCGAGGGTGACCTTGTACTTGCCGTCGCCGGTCTTCTGCGAAGTGGCAGAAATGGCCTTGTTGTCGTAGAGAACAATTCGATTGAAGCCGTCATCCACCAGATACTGCAGCTCCGGCGGAGTCTGCGCACGGATGGCGTCGACCAGCATGCGGGTGTCAGGGTAGGGATTGTCGAAAGTGTTGGCTGAGCGAACCGCGTTGTTGGCGTCGACTTGATTGCTAGCGTTGGTGTAGCGGTATTGCATCAGGAAATTGTGCAGCGCCACATTGAGCTTGTCTTCCCCAATGTAGTCGGCCAGGCTGTACAGAATTTGACCGCCCTTCTGGTACCAGACGTATTGTTCGCGCTGCACGAGCGCCAATGGCGGCTCGTGGCGAATTTCTCCCGCTCGGCCGCGCAGGTAGGCATCCAGTTCGTGGCGCAGGTAGCGATGCATCAGGTCGGGCCCGTACTTGTGCGCCATCACCTGCAACGCGGAATACTCGGCCAAACTTTCCGACATCATGTTGGAACCTTCCACATCCGCGCCGACGAGTTGATGCGCCCACCATTGGTGGCCGAGTTCGTGCGCGGTGACGAAGTAAGTGAAGTCGATGTCGGTGGGTTTCTTAATTCGGCCGATGAAGCCGATCGCCTCGGAATACGGAACAGTATTAGGGAAGGACTGTGCGAAGGTGCGGTAGCGGGGAAACTCGAGAATGCGGAACTGCGTGAACTGGTAGGGACTGTAAATGCGCTGATAGTAGTCGAGCCCCGCACGCGAGCTGGCCAGCATATCGTCGAGATCGTAGTTGTGCGCGGGATCGTAATACAACTCAAGCGAGACGTCTCCGCTGGAGCCGTGATAAATCTCCTTGCGAGTCTGATAGCGGCCAGAGAGGTAAGCGAAAAAGTCGAGAATGTGGGTCGATCCCATGCTGTATTCAAAAAAGTTGCGGCCGTCGACCTGCCACTGGCGCTGCAGATATCCGGGAGCGATGGCGATCTGATCGGATGACGTGCTGACCACCGTGTGGTAAGTGATCCAATCGGACTCTCCCCGGAAGAAGACGTTGTTCACGGATTGAGCGGGGTCACCGCGCGGGGCCATTTCTTCGAGAGCTGGCAGGTGCTCCTCGCGGCGGCGGCGCGGGTCGTCGAGCTCGACTCCGGTCGTGTAGCCGATGTGGGGGATGTAGTCGGAATCAAAGAAGGTGCCGTTGTAGGCGAATTCAGCCGGCTCATTGCCGTCGCGGAATCCTCGGGTCTGGTGGCCGACGTTGCAGGTCAGCGTAGTGGTTTCCCCGGCCGCCAATGGCTGGTCGAGGTTGTAAATCGAGTACATGTCGCGCGGCGAAGAGCTAACCAGATGGAATGGGCGGTCGAACTTAAGATTGGTGACCGATTGCCTCAGATCGGTAATGTGAATCTGGGGGATCGGCTGGCTGGTCTTGTTCTCCAGAGTGATGCGGACGTTGCCGTCAAACGAGCGGCGTTCGGGATAAATATTGATGGTGGCATCGACCGCCGTAACCTTGGGCTGAAGCAGGTTTTCGTACTTCTTGAATTGGCGTTCGTAGTCCGCTTGAATGTCGCGGCGCGCCTTGGCGTCGAGATATTCGTTGAGGACGTGCGCATTGTAGAAATACCAGGAGCCGGAACCGACGGCAATGAGAGCGAAAAATACCGTGGCCGGAACCAGACGGGGCGCACGCTGCAAGGCCAGACGGGCGCGGGCGCGCAGCGAGTCTTCGGCTCCGCGACGCGCGAAAGCGATCGAGATGACTCCGAGCACGGTCGCGATTGAGAGCCAATATGTAATCGACCAGAACATAGATGGGACGAAGTGGCCGTAACCGTTCATGTCGGAATAGGTGTAGGTGGGGACTTGGCCGAAGAGATACAGCGTGTTCTCCCAGCCAAAGGGCGGAAGGATTTGCAGCAACACGAAGAAGCCGATCACAATGCCGTGGCCCACAAACTTATTCGACACCACCGTCTGGACGAAAAATGCGAGAAGAATAAAGGTCAGGACCTGCGGGAAAGTCACCACATAGAGTTCTTTGAAATATTGCAGCAACTCGTAGTGGTGATAGCCAGCGATGGTCTGCATGAAAATGCCCACGAGCATGGCGAAACCGAGGAGTATTAGCTCGACGACGACGACGGCGGTAAGGCGGGAGAGCCAGTCGGTGGACTCGCGCATGGGAAGCGCATCGTGAATGCCGTCGAAATGAGTGTCGCGCTCGCTCCACAACAGCTCGGCAGCGTAAAGGCCGGCGACGATCAGGAGGAAGAGGATGGCGCTGCCCTCGACCGCTTGGACCATGAGGTAGGTAACGGGCCATACGTTTCGCTCAGCGATGCGGCCGGCGAAATATCCGTTGTTGATGCCGAAGGCGACCAGAAGCGCAACCAGCGCCCAGAAAACCACGTCGCGCAGAATGTTGCGCAGCCGCAGGCGTGAGAGCGAAAGATATTGGGCAAAGATCGTCCCCGCGGTGAAAGCTTGTTGGATGTGGGTGAGGCGCGCGGTAACACTGGAACGCACCGGCGCGGCCTCCGCGAGTTCCTGCTCTTTGGCTTTGGCGGCGCGGCGGCCTTGCGAACGGGCGGTGAGCGCTTCTACCGACATGGGAAACAGTACCCAGACTGAAACCAACGATAGAACTCCCACGCCACACCACAGAAGACGGTTGTAAAGGAAGACGCCATTGGCGAGAGAAGGCGACCAGGTAACGAACAGCGTGTTCTCTTCGATGACCGTCCAATAGCGCGTGATGTCGTTAAACAAAATGAATCCGATGGGATCGAAAATGCCGGACCAGAAGCGTTCGAGGGAGCGGGTAGCGGAGAAGACGGTAAGGCCAATCACATAAATCATGAACAGAGCGACGCCCTGCAAATAGACGACCAATATTTTTCGAGTGAGGGCAGAAACCGCGAAGAAGGCGGAGCCGATGAAGAAGATCTGCACGACAAGAGTGGAACAGAACGGCTGCACGTAAGCCCAGAAATGGTTGGGAACGATCCGGGTGTGGTCGGCCCAGGGCGCGAAGGTGCCGAGAAAAGTGCCGAACATCATGCCCGAGAAAGCGAAGACGGTGGTGACGAAGGAACCGAACCAGCGTCCACCGAGGTACGCGAACTTCGAAATGGGCTGGGTGAAAAGAATCTGGTAGGTGTCGCGCTGGAAATCGCGGAGGATCGAAGTTCCGAAGATTGCGGCAATCACGACCACGCCGAAGAGTCCGGCAAAAAGATCGTCGAGAGTATTGGCGTACGCGGAATTCAGCACGACCTTGCCATTGCCGCTGCCGATCGGGCCAAAGCTTTCCGAGGCCACGCAGAAAAACGAAAACATGAGCCAGAGCAGAAAATACATATACGTCGAGAGGCTCTTGAAGCGGAACTTCAGCTCGAAAGTGAAGAACTCCCAAAATAGCGCCATATCAGATTCCTCCAGTGGCCATGCGCTCGTTGCCCAGGGGTTAGTTCGGAAGCTGGCGCTTGGACTGCTGCGACAGGTTGAGGAAATAAACATCTTCCAGATCGGATTCGACCGCGTGGAAACCGTCGCCCGGAGAAGTGTCGGCGTACACCCGAATCTCGTGCTGGCCGCCGACCAGGTGTGTGGAGATCACGTGCAGCTGAGCCTCGATCGCTCGCACCTCGCCGTCAGTAGCAACGACCTTCGACCAGATCTTGCCGCTCAGAGCGGCCAGAGGGTCGTTGGGAGAGCCTTCCAGCAGCAGCTCACCCGAGGCGATGATCGCCATGCGCGGGCAAAGCTGTCGAACGTCGTCCACAATGTGAGTGGAGAGAATCACCGTTCGATCGCTGCCGAGCGAAGAGAGCAGATTCAGAAAGCGATTGCGCTCGGCGGGGTCGAGGCCCGCAGTTGGCTCGTCAACAATAATGAGTCGCGGGTTACCAAGCAGAGCCTGGGCAATCCCGAACCTCTGCTTCATGCCGCCGGAAAAAGTCGCGAGAGCTTTTTTTCGAACATCCCACAGATTGGTCTGTTGCAGCAGCGCATCGACTGTCTCCTTGCGCTCGGCCGATGACGTCATGCCTTTCATGACCGCGATGTGATGGAGCATATCCAGCGCGGAAATCTTCGGATAGACTCCGAACTCCTGCGGCAGATAGCCGAGAATACGGCGGACTTGGTCCTTTTGCCGCAGGACGTCGATGCCGTCGAGGCTGATCGTGCCCGAGTCGGGATCTTGCAGCGTGGCAATCGTGCGCATCAGCGAACTCTTCCCCGCGCCGTTCGGCCCGACCAGGCCGAACATGCTGTTGCCAATCGAGAGTGAAAGGTCTTTCAGCGCCTTTACTCCGTTGGGGTAAGTCTTGGAAAGATTATTGATCGCAAGTGCCACCGTCGCCTCCACATTCGAAAATACCCGTCAGATCGCAACCAGTCCTGCACATCACAGGATGCACATCATGAGATGGGCAGCTATTCTACTACCAAGTGAGACCAGGATTTCCGCGCGGATGGCCCGAAAGCCCCCGAAAATAGTCTTAGCAGGCGACTATTCCCGGCGCAGTCCCCTTCATTGCGAGATTCGAGCGATGTACACCGCGAATGGATCCAAGACAATTTGGCCTAACGGGCCGCCGGGGGCTGCATCCAAAGTCGTAAGCATGGTTGCGGCCTTAGCGGATGGAAAGCCCTGATCGGAGAGATTGAAGCTGATCTGCTGCGTCGTAGCCGACATGTTGAGAACCACCAGCACCGCCTCATTCTTATAGCGGCGAAGGTAAGACAAGATGTTCGGATTGTCCTGATTCAACGCTACATAGTCGCCGTCCAGCAGCGCACGTTCCTGATGCCGCAGCGCAAGCAGGCGCCTGTAAAACTGCAGAACCGAATTCGGGTCCCTCAGTTCACTCGCAACATTATGAGTTTTGTAACTCGCTGGAACCGGCAACCACGGCGTGGCTTCGGTAAATCCGGCGTTGGGCGAATCATTCCACTGCATGGGAGTGCGTTCGCCATCACGCCCCTTTTCCTTCGGCCATCCGGTTATTCCCAGCGGGTCTTTCACATCCTCCTTGCGAACCGGATCATTGTTCTCCATCCCCAGTTCCTCGCCGTAATACATGATGGGCGTGCCGCGGAGTGTCAAGTACATTCCAGCCATGAGCTTGGCGATTTGATCGTTGTGCTGCCCGTCGCCGTAGCGCACATAGGATCGCGGCATATCGTGATTGCTGATCACGTACACCGGCCAACCGCCGGTAGACTCGGCGTTGGCGATCTGCGCCCGGAACTCACTCGCCGAGAGCTTGTTCACCGTGCAGAACATGAAATCCATAGGCAATTGAATTTCGTCGTTATGATCGCCGTAGTATTCTTTCAACTCATCGCGATTCGACGTGTAGGTTTCGCCGATCAAGACCGCATCATGCTGGTCTGCAACCTTCCGCAACTTCTTGAGTTCGATGTGATTTTCGGGCAACTTATCGTTGTACTTATTCTCCATCTTCTGGTCGCCCAGATCAGTCGTGCCAGGTAAGACGGGATTGTCGGGAAGATTCGGATCCTCGAACAAGAGGTCCACCGCATCGAGCCGAAACCCAGAAACTCCGTGCTTGTACCAGAAGCGGGTGACGTCGAACATGGCCTTTTCGACGGCCGGATTGCGCCAGTTGAGATCCGGCTGACCTACCTCGAAAAAATGGTAGTAATACTGCCCGGTCTTAGGATTGAACTCCCAAGTCGACCCCCCGAAGTCGGAGATCCAATTGTTCGGCGGAACGCCGGGCGCTTTTCCATCACGCCAGATGTACCAGTCGCGATGCGCCGAAATGCGCGATGACGCGGAGTCGAGGAACCACTTGTGCTGCGAAGAAGAGTGGTTCAGAACAAAATCCATGATGATACGGATGTCGTGCTTCTTCGCTTCCTTCGCCAGATGCCCGAAGTCTTTCAGGTTCCCATACATGGGATCGATGTTTTCGTAGTCTGAAACGTCGTAGCCGAAATCGAGTTGCGGCGACGGATAGCAGGGCGAAATCCAAATGGCATCCACCCCGAGATCCTTGAGGTAGTCGAGTTTCGAGGCGATGCCGTTCAGATCGCCGATGCCGTCGCCATTACTGTCGGCGAAACTGCGCGGATAAATTTCATAGAACACGGCGTGCTTCCACCAGGGGTGGGCTTCCGAATCCGCGCCTCGACTCTGGGCTTGCGTAAAAGAGAGCGTGAGTCCTGCAACCACCAAAGCCAGAACTCCGCAGTTTCGGGACATTCGCGTTCGCTCTCCCCGCAATCCAATGATTGCGATCGATGATCAAGACTAAAATGCAGATTCTATCTCACCCTCCAGTCGGGAAAGTGGAACCGCATATTATAGGGTTAAAGGTGGCAGACGATAGATGGCGAAGCGTAAAGATTAAAGATTAAGAACACAGCGGATCGGGACAGAGATTTGCACTGCCTTTTGAGACTTAAGAGAAAAGCGCCACCGCTGTCATTAGCAACAACGGTGGCGCCAGCCCGCAGAAGTTTTCTTATAAGGTCCATCCCACGCCTCCCCCGAAGCGCGGGACGGACTGCTTATGGGTTCACCTTCTGCGACAACGCGGCGGACGTGCCCCCGTTGAAGTTCGAATCTCCGCCGTACACTGCGGTGATCGAATGTGTTCCCGCCGCCAGCGATGCGGTTGCGAACGTCGCCTTCTTGCTGCTGTTGACCGTCCCGCTGCCCAGTTCCGTCGCGCCGTCCATGAACGTGACCGTTCCCGTTGGAGTTCCCACTCCCGGGGCTTTGACGGTCACGGTAGCAGTGAACGTAACCGTCGCACCGGAAGTAGCCGGATTCGGTGCGGATACTAGCGTGACCCCAGTATTCGCCTTGTCCACCACCTGCGATAGCGGGCTCGACGTGCTGGTGAGGTAGTCGGCGCTAGCCACATATACGGCCGTGATGCTGTTCGTTCCGGTTGCGAGTTTTGTCGTAGCGAAGGCCGCGACTCCACTGGTGAGTCCATGCGACCCTAGCAACGTCGTTCCGTCGTAGAACTGCACCGTACCCGTCGGGGTTCCCGATCCGGGCGCCACGGAAGCCACCGTGGCGGTGAGTGTAACCGATTGACCGAAAACGGATGGATTCACAGAGGATGCTAACGAGGTTTTCGTAGCAGACTTGTTCACCACCTGGGAAAATGCCGCCGAAGTGCTGCCGGCATAGTTTGAGTCGCCGCTGTACACGGCGGTGATCGGATGCGTCGCCACGGTGAACGCCGAGGAAGTATACGTCGCCGTGCCCGAGCTGCCGACCGTAACGGTGGCGAGGACGGTAGTCCCAGCCTTAAACGTCACCGTGCCGGTCGGTATGGTCGTCCCGTGCGAAATAGTAGCCGTGAGCGTGACGGACTGGCCGAACACCGACGGGTTCGCAGAAGAAGTTACAACCGTGGTCGTTCCGTTTTCCACCACCTCGGTCAGTGCACTCGACGCGCTGGCAACGAAGTAGGTGGATCCCGCGAACGACGCCGTGATCGAGTGACTGCCGCTCGCCAGCTTCGCGGTGGAGAACTGCGCCACTCCGCCAGCCAGTGCGGCTGTGCCCAGTACGGTCGCGCCATCTTTAAAGGTGACGCTCCCGGTCGGTGTGCCCGAAGTCGCCGACACACTTGCCGTGAACTTCACCGCTTTCCCAGAGCCCACCGGGTTCGGGGACGCCGTGATGGAGGTTGTGGTTGTGTTGGTGATGCCGAAGTTGAGCGTCTTAGTACTCTCCACGTTGCCGGCAACGTCCACCGCGTAGTACTCGACTGTGTTGGCGCCGTTCTTGCCGAGGAGGAAGGGCACGGAATACGCCACCAATCCTCCTCCGTTGGCCGAATAGTAGATGTTCGAGATACCACTTCCTGTGGAGGGATACCCCGAGTCGGTGGCAGTGATAGCAACCTGGACTAAATTCTCATATTCCGAACCGACCAGCGTGCCAGTTACTTTGGCAGTGGCCACCGGAGCAACCGTGTCATAGCAAAGCGGACCGTAGCTTGAAGTGATGGTGCGGCCCTCGTTGTCCCACGCTTCCACTTTGACGGTGTGGCAACCCTGGCTGACGCCACCGGAGCAGCCGCCAGCTATAAAGGAGAGGCATCCGGTGGTGTGAAACGCGTATTCCGGACCGCTGTAGAAGGAGTTGCCGCTGCCGCCGTGGGGTTCGCTTTGCGGGTCGGCAGGAATGGAGTCCCAACCCTGCGTGAACCCTGCCACACCGGGTGCGGGTAAACCACTGCTGCCAGCATCGGAGACCGTCCAATCAACCTGTTGGTTAGAGTTGTACCAGGTGCTTGTGGCCGGCCCTGAGAAAGCGACCGAGGGATTGCCATAAGCCGGAATCAATTCCCAGTTGATGCCCCATGCCAGCTGCATCATATTGGCCGAGCCCCATCCAGTCACCTGGTCGTAGCCCACGGCCGTGCAGAAAAAGTTGAGATGGTCGTGAGAGGTAGCGTCGTTCGAGTTGCAGGCCTTTGTTGTCATGTCGTAGAAGGGGTTGTGAGGCGCCCCGTCAATCGCATCGAAGTACATGAACGGCGTGGGGAGGCCCACCGGGGTGCATACGGAAGTCCCGTCCGAGCCGCAGATGGGGCCTATGTAGTTCAGGTAGGTGTTCTCCTGGGCAAAGAAGCCGGCCAGCTCCGGGGCAACAACGCTGGTGCCGTTGGCGTCGCCGTTAAGGCCGCCGTTGATGTAAAGATTTTGCCCGATGCCGAGAGCATTGAGAGACAGGTCCGGAGAGAGCCGATTGGCGCCGAGGCTGCTGAGGCTACTCTGCCAGGAGGGCTGCCCGTAGTACACGCTGACGCCTCCTCCGCTGCCGCCGCCATTGCCGTTGCATGACCCAACGGAGAAACCGCCCTGCCAGCCCTGCTCGGAGCTCCAGGTTCCGTTGGAATTAAGGTGCAGTTGGGTACCGCCAGCAGCGACAAAATCGAAGTCAGACGCCGGGAAGGCCACCGAAGTATGAGCGTCCGGGTCCAGCTGCGGGGCAGGTGGCGCCGGAACGTTGTCCTGGCAATCGTCGGCGGCGCCCCGGTCGCCGGAGGCGGCGATCAGTGTCCAACCCTGGTCCATCATGCTGTTAAAGATCGAATGACGCGCATCCATCGTAGACGTGGAGCAATCGTAGATTTCAGTGCAGCTCCAGCTGGTGGTCATCACGCGCGTCGTGTTGTCATCAAGAATCTGGCTGTATATGTCGGTGAAGGTCCCGAGGTTGAAGTTACCGCCCAGGTAGATGTACACGTGCGAGGTGTCGTTGGCAGAGCCAAAGCTGTTCGAAGTGGCGATGCTCCATTCAATGTCCTCCGTCGTCTCACCGGTCGCGCATGGCGGTGTTTCCGAGCTGGTGTTGCAACCGGGAGTTCCATCGATGTCGTACGCGGTCCAGTTGTACGCCAGGTAAGGATAGGTATCGTGGAATCCGCTGATGTCCGAGCCCAGGAAATTGCCGAATCCGGCAATGGCGATGGAGGAAACAGCGGGCGAGCCGGTGGAATCGTTATGCACGTTGCAGCAGTGGCTTAACCGCTGCAGGCCGTTGTAATTATAGGTTTGTGAGCTGTAAAGATCTGTCGGGTCCATGAAACCGCCGGTGAGATTAGACACCGTGCCCCCATTCGCCGCTCTCGCCGGGAGCTTGGTGGCATCGCCATCCTTGCGATCGGAGCTGGCCGCGCCAACCACCGGGCCGGGGACATAGTCCGGAGCTGTGAGCTTCTCCGATCCGGGACTGGAGCCATGGTCAACCTGAATGTTATCGAGACCCTGCACGTTGTAGACGATACCCGACAGGCTCGACGGCAAGGCCGGGTCGCGATCGTTTGAGAACCGCACCTGGTTGCCCAGCTGGTAGCTGTTGATGGTGACGCCAAATGCCTTTTCGATGACGCCGGCTGGCGCTTCCACGTCTACAATCAGGCGGTGCGAGTATCGCTTGGTCACGGTGAGGCCTTGACTCTGAGCCCAGTCCACCACCTTCTGCTCATCCGCGGCGGACGGCGCAAAGCGCTCTCTCCATTCGTCGGCACTCAGAAACTTGTGAAAATTGGGTGATCCCTTGGTCACCAATTCCTGGATGAACTGGTCCTCCTCTGCCCTGTGCGGCGGCTGCACTGCTAGTACCAGGCGCAGCATTTGCCCGGGATTGTAATGGCCAACCACCGTAGCCGAGCCATTTTGAACTTTCAGTGGGACGTGGTTAGCTAGAGTAACCTGCCCGTTGGCGCCGGTTAACAAACACAGAGCCGACAGCAGAATTAGCGCGAGTTGCATTTTCAAGTTTTTCATCGTTGTTCTTTTTCCTCTCAGGGTCACTTTGCACTGCGAATTGCGTGTTGCGTTGGAGGGAACTTTGATCCCCTCCCTTGACGGTGTCACTTTGCCGCCGCCAAAGGAGGTTGAGCGGCCAGCGGCTGCTTCGCAGCTCCGGCCTGCTTCTGCGCTCCAGCCAACTGCCTGGCCTGAGCTTCCTTGATCTTCTGCATCATGTGGGGATGGCGTGCCCACTCAATCTGCTTTTCCGCGGGCGCGCCGTACAATTCAGGACGGATATAGAAGCCGCGCATCCGGGTCAGCTTTTCCGGCTCCACCACCAGCGGGTGCGCCTTGGCGTAGGCATCCTGCCGCACGCCGGTCACCTGCCACGAGACCTTCACTCCGGGCGCGCTCGTCCGTATCTCGAACTGGTTGTTTTCGATTTCGCGCGCCACGATGGCTTGGGCGAATTGGCCGATCACGGTTAACTGGTAGCGGAAGTCGCTGTTGAGCACCTGGAACCACCCTGGCAGCTGCACCGTCGCGTGGCCCAGACTGTCCGTGGTGACGGTCCCGTCGTACATGTTCTTCATTTCCGAGGACCCGACCGAGGCGTGAACGAGGTATTTGTTAGCCGGATCGAGTGGGTCATCCATTTTGACTTCTGGAGACTGGTTGTTCAGGGTGCCGCTGATAAAGACATCGCCGGTGAAATTCCCGGCATAGCCATCGGCTTGCGTAGAGCCCTGGTCTACACCAGGCTGAGCATCGATTCCGTCGCCCCCACACTCGCATGCCTCGCCAGTATTGTTTCCTCCAGTGAAGCTTCCTCCTGGGCCGAGTTCACCTACTATCCCCAAGCCGTCAATCAAAACTATGTGAGCCAGTCCCCCCACGCCGGAGATTCCAGCCCCGCCCCTCCCGGAGGCAGAGCTGGTAAAGCCGCTGCTGCCGCCCGCGGCAACCAGACCATCGCCACCGTTGGTCGCGTTCTTTGGGTCGCTGTTGCCTCCTGTGACGGAGGCTCCGTCCATGCCGTTCAGGGCAGAACCTGCCGCCGCCGTCGAACCAGTAAAGCTGCCGCCAGGACCGGCGCCGGTTGACACCCCCACGACGCCGGTCGCCCCAATCCCGTAAACGCCCGCCCCCCCTGGACTCGAGCTCGAGCCGTAAACGCCATAGCTCGCGCCCGACACCGCGGTCGACCATCCGAACACCCCATAGCTCCCCGCCGTGGTTCCTTCGACACCGATGCCGGTGCTGCCCGCCGAGTTTCCCAGCACGCCAATGCCATAGCTCGTGTTGGCCGCATAGCCCTCAACTCCGGCTCCAGACTGCGTGTTGTTCACCCCATAAACTCCGTAGCCGTTGCCAATCGTCGCCGTCGACGAGCCATACACGCCGTAACCCGCCTGGCCGGTTCCGGTGCCGAGAATAGCTGCGCCCGTGCCGTTTTGCGTGACACTGAGGATCTGGGTCGCGTTGCTGGCAGTGATGGTCTGGGCCGCGGTGAAGGCATTAGCCGAAGCCAGTTTCGGAATCAGTGCAGCGTTAACCTGCAGGTTGAGCGTGCCGCTCGTGCCCCCGCCCGTCAGCCCGCTCGCGCTAGCGGTCGTTACGCCTGTGATGGTGCCCGTGCCCTTGGGAGTCGCGCAGCCCCAGGCCGTTCCGCTCCACTGCAATACCTGGCCGCTGGCGCACGTGGTCATCAGACCCAGGTTCAGCGTGCCGCTCGTGCCTCCACCCGTCAGTCCGCTGCCGGTTGCCGTGGTCACTCCCGTGAGTCCTCCGCCAGCGAACACAATGTCCAACTCCGGCGCATGGCTGGTCGAGCCGTTCTCTTTGCTGTCGAATGTCGCATTGAACGTCCCGTTGGCCACTAGAGCAATGCCGTCATTCGTAGTTCCGCTCAACCACGCCTGCACTGCCGGTGTCACATCGATCAGAATGAATTGATTCTTGTCCACAGTAGTGATCGGAACACTGGCCGCGATCGTGGTCCCCAACGCTGGAGCCAGATTGTGACTGATCGTGTTCTCCGCCCAGGTGCCGTTCACGTAGTCCACATTGAAGCTGCCCGCCGTAGGTACGGTATTGACATAAAGCTTCAGCGTGGCTTTCGTAATGTCGGCGCTTGTATACGTGGAGGGAATTGACGCCAGATTGAACTGAATGTAGGCCGCCTGCGTAGCCCCATCGAGATCGAGCAACACGTTGGCGCCGTAGTTCGTGCTGGGAGCGGCACTGTTGGTATAGGCGTCGGCGCTGGGCGTGATCTGCCCGTAGGCCAGACTCACTCCGAACATCACAGTGAAAACCAGCAGGCTCGACGAACCCTTCAATTTGCTCATGACGTCCTCGAATGGAATTTTGCAAATCCTTGGTCAGGCGGAAATCGGGCCCCGGGGAAGGCGAAGCCGAGCCTGTTCCGCTTGTTCTGGAGCCAGCTTGCTGCCGCACAACGGGCAGGTCTCGAACCCCACCGCCCCCACATCCCCCAGGATCACCGTGGTACCCCGGCGCTCTACCGTAACTTCGGTCCGAACCGTGCGGCTGGCTTGGTTCCCCGCCGATTGCTCGGAACGGAAACCACTTGCCCGCTGGCTCAACCATTGGTAAAGTCGCTTCGTACCAATCCCCCTCAACTAGCCGCGAATAGTGCGGCAGCCGCGGAAAAAAGGCCAATCATTCGTTCTCAAAAGTTCTCAAAAGTCGTGAATGCCTCGATGTCAATGAAAGCAGGGGAGATATTCCAATTCGGCAAGTTTCAGATTAATGCCCGGGCACGCACCCTGCGGCGAGAAGCGGAGCCTGTCGCGCTCAACTATCGGACCTTCGATGTGCTGCTGTACCTTGTACAGAACCCAGGAAGGGCCCTCACTCGAGACGAACTACTGAAGAATGTCTGGTCCGATACCTTTGTAGACGAGCACAGTCTGGCCCAAAGCATCTCCGTCCTGCGCAAAGCGCTCGAAGAGAAGCCGGGCGACAACAACTACATCGTCACCCTGCCGGGCCGCGGATATCAGTTTGTTTCACCAGTGCAGGTCATCGCCCCGGAAGGCTTGGCGGTCACCCCTGAAGCGTCTGCCATTGCCAGTCTCGGCTCAAACACTCAGGGCTCAACCGTCCAGGGCGCCACGGGTGTGCTGATTCAGCAGCAGACAATTCGCACCAGTGTCGTTACCACCGAAGAAAAGCATTCACTCAGCCTGCCGGCTCCCCGCCGCCGGGTCGAGACGATCCTGGTGGCGATCTTAGCCGTACCCGCTCTGGTCGTGGCAGCTTATTACTTCTGGGTCCAATCTCACCGAGTGCAACCTTCGGAGAGCTCGGCGGCCATTCGTCCGGCAGTATCTCTCCCACCACGCCGTTCAGTCGCAGTTCTAGGATTCCGCAACCTGTCGCGCCGTCCCGAAGAAGGCTGGCTCTCGACGGCCCTCGCCGAAATGCTGAGCACCGAACTGGAGGCTGGAGAAAAACTGCGCCTGGTTTCCGGCGAAGACGTCGCGCGCACCAAACTCGATCTTCCCCTGGCCGACGCCGACAGCCTTTCCCGAGACACACTGGCGCGATTGCACAAGGATCTCGACAGCGACCTCATCGTCCTCGGTTCCTACACCGCGCTCGACGAGAAATCGGGAACCCGCATTCGTCTCGACCTGCACTTGCAGGATACCGTCGCCGGAGAGACGATCGCCGACGTCGCCGTGGTTGGAGGTGAGGCCGATCTGTTCGACATGGTGACGCAAGCCGGCTCCCAACTGCGCGAAAAACTTGGCGTGGAGGCAGTTTCTCCCGTCGAGGCGGTGAGCGTCCGCGGCTCTCTGCCTTCCAACCGCGACGCCGCCCGCCTCTATTCCGAAGGCCTCGCCCGGCTGCGCGTGTTCGATGCCCTGGATGCTCGCGATCTTCTGCAGCGTGCCATCGCGGCCGACCCAAAATATTCGCTGGCTCATTCGGCCCTAGCCGAAGCCTGGTCGCGGCTTGGCTACGACAAAAAAGCGCGCCAGGAGGCTCAGCAAGCCTTCGACCTCTCCACCAATCTTTCCCGCGAAGACAAGCTTGCCGTGGAAGGCCGCTATCGCGATATCGATCATCAATACCCGCAAGCGATCGACGTCTATCGCGCGCTATTCACCCTGTTTCCCGACAACCTCGACTACGGGCTCAAGCTGGCAGACGTGCAAGCCCGCGGCCACAAAGGGAGCGATTCTCTAGCCACGGTCGAGTCACTACGCAAGCTTCCTGCCCCCGCTTCGGACGATCCTCGCATTGAATTAGCGGAGAGCACTGCCTGGCGCGTGCTGGGCGATTTTAAGCATCAGGAAGTTCCCCTGTCCCGCGCCGTCGAAAAGGCCAGGGCACAAGGAGCCCGGCTGATCCTGGCACGAACTCTGGAAGATCAGGCTAGGCTCTTCCTTGCCACCTTCACCGGGCGCGCCCAGGATGCGATTGCACTCTGTCGCGAATCCCAAAACATTTCCGCCGCGGCTGGAGATCTGCAAGGCGAAGGCAGAGCTCTGCTCGTTTCGGCGGACATTTTATCGAACAGTGGCGACCTGCCCGGGGCCATCCATTCCTACCAGCAGGCACAAGTCATCTTCCAGAAGATTGGTTCCGAAGGCGGTGTAGCCAGCGTGCTTAACAATCTTGCCGTGGCCTATGATCGCGAGGGCGACTTGGCCAACGCAGAAAAAATGCATCGCCAAGCCCAAGCCACTTTCCGCTTGCTCGATGACAACGCTCGTCTGGCAGTGGTCACGAGCAATGTCGCCAAGGACCGAATGGAACAGGGTGATTTGCCCGGGGCAATTCACTTGTATCAGGAGCAATTGCAGCTAGGGGACCCGTCGAATACAGAGAATGCAGCCCTCGCCGGCTACGGCATCTCGTACGGTCTCCAATTGCAGGGAGACCTTGCCGGCGCTCGGCAGGGATTCGAAAAATCTCTCAAGCTCTGGCAGGATAAGAGCAATCGCAACGCCTCAGCATACGCGCTGTGGAGTCTAGGAAACGTTCTACTGGAGCAATCCGACTTCGCGGGCTCTCGGAAGATGTATGAGCAGGCGCTGGCGATCCGAACCACTGGCGGCGACACGCTCGCCATCGCCCAGACCCAGCTAGGCCTCGCGGATTTGTCCCTCGAAGAAGCGCGTTCTCCTGCGGAACAGGAAGCCGTAGTCCGGAATGCCCTCGAGGTCCTTCAGGCACAGAAAGACCGCGAAGACGAAACCGAAGCGTGGTGCGTCCTGGCCCGCGCCCTGCTCGCCCAGGGTAAAGTGGCGCCAGCGAAAGACGCGATCCAACACGCACGCTCTCTCGCTGCCAAGAGCCAGAATCCAGAGACGCGCTGGCAGACCGCGCTCACCGCCGCCCAGGTCGAGACCGCCGACAAGAACGTCGCGCACTCCTCTGCCGCAAACGCAACCCGCCAGGAACTGACGGCCATCGTCACAAAGTCGCGAGAGCTAGGTTTTGTTGGCGTCGAACTTGATGCGCGACTGGCTCTCGCCGAACTCGAAATGAAAACCGGCCAAGCGACCGCAGGGCGGGTCCATCTCGCCGCCGTCGAGGCCGACGCCAAGGCCAAAGGCTACAATCTGGTCGCCCGCAAAGCTACCGCCGCTCGCAGCTGACACTTCCGTTATTCTTGTACAATTTGCCGACCCTGAGAGGAGCAATCGTGCGACGGACCCTGGCTCACGCACTCGCTATTCTTTTCTTCTCTGCTGCGAATTCACTAACTTTGCGGGCGCAATCGATGGCACCCGGCGCGGAAGCCGTGGGCACGGTTCACGTCGACGCGACGCCCGGACATGCCATCAACTCCTTCGATCCGGACAGTGCCCTGGGTAGCTCCATCGATGTTTTGTCGCGTGAAGGAATCGACAAAGTCTTTACCCCGCACATCATTCAAGAGTCGCTCTCAGCCGGATGGGGCCCAATCACGTATCGCAACAATTCCGAGCTCCGCATGGCCGCCTGGCACTGGACTGAGAACGGCACCTGGAGCGACCCGGCGCACAAGAGCGGATACTTCACCGGCAGCACCGAACTTAAAGAAGCGGTTCGCTACATCCTGTCCTATGCGCTGCCTCACCGCGGCTTCTCGACTAGTGGAGACCGCCCTCTGCAAGGGCCGAATCTGAGCTACTGGAAGAGTAATCCGTATCTCACCAGCAAGTTCACCGGCGAGAGCGACGCACTGCACCCGCAATGGGTGGTCGTAGATCTGAAGGCCGAAAAACCGGTGAATGCCGTCCGCATCGCATGGGCCAGCCCCTATGCGACGACTTATCAGGTCGAATATTGGGTAGGGAAACGCGCACTCGATTGGGATGAAGGCCCCCAGGGCGAATGGAAAGCATTCCCCGCAGGCGCGATAAAAAACGCGCAGGGCGGCACAGCGTATCTAAAACTCGCCGACGCGCCGGTCTCTACTCAATACATCCGCGTCCTGATGACAGAATCGTCGAACACCTGCGACCTGCACGGAGCTGACGACATCCGCAACTGCGTGGGATACGCGATGCAGGAAATCCGCGTGGGCAGCGTCGACTCTAACGGCGCGTTTGCGGAGGTGCAAAAGAATCTTAGCGATCGACCAACCACCTACAATTCATCTTCGATCGATCCCTGGCACTCGGCCGCTGACGTGAACGCGACCGGCGCCTATCAGCACACCGGCTTCGACCTCTTCTTCACCGGCGGACTCACCAACAATCTTCCCGCGATGATTCCCGTCACGCTGCTGTACGGCACGCCCGACGATGCCGCGGCGCAGATCGCCTATATCGAAAAACGCGGTTACCGTATCGGCTACATTGAGATGGGCGAAGAACCTGACGGCAAGCACGCCATGCCCGAAGACTACGCAGCTTTATATGTTCAGTGGGCCGTGGCGATCCACAAGGTCGATCCTCAACTCAAGCTGGGCGGTCCGGTCTTCGAAGGAGTGAACGAAGACATTCGCCTCTGGCCCGACGCGCAAGGCCGAGTCTCATGGATGGCCCGCTTCATCGATTATTTGAAAACGCATGGCCGCATTTCCGACTTGGCGTTCGTGTCGTTCGAGCACTATCCATTCGAGCCTTGCGACATTACCTGGAAGACTCTCTACACCGAACCTCAGGTAATGAAACACATTCTGCAAGTGTGGAGAGACGACGGAGTCCCTAGGGATGTTCCGCTCATGGTCACCGAAAACCATCTGGCTGCCGCACTCACCGGACCGATGACCACGATCTTTGCCGCTCTCTGGCTGGCCGACAATGTCGGCTCCTTCTTTGAAGGAGGAGGCGCCGCGTTCTATCACTCGCCCATTCAGCCGCAAGGCGTGCAGAAGACCTGCCTGGGATGGGCCTCGTGGTCGAATTTTGTCTCGAACGAAGACTACGACATCAACGGTTACACCTCTCCTTACTTCGCAGCTCACATGATCAACCAGGAGTGGGTGCAGCACCGCTCCGGGGTGCATCACATGTTCCCGTCTTCAACCGATATTAAGGATGCCGCGGGCAACGTGCTGGTGACGTCCTACGCTGTGTATCGACCTGACGGAAACTGGTCGATCATGCTGGTGAACCGCGACGAGAGCAACGCCCATACCGTGCGCGTGCAATTTGACGACTCCAAAAGTAAGCAGAGCATCTCGTTTTCAAACCCCGTGACGCTTGTGACTTTCGGAAGTGAACAGTATGTCTGGATCAACGACGGCCCAGACAGTCATGCGGATCCGGATCACGCTCCGATCGCGAGCACGCTGGCGGCAAGTCCGCAGACTGTGTTCACCCTTCCAAAAGCATCTATCACGGTTCTGAGAGGAAAGGTGGCGGCTTTCAAGGATTGAGGCCGCGCAGTTTCCGTTATCGTTTGGCAGTGGTGCACTTTGGCTTACGCGTTAGGCTGCGTAAGCGGGAGATCCTTCGCTACGCCTGAAAAACGGCTCCGCTCAGGATGACCCCGAATAAAACTGCACCACTGCCTATCATTTCCTTCGCTGTCACTTCGCCAGCCAAGCGATTACAATCGCGTCCTGGAGGGGGCTTCATGACAAATCAATTGACCGGAAATCATAATGATGCCGTTCTACTCCCGAAAATACTCGCGCTAACCACTTTGCTCCTCGTGCTTTCGATGCAAGCGTATTCCGCGCCGAAGAACCCGGCCGACGCGACTGCGTCGATTCAGCCTTTTCTGGGACGTTGGGACTTGACCCTGAAGACTCCGGTTCGTGAAGCTCCGTCATGGTTGGAGATCACACAAGAAAACGGCCAGCTCAAAGCTCGCATAGTGAGCCGCTGGGGACACGCACGGCCGCTCCCAAAGTGTCAACTGGCGAATGGCCAGATCACATTCGTTTCTCCCAAGGAAGACGAAGAGCGGAAAGACGACATGATCTTTGTCGGCAAACTCTCTGGGAAAACGCTGGTGGGAACCACTACCGCTCCCGACGGAACTCAATGGACGTGGACGGGCGAGAGAGCGCCATCGCTGAAGAGAACGAACGCTCCAAAGTGGGGAACGCCGATACCATTATTCAACGGGAAAGATTTGGGCGGCTGGACAGCGAGCGATCCGAAAGCAAAGGCGGCATGGACAGTCGAAAACGGAACGCTCGTGAGTCCGGCGCATGGCCCTGAACTGATCAGCAATTCCAAGTTCGAAGACTTCAAGTTGCACGTCGAGTTCAACTGCGCCAAAGGATCCAACAGCGGCATCTATCTGCGCGGCCGTTACGAACTTCAAATCGAAGACGATCCCGAGCCCGAAGGGCCGACCATGCGCACCGGAGGCATATATGGCTTCCTGGCGGCCTCACCCGAACAGCCGCGCCGGCCCGGCGAATGGCAGACCTACGACATCATGTTCGTGGGACGAATGGTCACGGTCGTGCAAAATGGCCAGACCATTATTGCCAATCAGGAGATCCCCGGCATCACCGGCGGCGCCCTGGATAGTCACGAAGGCCTTCCCGGACCTATCTATCTGCAAGGCAGCGAGGCCGGCCACGTCGCTTTTCGAAATATCATGATTACGCCCGCGAAGTAGCCTCGGCACAAATTCGCCTGCGTCGTCCCGTCGACACCGAGCGCTTGAGCACCCACATCATCGAACCCAGTTCCCCGCCTCGATTGATACCAAAGTATCGCCAATACCATCGTCCAATTGTTTCGCTCCCGCCCTTCTGATGTGATTGGTAACGGCACAGCGCCTACTCGAAACCAGCTTTCCATGCCACGAGCCTGCTAAAACTCGAGACTCGTTTTCGCCGGTTATGCGCCTTAATACAGAGGGAATTCCGCGACGTTTCGAGAGCCAGCGACAAACTGAGCTATTGAACTGAACATCGATTCTCCGTCGAGGAGTGCAAGAAATGAATGCGAATTCAAAAGCCAAGTCAACTCTCAAGGGCCGTGCGCGGGCCAGCGCGGAACAGCGGCTGGAAGAACTGGATATAAAGCTCCCGGAGCCGCCTCAGCCGTTTGGCACCTACGCGGAAGCCGTGCAGACAGGGAACCTTCTTTTTCTCACGGGGATGCTTCCCACCGAAGGCCGCGCGGCGAAATTCGTTGGCCACATCGGCGGGGAACTCGATGTGGAAGCGGGGCGGAAGGCCGCCCATCTTGCGGCGCTGAACGTTCTCGCGGTCGCGCGCGAATACCTGGGATCGCTCGACAAGATTACACGCATCGTCCGGCTCGGGGTGTCGGTCGCCACCGTGGGAGATGTTCGCGATCAGCCGAAAGTGGCGGACGCGGCTTCCCTGTTGTTGCAAGACGTTTTCGGCAAAGACAGGAATCCCTGCCGTCTGGTTTACGGAGTCGCGAGTCTTCCGCTCGGAGTCCCGGTCGAACTGGAAGTCATTTTCGAGATTGAGAGCTAGAGTCAGCGTCTTCGCCCCAAGGACCGGACATTTTACGCACCATTCCGAAAGGTAGAAGCATCCCAAGGAAGTGCGCGCTTAGGAGCGGTGTTCGGATCGAGCCAGAAACCCGCGAGCTAGATCGCAAACAAGAATGGAAAAGTTTCAGAGGAGGAGTTATGGCAACAAGCAGAGTCGTACCCATGAAGGTGACACAAATGAAAGTCGCGCAAGTTCCCAGCGCCGGAGGAGATTTTCAGCTCGTCGATCGCACAATTCCCGAACCGACTGCAGGGCATGTGCGCATCAAGGTGCAGGCCTGTGGCGTTTGCCACAGCGACGTACTCACGAAAGAGGGATTGTGGCCCGGAATTCAATATCCCCGCATTCCCGGACACGAAGTGGCGGGCATCATCGATAAAGTCGGAGAAGGCGTTTCCGCGTGGAAGCAAGGGCAGCGGATCGGCGTCGGTTGGCATGGCGGGCAGGACAACACCTGTCGCGAGTGCCGGCGCGGAGATTTTCGCAATTGCCGCAATCTGAAAATTGCCGGCATCAGCTATGACGGCGGGTATCAGCAATATATGGTCGCTCCCGTCGAAGCGCTGGTATCGATACCAGGCACTTTAAGCGACGTCGACGCCGCACGCTGCTCTGCGCGGGAGTTACCACCTACAACTCGCTGCGCCACAGTGGCGCACTTCCCGGCGATCTGGTCGCCGTGCAGGGAATCGGAGGATTGGGTCACCTTGGCATTCAATTCGCGCATAAGTTCGGTTATAAAGTCGTGGCGATCGGCCGGGGATCTGAGGACGCTTCGCTCGCCAAGAAACTCGGCGCGAGCATCTACATCGACACCGTAGCAACGAATGCCGCACAAGAATTGCAAAAGCTCGGCGGAGCACAGGCCATTCTCGCAACCGCTCCAAGCTCGAAAGCGATGTCTGAGTTGATCGACGGCCTGGGTCCGAACGGAAAGCTCCTGGTGGTCGGCGCAGCCTTCGATCCGATTGAAGTCACGCCCATACAGCTCATCAATGGAAGTCGAAGCCTTCAGGGCTGGTCCTCGGGGACTCCGGCAGATTCAGACGATACGCTCCAGTTCGCCGAACTCAGCGGCGTTCGGCCCATGATTGAAACCTACCCGCTCGAGAAAGCGGCGGAGGCTTACGCGCGCATGCTGAGCGGCAAAGCAGAGTTTCGCGTCGTTCTCACAATGTGATGCGGACAGGAAAAACAGCCGCGAGCGGTGGTTCGATGAACTGGCCAAGGGTGAGGCACGCGATGAACGTTTTTTCATGGCCCTGTTGGAATCATCGCTTGCAGGCTGCCTGCGTTATCACGATGGCGATTTTTACAGTCCTTACGTCTTCTGATTGCTGGCCAAAGTCCAAGGAAGGGACTCCCATGAAGCACGCAACGGTTTACCGCACGATAAAGGTTGACGGGCTGTCGATTTTTTACAGAGAGGCCGGTCCAAAAGACGCCCCGACGATTCTTCTGCTGCACGGACTGCCGTCATCCTCGCGGATGTTCGAGCCGCTCTTTACCCGGCTTTCCGATCGCTATCACCTCATCGCGCCCGATTATCCGGGCTTCGGACACAGTGACTGGCCCGACCCGAAAAGCTTCGCGTACACCTTCGATCATTGCGCCGAGATCGTGAATCACTTCACCGAAGCGCTCGCGCTCTCACGCTACACGCTTTACATGCAGGATTACGGTGGCCCCGTGGGCTTTCGTATGGCCTTGCAGCATCCCGATCGCGTTGAGGCTCTCATCGTTCAGGACGCCGTCGCCCACAACGAAGGCCTGGGCGCGAACTGGAAGACGCGGCGCGCCTTCTGGGCCGACCGCGCGCCCAACGAATCCGCGCTGCGCACGAATCTATTGTCGCTCGCAACCACGCGCACCCGCCACGTCGGAGACGATCCTAACGTCGAGCGCTACGATCCCGATCTCTGGACAGATGAATTCCATTTCCTGAACCAACCCATCCAAGCCGAGATTCAAAGCGACCTGTTCTACGACTATCGAACGAATGTGGACTCCTACCCGAAATGGCAAGCTTGGATGCGCGAGAAGCAGCCGCGCCTGCTGGTGATCTGGGGCAAGTATGAGCTCTCGTTCGACTCGGGCGAACCGGAGCGCTACCGCAAGGATGTGCCGAACGCTGAAGTCCACATTGTGGATGGCGGTCATTTCGCATTGGACACGGCCGCCGACGAGATCGCCGCGTTGGTCCAAAACTTTGTTGGTTCTTCACGTTAGCTTCGGGGTTTGTATGCTCTCTAAGTGCGCAACTCCGGAATGTTCGAATATATTTCGCTATCTCCACGAAGGGAAACTCTACTTGATTGACTCCAAAGCGGCCTTCGCCAGGGGCAGATCTCCGGCAAATGCACTGTACGAACGCAAGCCCGGGCTTGAATATGTTTGGTTATGCTCCTCGTGTTGCCGAGAATTCACGATTCACGCTGACGCCGATTGTGGGATCAGTGTGGTTCGGAAACAAACAGCAGAGAATGCCACCATCGAAAGCCAGCCTCTGATGTAGGTCATTGACTCCTCCTGCAGGTGAACCCAGGCATGCCGCGGGGGAGTCGCTACTGCTCATTCGTTTTTTCATCAGGTTTTAACGTTGCTTCCTTGAACTATCGCTTCCGGTTTGAATAGAATTCCCGGAATTTCAGGAGGCAATCCCGTGAATTCCTCTTTAGCCCATGACTTCTCGTCGCAGAAGTGTTTCGGCTCCCTTTTTTTTAGAGCCTTGGTGACCACTTTTCTGGTCACGTTTGGATCGCTAGCGTTTGGCCAGCAAACGTTGGGATCGATCAATGGCGAAGTAACCGACAGCTCCGGCGCCGTGGTTCAAGGAGTCGAGGTGAAGGCTCGCGCTCTGGCCACAAACTTGGAAGTCTCGGCCACCAGCAAGGCAGATGGCTCGTTCAGTATCGCCGACCTGCCGATCGGCACCTACGAAGTGAAGTTCGTTAAGGATGGTTTTGAAACCGACGTCCATCCGCAGATCCTGGTGCAAGGCGATCGCACCACGACGATCAATGCGAAACTCACGCCTGGGAAGGTTTCGTCATCCGTGACGGTGGAAGCGACGCCGCTGCTGAACCAGACCGACACGACCAACGGGTACACGTTGAGCGAATCGCAGATCACCGAGACGCCGCTCGGGACGGGCAGTTTCACGCAGTTGGCGATTCTGAGCCCCGGCGTAAGCGCCGATCTGCTCAACACCGCTGGCACCAACGCCGGCCTGGGTAATCAGGCGATCTGGGCCAATGGTCAGCGGGACACGAGCAACAGTTTCGAACTCAATGGGGTCAATGCCAACAATATTTTTAACGGCAAATCCACCAGCCAGGTGAGCTCCAGCCGGGTCGCGGTGAACATTGGTGAAAACGGCAACGGCAATAATCCTAGTGGAGAAATTGCGACCAGCACTTCCGTCTACGGTGCAATTGGGGAAGCGTTGCCTTCGCCGCCCCCCGAGACGATCGAGGAAATACACGTAAACTCCGCGATGTACGACGCTTCGCAGGGCGCGAACAGCGGAGCGCAAATCAGCACCACCACAAAATCCGGAACCAATCAGCTTCACGGTGGGATTTACGGCTACCACCAGCAAACCGGCTGGGACGCGAACGAATGGTTCTTCAACTTCAATCAGCTTCAGCGTCCGGAGTTGCATCGCAACGTCGACGGCGGTTACATCGGTGGCGCGATCATCAAAGATAAGCTCTTCTTTTTTGGTTCGTATCAGGCGCAGCGGGTAACCGATCAATTGCTGGCCAGTTCGATTGTAGCCGTGCCAGCAGGGCTCACAGACAACAATCGCACGGCGCAGGGCCTGGCCGACATTGCTAATACCGTATTCAGCGCCCCCGGTTGCGGCACCGGATCAAATCCCCCATGCCTCAATATTCAGGCATCGCAAGTCACGACGCAGGCCCTGGCCATCATGAACACGAAGGCGCCTGGTGGCAGTTGGTGGGTTCCGAATTTCGGCACAACGAATCCCGACCAGGGAGGCGACACCACCATTCTCGGACCGAGTTCCCACTTCAGTGCCGATCAAGTCAACGGCAACCTGGACTACATTTTCAGCGCGAAAGACCGGCTGGCGGGGAAATACTATTTCCAGCGCGATCCCAACACCACGCCGTTCGCCCAGAGCACTCTGCTCGGTTTTCCTCAAAGCCTGGTGGCCGGCAGCCAGACCTTCTCCCTTGACAACACGACTTCGCTCACTCCAAACCTCACATGGGAACAGCGGTTTGGGTTTCTTCGAATGAAGGACTACGCCTCAACCAGCCAGTTTCTGGATCCGTCGACGGTGCAGATCAGTACTCCGGGCGCAACTCTTTTCCCAGGCATCAATATCAAGAATGAAGACAACGCTTTTGGTGGCAGCGGCAATAGTTTATCGCTCGGCCCGGTGAACAACTTCGCGGACGCGGGCTTCTATGAAAACAACGCGAACGTGGCCAGCGACCTGAAATGGGTTCATCGCGCACATTCGGTCTCGGTGGGTTTCAACTTTGATTACCTGCAGCTCAACGTCATCAACAAGGACAACGACGTTGCCCGCATCACGTTCGCCAACTTCCCCGGTTTTCTGACCGGCGAGGTTTGCGGACCGAACACGGTCTATTGTGGCGGCCAGGACGCGTCGCAGATTCTTAGCGGGGCCAGCAGCCGCTACTATCGCACCCGGCAGATGGGCACCTACGCGCAGGACAATATTCGCGTCAAATCGAACTTGACGGTGGACGTTGGCGTGCGTTGGGATTGGGATGGTCCGCTGACCGAGAAGTACGGGAACCTCGCCAATTTCTACGGCCAGGATTATTCCTATGACGCTGCCAGCGACACAATCAACAACGTCGGCCTGGTGATTGCCGGAAACAATAAGGCGTTCGGCACCAAGGGCGTCAGCAATTCCACACTCACTGGCCGCCAGTGGGGATTTGCTCCGCGCATCGGAGTAGTCTACAGTCCTTCCTTTGTTCGCAATATCGTGGTGCGGGCAGGCTTCGGCATGTACTACGATCGCGGCGAATACTTTGCGGAATTCTCGCCTCCCGCCGGCGGAGGCAACAACGGGCCCTTTGGCGTGACCGACGATGAGCCGTTCGTCGTCCCCTTCTATGCGATTGCCGGGGGCACATTCGGGCAACCGTTCGGAACGGCGCCCCCTCCACCGCCTCCGACGAATCTTTCTCAAGTGCAGGCTCTGCTGCCCAATGCCAACCTTTTGGTGTCGAACAACACCAACTACTGCGCCAGCCTCGGCGAATCGGGCTGCGGACCATTTCTGTTTGGCGGTTACGATCCCAAGAACTCTCTGCCGTACTCAGAGAACTGGACGCTCGATTTGCAATGGCAGCCTCGCAACGATGTGGTGGTGACGTTTGGCTACGTGGGAAACCACGGAGTTCACGAAACGATTCCGCTGCCCTTTAATCAGGCCCAAATCGCCACGCCTCAGAATCCCGTGCTCTCCGGGGGAAACTACACCCAGAACTACTCTTACGGCTACAACGTGAACTGCGGTGTGATTTACTACGAGTCGTGCACGCCGGCAAACCTGGCCACGGTTCCCGCATCGGAGGCGTTGGCCGCCGAAAATGTGAACGCACTCGTGGATGGCTACGGGACAGGGAATGCCGCTCTGCGCGCGCCATACATCGGCTACGACCCAAATTCGGTCTTCAATCGCGCGGTGGGCATGTCCAATTACGACGCATTGCAGTTCAACGTTACTAAGCGAATGAGCCACGGCCTGCAAGTGTCCGGCTCGTATACCTATTCCCACACGCTGGATGAACAGAGCGGTCTGGGGCTTTTCTTCAACGGCAACGATCCTAACCATCCCCGTTCGGCTTACGGCAGTTCGGATTTTGATCGGACGCACGTACTGACGGTGGTCTATCACTATGAACTGCCCAAGGTTGCGGGCGCCCACGGCTTTGAAAAACAGCTGGCGAACGGCTGGGCCTTCAACGGCGTGACGGTCCTGCAAAGTGGCCAACCTTACAGCGTGATCGATTACTCCGGAGGCGCCGCCAGCGTCTACTGGGGTGGAGGCCAGGATGCCATCACGAATCCCATCGTACCGGTGGGAGGAGTTGGCGCCACTGCGAGCAACCCACGGCTGCAGGGAACTACGGGAGTAAACGGGGCGAAACCGGTTTTGAATCCAGCCGCGTTTGGAATCCCCACTCCGATCGCCCCGGGGGCGAGTGGAGTGCCGCCGTGCGACCCCGTCTCGGCTGTGTGCGATGCGTACGAGACTCCCTATACCTCGGGGGGCCGCAACATTTTCCGCGCTCCCTTCCAGAATCGATTCGATTTTGGCCTTTCGAAGAATTTCGCGATCAAGGAAGGCGTAGCGCTCAAATACGACGTAGTCGCGTTCAACATCTTCAACCATCCAAGCTTCGACATCCCGAGTAACAACGTTGATTTCAATCCGTACTTTGAGAACCCACCGCAATACGGACCGAATTACGGCACGTCTTACTTTACGCCATGCGTTCCCAGCACCGGGGCCT
>Ga0210389_10000218_pt1 | contig 60095 bp, 53 predicted proteins | sample IncBWH28OmetaG_FD_160127 | JGI IMG/M metagenome (GOLD analysis project Ga0210389, IMG submission 160127) | Forest soil microbial communities from Barre Woods Harvard Forest LTER site, Petersham, Massachusetts, United States - Inc-BW-H-28-O ... | reverse complement strand
CCTGTATGTGACGGTCGGCATGGGCGATGTGAAATTTGCCGACAAGGACCAATTCGCGCTGAACTTTGGAGTGGGTGAGCGGCTTCTGATAACCGACTGGCTGGCCATTCACGTGGACGTGCGGGACCACATTTTCGAGACCAGCCTGACGGGACGCACCAAGAACGTCGACAACCTCGAAGCCACCCTGGGTTTAACCATTTTCTACTGATTCAGGAGTAACGATTCATGTTTAGCACTTCAGTACTGTTGAAACGCTGTGCGATGGCCGCGATTGTCGTCGCCTCCACCGCGTTCGCTGCCGGCGGCGATGCCTCCGGTCCCGCACCGTCATTTACGCTGACCACCCTCGCCGGACAGGCGAGCGGCCTCAGCGCTTACAAAGGCCAGGTCGTGATGGTCAACTTCTGGGCGACCTGGTGCGGACCCTGCCAGCAGGAAATGCCGCTGCTCGACCAGATGTATAAGAAATACAAGCCGGCGGGCTTTACCCTGATCGGCGTCAACGTCGACAAGGAAGCGCCGCCGGTCAAGCAACTGCTGGAGCGCAAGCCGGTGAGCTTTCCCGTGTTGCTGGATCCGGCAAACCAGGTGAGCAAGGCCTACCACGTCGACGAAATGCCGAGTTCGGTCATCATCGACCGTAAAGGGCAGATTCGCTACATCCATCGCGGCTACAAGCCGGGCGACGAAAACGACTATCAGGATCGAATTCGTCAACTCATTCGGGAGTAAACGATGCGCAGCCGTCAGATAGTGCTGTCGGGGACCGTGTTGGGCGCTCTGTTGCTGTCGAGTGCCTGCAGCATCCAGCCCTGGGTGAAACCCTACGAGCGCGACCGGTTGGCGGACCCCATCATGGCTTGGGACCGCGATGCCATTTCGGCCGCTTATCTGGATCACATTCGGGAATCCAGAGAAGGCTCGCGCGGCGCCACCGGCGGCGCGGGCGGCGGCTGCGGCTGCAATTGACGAAAAAAAGCATGACTCATAGGCACATCGTCGCTCGTGCAGCAGTGATCGCTGCTCTGCTGCTGGTTCGCAGCACGAGCGCCGATGTGCTGCCCGACAACCGCGCCGACGTTTTCTGGAGCAAGTACAGCGGCGGCGGGATGGACATCACCGGCTATTCGGCCACCGCGCGCGCGAAGGTCACGGAAAACCTTGCGCTCGAAGCCAACTACTTCATCGACAAGGTCAGCGGCGCTTCAATCGATGTATTGAGCCAGGCCAGCGTCATCAAGGATGAACGCAAGCAAAAAAGCGGCACGATCGAATACCTGCGCGACAAAACCACGTATACCGCCTCATACACGTCGAGCGTCGAGCGCGACTACATTTCGAATACTGCGAGCATTTCGCTGAGCCAGGACATGTTCGGCGATCTGACGACAGTGACCCTGGGCTTTGCGAATACGCAGAACAAAGTCGGCGAAAACAACGGCACCGCCAATGATCCGAACGTGGCGTGGCTGGGCCATGCGCTGACGCGCGCCTACAGCGGCGGCGTCTCGCAGATCATCACCAAGAATTTCATCGCCGGCCTGAATCTTCAGGTCATCACGGATGCCGGTTATCTCGCGAATCCCTATCGTTCGATCCGATTTCTCGACGCGACGAGTGCCAAGGGCTACAGCCTGGGCAACCAGGTCTATCCCGAGACCCACACCAGCACGGCAGTGCAGCTGCAGGGGAAGTACTATCTACCGTACCGCGCCGCGGTGACGGCGCTGTACCGCTACTACACCGACACCTGGGGAGTGGTCGGCAACACCTATGAGATCGATTACACCCACCCCATCCGCAATCGCTGGATTTTCGAAGGGCGGGTGCGCTACTACAAGCAGACTGCGGCGACGTTCTACAGCGATTTATTTCCCTTCGCCGGTTCGCAGAATTTCACTGCGCGCGATCAAAACCTCGCGGCGCTGGACAACACGACCGTGGGCGCCAAGGTCACGTATGCGTTTTGGCCCGACGGCTGGAGGTTCTTCAAGCGGGGCACGGTGACACTGGACGCCAGTCGAATTCGCTTCAACTATCTGGACTTCCGCAATATCAAGTATTTCGGCCTCCCCCAGTATCCCCCGGGCTCCGAACCCTTATACCAATTCAACGCCAACGTATTTCAGGCTTTCGTCTCGGTATACTTCTGAGCCGAACTCACCCTTTCCCGCCACCAATAGAGCAGCATCGGCGCCAGCGCGCAGGCGATTGCGATCGAGTCCGCCACCCAGTCCCAAAAGTCCCGATCCCGATGCACCACGGGCAGCCCCTGCACCAGTTCTATGAGCGCGCCGAATCCGGACAGCAGCGCGGCAATGACCGCTAGGTTGAGTTTGGGAAAGGCCGCGACGGCGAGTCCGGTCAGCGTGAAGAACGCGATGAAATGCGTCGCCTTATCCCAAGGAGTCAGGTGCAGGGCCTGCACGGGCGGGATCACCGCGCTGTAAAAGGTAAAGATCAGCGCCGCAAAAAACGCGACTCGCGCAACTTTGAGCAATACCGGTATGCTGGGCACTTGGCAATCCGAAAAATCCCAGCATATCAGGAACCACCCATGAGCCGCCGCACGCTTGGGCAAAGCGCAATGAACCGCAGAGCGCTGATGAAGAATCTAGCCGCCGCCGCAGCGGTCGCGGCTCTCCCGGCCGGTCGTTCCCGAAGCGCCGAATTGCCGCACCTCGATGTCAAGGATTCCGCCGCCATCGCGCTCGGCTATGTTGAGAACGCAAGTCAAGTTGACGCCAAAAAATATCCGGCCTTCGTCAAGGGCTCTAGTTGCGACAACTGTCTGCTGCTGCAGGGCGCGAGCGGCGCCGCCTATCGTCCCTGCACCCTGTTCCCGGGCAAGCTCGTGTCCGCGAGCGGCTGGTGCAGCGGTTGGAGTGCTGAAATATAGTCATCTCGAACGCGCACGCCGAGCGCGGGAAAATCTACGAAAAAACCGTCGATGCCGCGTTCCAGGTAGCGCCTTATCTCTGCTTCGAGGTCGCCATGCGCTTGCGCGCCTTCGCCGACCCTCAGGTCCGCCGGTAAAAACTCATTCTCGGCCCGAAACGTCCACACGTGCACGCCAAGATTCGCGGCGTGCGCCGCCTGGATTGTCTCCGGCGTTGCCAACGCCTTGGCGATCCCGATCACATCGGCATACTGCGCAATCTCGCCGAGATCGCCCAGTTCATGCTCCAGCAGCTGAACCAACGGCAGCCGCGTCATGCGGCGCATCTGCCGCAGATTGCCCGGGTCGAACGATTGGATGAATACCGGTGAGTCCGGTCCGGCGTAGTGATGACGCCGCAACGTATCCAAAAGGGTTAATTCGAGCGGTAATCCGATTTTTGCAAAATGCGCCGGATGTTTCGTTTCCGGATACACCCCCACAGGACGATTGCGGCCTGCTTGGCGGTTGGCGCTCGCAACGAGCTGCATGATTTCATCGAACGTCGGCACGGTAAACTGGCCGTCGTAGCGGCGATTTTGCGGCCGCAATTCCGCGAGACGCTCGCGTGCCCGCAGACTCTTGATCTCCGACAACGTGAAATCTTCAGTAAACCAGCCGGTCATCGATTCGCCATCGATGACCTGCGTGCGGCGGCGCGCCGCAAAACCAGGGTGCTGCGCGACATCGGTGGTTCCGCCGATCTCATTCTCATGACGTGCGACGAGCACCCCGTCGCGCGTCATAACCAGATCCGGCTCAATGTAGTCGGCACCCTGCTCGATCGCCAGCCGGTACGACTCCAGGGTGTGTTCGGGCCGTTCTCCGCTTGCGCCGCGATGGGCAATGACAACAATTTTGGACACGAGGGCTCCGACGGGTGCGCGAGGACGAGTCTAACGCGTGGGCAAGTCTGACGTGCGGGCGAGTCTGACGTGCGGGCAAATCTGGCGTGCGCGCAAAATCCAACTCACGCCGGCGCTGGCGCGCACGCGGGGGCGAGGCTCCATAGCCTCGCCCCGTCGGCCGTTTTTACCTTATCGTGGCGGAGCCAACGGCAACCCGTACGGCTCGTGTGCCGACATCGGGCTGGCCGAGCCCGGCACCCACGGCGTGCGTTGCGCCACCAGTCCCTGGCCCCAATCCGCGCGTAGCGAAGTGGGTTGCGCCGCAAATGCGGCGCCGATCGCAAAAACTGCCGCGACAGCCACCGTAATTCTTCGACGATGCATGTCCTAAGGTCCTTTAGGCACTTTGCTGCAAAGCGCCAGTCAGCGCGGGCGAATGCGGCGGAATGATCGGCGGAACATCGAAACCGACAAAAGCGGAACTGGCGACTGCGCAAGCGGTGTTCAAAGCGGCTAAACTGACCTTCATAGTGATTGCTCCGGTGTATAGTTGGTAAAAGACTTCGACCAATTGGCACTCGTGGCCTACCCTGGTAAGCGACGTTCGTGCGCAATTCCCCTCACATTGCACAACAATGTATGCTTAGGGCAAAGGCCCAGACGGCGGGGAATGCCCAAAATCATCCATGGTTGTGGATAAATGACGATGGAAGTCCCAGCCAACTTCACCCAGCTGCTGACCGAGTGGCGTACCGGCCATCCGCAGGCTTTGGAACGCTTGACCCCGCTGGTGTACGACGAGTTGCGCCGCTTGGCGCGCGGCTACATGCGCACCGAGCGCGGCAGCCATACGCTGCAGGCCACCGCCGTGGTGCACGAAGCCTTTCTTCGCCTGGTCCAGGCCAATGTCGATTTGCAGGATCGTCAACACTTCTTCGCGCTGGCATCGCGGCTCATGCGACGCGTGCTGGTGGACCACGCCAAGTCGCGCTCGCGGGTTAAACGCGACGGCGGCGTGCGTGATCACACGGGCGTCGATTTTGCCGAGCTCTCGCTGCCGATCGACGTCGATGTCGTCGCTCTCGATGAAGCCCTGGAGGGCCTGCAGCAACTCGAGCCGCGCCTCGCGCAGGTCATCGAACTGCACTATTTCGGCGGAATGACTTACGAGGAAATAGCGACCGCCGTCGGCGCCTCCGAGGCCACGGTGCACCGCGACATACGGCTCGCGAAGGCTTGGCTGCTGAACGAAATCGGCGCCTAGGCCTCCTAACCCATGATTCCTCGAGCGCGCTGGCATCAAATCAAATCGGTGTTCGAGCAGGTGGCCGACATGGATGGCGCCGAGCGCATCGCGCAACTGGACAGGTGTTGCGGCGACGATGCGGATCTGCGCTCATCGGTCCAGTCGCTGTTATCCCGGGACAGCAGCAAGGAGGATCCGCTGCTGCACGCGATCGGCGCAGCCGCCGAGTCACTGCTGGAGGATCATCGGGACCGTCTGCTGGGGACGCGGGTCGGTCCTTATCGCGTGGTTTCGATTCTTGGCCATGGCGGCATGAGCGTCGTGTACCGCGGCGAGCGCGACGATTCGCAATATCACCGAGTGGTCGCAATCAAGGTGCTGCAGCACGCTACGGTGCATCCGCGGCTGCGCAGCCGGTTGCACAGTGAGCGTCACATCCTGGCGACGCTCGACCATGGTTCGATCGCGCGCCTCATAGACAGCGGCGATCTCGAGGACGGGACGCCGTATCTGGTCATGGAGTATGTCGATGGCGAATCCATCGACAGCTATTGCGACAGCCGCACCTTGTTCGTCCGCGAGCGCCTCGAGCTGTTTATCTCGGTCTGCGCCGCGGTTCATTATGCGCACCGCAACTTGGTGGTTCATCGCGACATCAAGGCATCCAACATTTTCGTCACCGATGAAGGCAATCCGAAGCTGCTTGATTTTGGCATTGCAAAATTGCTCGCGCCCGAAAACCTGTCGCATACCCTGCCGGTCACGCGCCTGCAGGAACGGATTCTCACGCCTGAAAACGCCGCGCCGGAGCAGGTTTTGGGCCGGCCGATCACCACAGCGACGGATGTCTACGCGCTCGGCGTGCTGCTGTATCAACTGCTGACGGGCCGATCGCCCTATCGGCTGTTGAGCTATAGCCAGCTGCAATTGGAACGCGCCATCTGCATGGATGATCCGGCCCGTCCGAGTCAGGTGGTCGTTGCCAAGCTTAAGGGCGAAAGCGACAGCGATCGCAGCCGCATTTCCGACCGGCGCGGACTGTCTCCGCAACGGCTGCGCGCGCGATTGAGCGGTGATTTGGATGCCATAGTCGGCATGGCCATGCGCAAGGAGCCGGACCGGCGATACTCTTCGGTCGAGGCGATGGCCGACGATTTGCGCCGGCATCTTGCCGGCCAGCCGGTGCGGGCGCGCCAGGGAGATTGGCGCTACAACTCTGCCAAGTTTCTGCGCCGGAATCTGCTCGCCACGGTCGCAACCGCTGCGGTGTTCGTCGGCCTGACGCTGATCGCCGGCGTGACGCTTTGGCAGAATCACCGCATTTTGCTGGCCCGCGATGCGACGGCCCTCGAGCGCGATCGGGCGCAGCAGGTTTCGGCGTTCATGGTCGATGTCTTCTCGCAGGCCGATCCCTTTACCGCGCAAGGCAAACTTCCCACCGCGAAGGATTTGCTGGATCAAGGCGCTGAAAAGATCAAAGGTAACTTGAATCTGCAGCCTGAGGTTCGCGCCCAGCTGCTGGAAAGCATCGGTCTCGCCTACCGCAGACAGGGATTGAACGAGCGCGCCATACCGCTGTTCGAACAGGCTGTGGCCATTCGCCGCGACGCGCGGCCGGTCGACAGCGGCCGGCTGGCCGCGGCACTCGCAAATTTGTCGCAAGCTCTGGCTGATGCCGGCCGCCTCGCCGGCGCCGAGGCGAACATCAAAGAGGCGGTCGCACTCTCCCGGACCGGCAGCGCGCCGTCCTCGGTCGAGACGGCCGACATTTTGTATCAGTACGGGCTCTTCTCGCTGAATGCCAAAAGCGATCCGCAACTCGCCACGACACTATTCAACGAGGCTCTCGTCATCTATCGCAGCGTTCCCGGTGATCAGCGCTTAGGGGTGGCAACGACGTTGGGCGCCCTGTCCGGCGCCGCGCAGTGGTCCGGCAACTTTGTGAACGCCGAGCAGCTCATGCGCGACTCGATGAATTTGATGGGCGCGACCGTCGGCCGCAATCATCCCGACTATGCAGCCTCGATGGCAAATTTGGGTTACCTGCTGATGCAGCAAGGCAAATACGCCGACGCGGAACAAATGCTCAACGAGGCCCTGCAGATCGAGCGCGGCGATTTTGGCCTGGACAATCAGCGCGTGGCGTCGATCGAAGCGAATCTCGGCACGGTCTACGAGCGTGAAGGGGATCCGGTGCGCGCCATGAAAATGACCCAGGATGCCCTGAGAATTGTTTCCGAGCGCTTGGGCCCCGACCATTACCAAGTCGGTTACTTCATGGATGCGGTCGCCAAGTTATATCTCGATGGCGGCAATCTGGATGCCGCCGAGAGCACGGCGCGGCAGGTACTGCAGATATACGCGAAGTCCCTGCCCCCTCGCCATTTGTATGTGTCCGCAACGCGGCATTTGTTGGGCGAAGTGCTTCTGCGCCGCGGGCAATTGTCGGATGCGGAAAGCGAACTGCGCGCGGCCTTGGATATCGAGGGCTCCGCGGGCCCCGGCGACTGGCGGGCCGCCCGCACCGAAGCGAGCTTGGGCTGGTTGTTGATCGCGCAGGATCACACGGCTGAAGGCGAAGAGAAGTTGGTTGCGGCGCGATCGAAGCTCTTGAAAACGGTCGGGCCGTTGCATCCTGAAGTCGAGCTGGCCACGAAACGCCTCGTCGAATACTTCCGAGCGCATCATCGCGACGCCGAAGCTGCGCGCGTTCTGGCGGAACTCAAGGCCCCGGCCTCTGTCTTGCGGTAAACTATCCGCAATATTGGAGGGTTCCTTGATGCCAAACAGAAAATATCCGGGTATCGCGCTATTGGCCGCGATATTCGCGGCCGCGTTTGTAAATGTTGCACAGGCCGGCGCACGCGAAGAAGGACGCTTGCTCACCGCCACCGAAGTCCTTGAAGAAGTCAGAGCGATGCCGGATGTGCGCTTGCCGGATACGTTGCTGGCACATGCCTACGGCATTGCAGTGATTCCCGATGTCACCAAGGTTGCGTTCATTTTCGGCGGGCGCCACGGCAGTGGTGTGCTGTCAGTCCGCGACAAGCTGACTTCTGCATGGAGCAATCCGGCATTCATTTCGCTGACCGGCGGCAGCTGGGGCTTCCAGGCGGGCGCGCAGTCCTCCGACATCATCTTGGTCTTCACCACGAAGGCCGGCGTTGAGGGTGTCGCCGGCGGCAAACTCACACTGGGGGCGGACGCTTCGGTTGCGACCGGTCCGGTGGGACGGCAAGGCTCGGCCGCCACCGACGTGACTTTCCATGCGGAAATTTATTCCTACGCCCGCACGCGCGGTTTATTCGGCGGCGTTGCGCTCGACGGCAGCGTGATCTCGATTGACCGCTCGGCGAACGCATCGTTCTATCACAAGAGCGGCGTGAGCGCGTCGGAGATCTTTTCAGGACAGTCGCCCGCGCCTCCCGCTACCGCGCAACGATTTCTCGAACGATTGGCGGAGGCCTCAGGCACCGCGCTACGTTCCTCGCCCGCTCCGCAGGCGGATGTGCCGGCGACTGCCGGACAGCCTCCTGGAGTTGCGGCCACTGCCGAGCCTGCGCGCACTTATCCTCTCGAAGAACAGAAAAAATGAAATGTGGCGGTGCGCCCGCCCCCGCGAGGTCGCGGCGGGCGCGGGTTTTGCCGCCAACCCTGTTCCTGCTCTTCGCCGCAATCGCCCAGGCGCGCGCGCCGCTGGTCCTCTTGACGGACTTCGGCACGCAGGATGGTGCGGTTTCCGCGATGAAAGGCGTCGCCTACGGCGTATCCCCCGATTTGCTGATCTCTGATTTGAGTCACGAAAATCCGAGCATTTTTGATGGCGCGTACCGACTCTACCAAACCGAGCAGTTTTGGCCTGTGGGCACGGTCTTTGTCGCCGTGGTAGACCCCGGTGTGGGGACTGAGCGCCTGTCGGTGGTGTTGAAGACGCGCACCGGCCGTTACTTCGTCGGGCCCGACAACGGCTTGCTATCCCTGGTCGCGGAGCGCGACGGCATTGAGGGGCTGCGACAGATCGATGAACGCACGAACCGCCGCCCGGGATCCGGCGATTCGCATACCTTTCACGGCCGCGATGTGTTCGGCTATACGGGCGCACGGCTGGCGGCGGGCATCATCGCATTTGAGCAGGTGGGACCGCCGCTGCGGCCGGAAACCCTCATCAAGCTGGCGTACAAGAAACCTCAGCGAACGGAGCAAACGGTATCGGGAATGATTCCGATACTCGATGTTCAATACGGCAATGTGTGGACCAATATTCCCAAACAATTGTTTGACGAATTGCACGTCGCGTTGGGCACTCCCCTGCGCGTGCGCATCTACCATAACGACAAGCTGGTCGACGAGACGGTGGCGCCGTACCGGCGAACCTTTGGCGAAGTCCCGGTCGGCAAGCCGCTGGTGTACATCAACAGCCTGTTGAACCTCGCGGTGGCCCTCAATCAGCGCAGCTACGCGGCGCTCCACAAAATACAGTCCGGCCCGGGCTGGTGGGTCGAAATCGGTCAAAACTGACCGCGGCAACGTCCCGCATTTTCCATTGAAGTCCCCGGGGTCGAGGACGACCCTGGAACAGGCGAGATTGCATTGGCGGCGCGGTCAAGTGTGTATGATTCCAGCTTAGAAAATAACAAAGGATGCCATGCGTTGATTTTTCGATGTAACGGTAAGAGCGGTTACTCCGTCGAGGTCTCCGGCAATCCGCAGCACGTCGAGGCGAGAAAACTGGAACGCGAGGTGGAAGCTCGCATCACGGACGTTGCCTGTCTCGTGCGCACGCCCGAAGGAGTGGTGCATGCGCATCCGGGGGACGCAATATTGACGGGTAACGGCGGCCACCATTGGCGGGTCTCGCACGGGAAATTTCTGCACAAATACCGGCCGATCCCGCCAACCGTCGCCGGTGCCTCCGGCCACTATATCAGCCTGCCCTACCACATTCTGGCGCTGCGGATGCGCGAGCCCTTCGAAGTCATACTGGCCGATGAAGTCTCGAAGCTCAGCGGTCATCCCGGCGATTGGCTGGTGGACTATGGCGACGGCAGTCTCGGCATCGTTGCCGACGACATATTTGCGACAACCTACGAAGTCTTGAACTAATGGCGCTGCATCAAGCAATTCAGCGGGTATTGCTGATCGGCGCCGGCTTGAGCAACGCGCCGCCCCCGCCCGCGGCAAATCCTCCGGAACGGTTATTGCCGCTGATCGAGGCCCTCGCGCCGTCGCACCTCATGTTTGATGCACGTGCCGTGCACTTCGGACACCGTTATCGCAGCGGTTTCTGGGCCATTTATCTGTTAAGCGCCCTCGCCGTGCTATTCGCGGTGCTGCCGCTCGCCTTGGGCTGGGACGATCGCCGCCACGTACAGCATCCCAGCTTGGGGCTATGGGCCCTGGCGGAGGTTGTCGTCATCGGCGCGGTAAGCACGATTTACTGGCTCGGTCATCGGCAAGATTGGCAGGGACAGTGGCTGCGTGCCCGCACGGCCGCAGAATTGATTTGGTATCTGCCCCTGGTCGCTCCCCTCATCGATTTCTCCCAGCCAGAGCCTTCCGCGAATTGGTATATGCGGGTGTTCGACCCCGGCAATCACCTGCGCAGCGGCGACGAATTGGAAGGGATTTGCGCAAAAAACGAGTCTCTGGCGCGAACTCTGCTCGATGCCGCCTGGTCGGATCCGGCCTTCGTCGCGAAATACGCGGTCTGGACCATCGGTATTCTGGAGGCGCAGGCACACTATCATCATCGCGTCGCCAACCGGCAGCACGCACTTCTGCATCGGGTCCATTCCGTGAATATCGGGCTCTTCGGCCTGACCGCGGTGGGCGCGCTGTCGCATCTTTTCGTGCATACGATATGGTTATCGGTGCTGACGACTTTTTTCCCGGCATTGGGCGCGTCGCTGCATGGCGCTCTCGCCCAGTCCGAGGCTTATCGGCTCGGTTCAACCTCCGAGCGTCTGTGGGGGGAATTGCAGCGCGCCATTGGACAGATCCGAGCGGCATTGGACCCAGCGGGGTCACCGGTCGAGGCCGTTCCGATCAGGGAATCGATCTTCGAGGCCATCGAACTGATTTTGGAGGAGCACCAAGATTGGCACATGTTGGTGCGTCCGCACCATTTACCATTGGCATGAGGCGATAGTACAAGATCTTTGAAGGGGGAAATCTCAACGTCAATGTACGTGGCGCGGAACACAAGGGCGGGGAGATCCGCGCACAGCTCGAGCCGTAGACCCAGGCTGGCCATCGAGCATGCGGCGATAATCGATCTCGCGAGCGAGCCATACCGCGGCGCCGGAGCATTTGCCTACAATTTTGCGCGCGGCAAATTGCGCGGCGATCCGGTATTTCGCGCGCTGCTGGAACGGGGACTGTTGCTGGGACGAAGCCGCATTTTAGACTTGGGGTGCGGTCAAGGTTTGCTTGCCGCCTGGCTCAAAGCCGCCTTGCACTGTTACGAAAGCGGCAGCTGGCCGGGAAACTGGCCGCCCGCGCCAAAGCCGCGCTCGACCCGCGGCATTGAACTGATGATTCGCGATGTGCAGCGTGCGCGCATTGCGCTTGGCCACGACTGCGGCATATCACAAGGTGATATCCGCAGGGTTGATTTCGGTGCCACGGACGCAGTGGTCATCCTGGATGTCCTGCACTACATCACGCGCGAGGATCAGCGGCAGGTAATCGAGCGGGTGCGCGCCGCATTGCCCGCCGCCGGCCTGCTGCTGCTGCGTATCGGCGACGCCGACGGCGGTCTGCGCTTTCGCTACAGCCAATGGGTGGACAAACTGGTGCTGGGGTTCCGCGGGCATGCAAGCGTGGCCACGCATTGCCGCAGCGCCGCCCAGTGGCACGCGCTGCTCCGCGAATGCGGCTTCGATGTACAGCAGACGCCCATGAGCGAGGGCACGATATTCGCAAACGTCCTGTTGATTGCGCATGCCAGATGAAACAGGGCCGTGCTTGCGAGCCGAATAAAATTTCGGGCGGCCTTATACTAGCGCGCGTGTCATCCCTTCAGCTTCAAGAGTAACCACCCGATGAAACAGGTTCGATTCTTTTCGCTGGTGATGGTGGCGTGCATCGCGGCGCCGATGGCGTCGATTGCCCAGTCGCCCGCTTCCCTCAAGCCGATCACCCATGAAGCACTTTGGATGATGAAGCGCGTCGGCGCTCCGGCCGCGAGTCCCGACGGCAAGTGGATCGTGTACTCGGTGCTGGAGCCCTCTTACGAACCCGACAAGGCCGTCAGCGACCTGTGGTTGGTTCCCGCCGATGGACTGAAGCCGCCGCGGCGAATCACCAACACCAAGGCTCCGGAAGGCGACGTCGCGTGGTCCCCCGACAGCAGCAGCATCGCGTTTACAACCAAGCGTGAAACCGATGACGCCGAGCAGGTCTATATATTGAATCTTGCCGAGGGCGGCGAGGCGCGTCGGCTCACCACTGTTTCCACCGGTGCTTCAAACCCAAAATGGCGGCCGGACGGCAGGGCAATTCTGTTCGAGTCGTTCGTCTATCCCAATGCCCTGGACGATGAGGCAAACAAAAAAACTGCGGCCGAGCGCAAGGCGCGCAAATACAACGTGCGAAGCTACGAGCATTTTCCGATTCGCTTCTGGAACCAATGGCTGGATGATCGCCAGCCGACGCTCATGGTGCAGTCGCTTGAGCCGGGATCGCTCCCCAAGGACATCCTTTCCGGTACCGCTTTCGCCAAAATCCCCGGCTTTTCCGGATCGGAGACCGACACCGGCGTGACTCTCGCGCCCGTTTGGAGTCCTGACGGCCATGAGGTGCTCTTCACCGCCACGACCGAGCGATGGAATGCCGCATTCGCCCACGTCGGATATCACCTGTATCGCTTGGCGGCGGACGGCGGAGAGCCTCGCGTTGTGAGTCCCGCCGCAGGCGACTACCGGGAAGCGAGCTTCAGTCCGAACGGCAAATCCCTGTTCTTCAAGTACGAAGTGCAGGATTTGGAGGTGTATCACCTGCCCCGGCTGTACAAGGTGGCGTGGCCCGCGGGCGGCGAACCCTCGCTCGTCACTCGCGATTTCGACCGAGAACCGTCGCGTTATGCGCTAACACCCGACAGCAAGCTCGTCTACCTGCTGGTACCGGACGCCGGCAAGGAAACCCTCTATCAAGTTGCCGCGGACGGCGGCAAGCCCGCCTTGGTGATGGAGCCGGCCACCGGTGGCTATACCTCGCTCGAGATTCCGGAAAAGGCCGCGAAGCCTGTTCTCATTGCTGCTTACGGCAGTTCGGTGCAGCCGGCGGAAATTGTGCGCATTGATCCCGCGCGGCGCGCGCACGTCAATCTCACCCAGGTGAACACCGCGGCGGCGGCGGCAATCGATTGGCGGCCGCCCCAGCATTTCTATTTCACGAGCGCCAAGGGCCGCAACATTCACAACATGATTGTGCTGCCGCCGGCCTTCGACGCGGCAAAAAAATATCCGTTGCTGGTGTTGATTCACGGCGGAGCAGCCAGCAACAATCCGGATCAGATCGGCCTGCGTTGGAACTATCATCTGCTGGCCGCGCCCGGCTACGTCATTTTGATGACGGACTACACCGGCTCGACCAGCTTCGGCGAGAAATTCGCGCAGGCCATCAAGCTCGATCCGCTGAAAACGCCTGGCGATGAAATCAATCAGGCGGTTGACGAGGCCATCAAGCGCTACCCCTTCATCGATGGATCCAGGGCCTGCGCCGCAGGCGCGAGCTACGGCGGACATTTGGCGAATTGGATCGAAGCGACCACGACTCGCTACAAATGCATCGTCAGTCATGCGGGCGAAGTTGACCTCACCAGTCAATGGGGCACCAGCGACGGTATTTACGGCCGCGAGGTCACGAACGGCGGGCCCCCTTGGGAGGGAAATCCCGTGTGGCGCGATCAAAGCCCCCTGACGTATGCGGCTAATTGGAAGACGCCGATGCTGTTGAGCATCGGTGAACGCGACTTCAGAGTACCCATCAACAATACTCTCGAGAATTGGAGCGCTCTGCAGCGAATGCGCGTTCCCAGCCGCCTGCTGGTATGGCCCGACGCCTGGCATTGGATTCTCAAACCCGAAGACAGCCGCCACTTCTATGAAGAGGTTCACAAGTGGCTCGCTACCTACCTCAAAGACGGCGCTCCGCCGCAATAGCAAAAGGTGTCGCGCAGCGGACGGCGCTGCGCGACACGCCCTTCGATCACCTTGCCTTAGTTGCTCTGGTTGCTGGTCCTGCGAATGAACCCGACGACATTGTCGTGCAACAGCTTCAGCGAGGAATCCTTGGCGTAAACCATGTGGCCTGAGTCGTAGAACTTGTACTCGATATTTGCCTGCAAATTCGCCGGAATCGGCAAGTGGTGCATTTCGTACACGCCTTGATAGAAGGGCGTGGCGAGATCGAAGTAACCGGCATTCAGCTGAATCTTCAGGTTCGGATTGATCTTCATCGCGTTCGCAAGATCAGGCATGACGTTCGAGCCCTGACGCGACGACCCAAACCGCTGATTCTGCCCCGGCTGCTGGTGCACGAAGCTCCAGTTCCTGCCGGCGGAGATGCTGTGCTTGAAGTCCCTGCCGTCGCCGTAGCGAAGATCCTTGCGCACATACTCATTGAATGCGGAAACGTAGGCAGATCCCAGCGCGGTCGATTGCGGGTCGTAGTCCGCACGCTGGCTCAATGGATCGATGTCCGGACCGGAAAATCGCGTATCCAGCCGGCCGGTGGTCAATCCTGCATCATCCTGCAGATTCTGGCGGAACTCCCCGCCGTCGATGCGCAGGTCCGCTTTGAGAATGTACTCCACCGACAGGCCCGTGTATTGGTGCAACTTCTCGGCGATCGCGCGCTTGTCCGCCGGACTCAGATCGGATCCGGCCGCCAGCGCCCGTCCATAGTCGCCCATCGAAAACTGCTCCACTTCCGTCAACAGCGCCTCGAGATCCTTGTGATCGCCGGGCAACTTCTTGTGATACCAAGCGGTCGCGGCGTAAGTCGGAAGAACCGTCTGATACGGCAGGTCGATGCCGGGATTACCGGTGGGACGATCGGGGCTCAGATCGAAGTTTAGTATTTGCGACAAAAGAATGACGCCGTTGAAATCGATCGCGCGGTCGGATTCGAGCTGATTGATGAGCACCGCGGAGCGCGGTGTTCCATAGCTCTCGCCGAACAAATACTTGGGCGAATTCCAACGACCGTATTTGGTGAGGAATTGAGAGATGAATTGCGCGAATGCATAGGCATCCTGATCGACGCCGAAGAACGCCTTCTCCTTGTCCTTGCCGGCAATCCTGCTGAAGCCCGTGCCCGGCGCGTCAATGAAGACCAGATCCGTCGCATCGAGCAGACTTGAAACGTTGTTGATCAGGGAATAAGGAGCCGCGGGCGTGTGCCCATCGGTGGCGGTGACGATTCGGCGCGGACCAAACGCGCCCATGTGCAACCATACGGTCGCGGAGCCGGGGCCGCCGTTGTAAACGAAGGTCACGGGCCGGGAGCCGCCGCCATTTTTGAAATAAGCGACGTAGAACATCGAGGCTTCGGCCGTCGGATTCCTCGCGTCGGCGCCGTCCTCGCCCGGCGTGGCGTTGGCGTGTTCCGCCTTGGGATCGCGCGGTACATCGTCCCAATCCTTGGGGTGCACGATCAGCGTACCGGCGATTGCCTGGTAAGCAATGGATTGTCCGCCGATGGTGACGCTGCCGTTGCTGCTCACCGACTCCGATTTGAAGGACTCGAACTTCCCGGCATCCGATTTTTCCGGGTCGCCGTCCGCCTTCTTGTCCTGCGGACTCGGTGCGGCGGGCGCAGCAGCCAGGTACGCAGGCGATGCCAGTGCGAGGGCCACGCCCAGGCAAGCACCGAATTTGAATCGATTCATGTTCGTCCTCCGATGGATACTTATGTGTAGTTCTCCGCGCAGTGTAGCGGGACAGAATGCGAATGTAAGCCGGTGGATTCCCTCAATGTTGCGGCTCGCCTATAGTGAGCATGCGCCGCGACACTTTTGCCTTCTTTGCAAATCTTCACCAAAGCGCACTCGGTGGATGGCGGCATGAAACCGGTGCCAATTCAAGTTGATGCGTAGTCCCAGGAAACAGTGAGAGGATGACCATGAGCACAATCTATTGGATGGCGCCGGTATGCGCGCTGGTGTTTTACGCGGCCGCATTCGCCGAGGCACAGTCCCCCAAGGATGGCTTGTATTTTCCTACCGCGGTCGCCCAAACCGAAACCGACGAATACACCCGCTACGAGCTGCTCGCTCCCTCGACCTCGAGCTTCAAGATTTATTACGAAGTGACCGCGACAACCGCGGGCGCGAGGTTTTTCTACAATCCGATTCGCAAAGGTAGCGTCGCGAGCGACGAGAGTGTCTATGACGCGATGCTTGGCACGCCGCTGCACTATGAAGTCGTCGGCGGGGCGCAGGCACGAACGGATCCGTTGATGCCCGACGCGGATCTCGATACCAACTACATCAAAGTCACGCTGGCACGGCCTGTTCCGACGAATGGTCAGGGCCGCGTGCTGATCATCAAAACCTATAAGGATCCGAAGAGTTACTACGTGGATGGCAAAGCCATCGTCTTCAATCGCCCGTTGGGCGTCAAGCGCAACAAGATCGTGCTGCCTGCCGGCTATGAAGTCACCGGATTGACGGTACCCTCGCAAATTCTGACCGAACCGGACGGGCGTATCGCCGTCAGCTTCCTGCACGCAGGCAGCGGTGAAGCGCCCTTGGTTTTGCGGGCGACCAAAACCGCGCAGACGGGAGCGGCCGCGGTGCCGAAGGCCTTGACGGCCGCGCGCAGCTGGGAATCGCCTTTTGCGGGCCTGCCGGAGCAGGAGCGCCTATCGGAGCGTGCCCACCAGGACCGAGACATCGTGTATTTTTTGCAGCAGCCGGAAACGCACGCATTCAGCCTGTACCACGACTACACCGAATCGAGACCGGGTATCAGCGGCTATGCGAATATTGTTCGCGAGGGCAGCGTCGCCAGTCACCCCTCGGCGAGCATCCTCGATACCGGAGAAGCGCTGAAGACGCTCGAGATGAGCGGCGCCGAACTGGCGGCCTCCAAAATCAACGTGGGCGAAACGGCGGCGCCCGCAGCCCGCGTTGTGGTGATTCCATTCTCGAAGCTTGTGGCAGGTCAAACATTGCGGCTGCGCATTGCCGAGACCTATACCGCGCCCGTGAGCTACAAACTGGAAGGCGATGAGTTGATCTTCGATCGCAGCTTGGGAAGACCGCGAAATGCCGTGGTTCTGCCGTCGGGTTGGTACTGCACGTTCAGTGCGGCGCCTGCCACGGTGACTCAGTTGCCGGACGACAGGGTACGCCTCGACTACTGGGACGATCGGCCGGAAGCGGTCGACGTGCTCTTGAAGGCCAAGCGCCGCGTCAGGGATTCGTCTGGCTGACCGTGGGTGACTGCGGATCTTTGGGGGGCGGCGTCGGCTCGACGGGGATGACTGGCAAGTGGTAAGCATCCACCTTGGGCTTGGAATTCAGTTCCTGCTGCCGCTTTTTCTCTTCGCTGATCCGCAATTGCTCGCGGCTTCGCTCAAAATCTTCGACTCGCTTGGCTTCAACCGCGGGATCGACTCGCGCCGCAAGGCGCTCGATCGCGATACGTGCATTCAAGCAGTCCGAATCGTTGCGCGCTTTTTGCGGATCGCGATTGCACTTCATGAGCACGCCATCCAGCGCGACGCGATCCTCCATGAGATCCGACACCGTCATCGGAGGAATGTGCCGTGGACTGCACGCCGATGTCGACAGCGCGAAGGCGGCAACACATGCGCAGGCGATCATTGATTTGATTGACATTGGCATATAGCTTCCCACCACCAATGTTACCCAAATCGCGCCGTCAAGCGACCCCTTGGTTGTGACGTGCCTCACGACTTGACAAATTCCTACAGGCGCCGCGGCGCCCGGGCTGCGTTTGACCGCCACGAAGCGCATGTGTACCGTTCCCAGCTATGCCGACACCAAAACCCGCGAAACAGGACACACCTGACTTTGAGACGGCCATGCGCGACTTGGAGGAACTGGTCGAGCGCTTGGAACACGGCGATTTGCCCTTGGAGGAATCGCTCGCGGCATTCGAGCGCGGCGTGATGTTGACGCGCGCCTGTCAGACAGCGCTGAAGGAAGCGGAACAAAAAGTCGAAATCTTGTTGAAAAAGGCCGGCGAGCCGGCGGTTGAAGACTTCATGCCCGACGAACCCAACAACGGCTGAACACGGTGAATGCGGACGCGATGGAAGCGCGAATGCGCGGCTATCAAGCACGCGTGCAGGCGGTCCTTGATGCCGCACTCCCGGCGGTTGAATTGGTGCCGCAGCGATTGCACGCGGCGCAGCGCTACGCAGTCCTAGGCGGTGGCAAGCGGTTGCGCCCGTTGCTGGTCTACTGCACGGGAGAGGCGCTGAATGTTCCCATCGCCATCTTGGATGCGCCCGCCGCGGCCGTGGAGTTCATTCATTCATACTCGCTGGTCCACGATGATCTGCCCGCCATGGACGATGATGACCTGCGGCGCGGACAGCCGACCACACATCGCGCCTTCGACGAGGCGACCGCGATTCTCGCCGGCGACGCGCTGCAGGTATTGGCGTTCTCGCTGCTTTCGCGCGACCGCACGCCAGGCGTGACGGGCGAGGCTCGCTTGAAAATGATCAATATTCTCGCCGATGCGAGCGGTACCGGCGGTATGGCCGGAGGTCAGGCAATCGACCTGGCTGCGGTGGGACGAGCCTTGACGCTCGAGGAGCTCGAGGCCATGCATGCGCTCAAGACAGGCGCGCTGATCCGCGCCAGTGTGCTGATGGCCGCGGCTTGTGCACCCGGCTTGACTCAGGCGAATTGGGATGCGTTGGATGGTTATGCGCAAGACATCGGACTGGCCTTCCAGATCCAGGATGACATCCTCGATGTCGAGGGTAAAACCGAAGAGATCGGCAAGACCAGCGGTGCCGACGCCGCCCGGGCCAAACCTACCTATCCCAGCGTGCTGGGTCTCGAGGCCGCCAAGACCCGCGCCCGCGAATTGAAGCTCCGCGCCTGCGAGCGGCTCAGGCCGCTCGGCGCGGGCTCGAACGTCTTGGCATGGCTGGCCTCCTATGTCATTGAGCGCCGCGCTTGAGGGCCCCGCTTGTCGATTTGGCCGGCCAAAACCACCTAAACGGAGCCCTTGCGGGACAATTTCCGCCTGTCGGTCGCTGCGACACCGCATGGTCGGAAGCGAAGTCGCATTGAATGGTCTAAAATTCTTGAGTTACGCGGTTTCGGCACCATGTGGGGCTTGATCGCTACACCAGGAAAGGAATATGAACGTCGCCGTCACCGCCAAGAAACCGACCCCGCAGTCTGTTGAGGATGTCCAGGCACATGCCGACACGCGGCAAATACCCATCAATAAGGTGGGCATCAAGGATATTTTTCATCCGGTGAAAGTAAAGGACCGCTCGCGCGGCGAGCAGCACACCGTTGCCAATTTCAACATGTACGTGAATTTGCCGCATAACTTCAAGGGCACGCACATGTCGCGCTTCGTGGAGATTCTGCATCGTCACGAGCGCGAGATTTCCGTCGAATCATTCGGCATCATGCTGGCGGAAATGACCGAACATCTGGACGCCGACGCGGGCCACATCGAGATGACCTTCCCCTACTTCATCATGAAGAAGGCTCCGGTATCCGGCGTCGAGAGCCTGATGAATTACCAGGCTACAATTTTCGGCGAGCATCGCGCGGGCAAGACTGAAGTTTGGCTGAAGGTCGTCGTGCCGACCACGAGCCTCTGCCCATGCTCGAAGGAAATTTCGGACTACGGCGCCCACAATCAGCGCTCCCACATTACCTTGACCGCCAAGCTGGTCGAGCACATGTGGTTGGAAGAACTGATCGAAATCGCCGAGCGCGAGGCCTCATGCGAGGTGTACGGAATACTGAAGCGGCCGGACGAGAAATTCGTCACCGAGCGGGCTTACGACAATCCGAAGTTCGTCGAGGACACGGTGCGCGACGTCGCCGTGGCGCTGAACAAGGACAGGCGCATCAAGGCCTACGTCGTCGAGTCGGAGAATTTTGAGTCGATCCACAATCATTCGGCTTACGCGATGATTGAACACGACAAAGAGGCCGCAGTTTAGGAGACGCCGCGCTCCGCGCTTTGCAGACGGCCGATCATGCTGCGCAGGAACACTTGATTGAAGCGCAGCTGGCATTCGGCGGAAACTTGTTCCAAGAGCGTGGAACTTACCTTCATCACGGTCACTGAACCGGACGCGAAAATCGTCGCCGTGCGCTTCGCCCCGCGTACGTAGCTGGTTTCCCCGAAGCAATCGCCGCTGTCGAGATAGCCCAGCGCCTTGCCGTTGCGCTGCACGCCGACCCGGCCTTGCACGATGATATAGAAGCGGTCATCCATTTCGCCTTCCTTGACGATTTCCTCCGCATCCGCATAGTCCTGCCAGCTGCTGGCGCGCAGAACCTCCCAGATCTCTCCGTGGGAAAATTCGTGGAAGAATTTCAGCTTGCGCAGCAGGCTGAACTGCTCTTGCTGATCGATTCGGTTGTATTGCGCGCGCAATTTCTGGTGCACGCGCGTCAATTCGGCGGCAAAGTCCAGACCGGTCTTGTAGCGCTTCTCCGGGTCCTTTTGCAGCGCCATCGCGGTGACGTTTTCCAGTTCTTCCGGAATCTCCGGACGCAGGGTGTGAATCGGCGGCGGCGTGGCAAAAACGATCTGATGCAGCAGCTTCTGCAGATTGCCCGCCCGGAACGGCCGGGTCCCGGTCAGGAGCTCGTACATCACGGCACCGAGCGAGTACAGGTCGGAACGATTGGTCAACTCGATCGACTGCACCTGCTCGGGAGACATATAAGAAGGACTGCCGGCGATGCCCTCAATCCGCGAGATCTCCGAGTCGGCGACCAGCGCGATGCCGAAATCGATGATGCGCACATCGCTGTCGAGCGTGAGCATGATGTTGCTCGGCTTGATGTCGCGGTGAATGACCCCGCGGCTGTGCGCATAATGAAGCGCCCGCGCCGCCTTGTATACCAGCTCCACGACATCATCGATGCGCAGCAGATTGTCCGGGCGGCAATACGCAGCCAGCGTGCGCGCACCGTGCACATGCTCGGTCACGATGTAGCAATGGCCGTTCTCTTCGCCCGCGTCGTAGATCGGCAGAATGTTGGGGTGCTGCAACATGCCGACCATGTGTGCTTCCGACAAGAACATCTTGCGGGCGATCTTCTTGCGATTTTCATCGCCGCTGGCATCGACGTTGTAGACCTTGATGGCCACGTCGCGTCCGTAATAAGGATCATGCGAAAGGTAGACCACGCCGGTGCTGCCGCGCCCGACTTCATTGATGATGACGTACTTGCCGATTTTTTCCGGCAACGATCCACGGCCCGGTTGGGTTTTTGCAAGACTGGTGGAGCGAGTGTTGGTCAAGGGTAACCGTGCGCTGGGGGGCGTCATTCGACTTCGATGACGCGAGGATACTGGGGCGGCTTGCGCTAAACTGTGATTTGGGTCGAGGCTTGGGCGAAGTGGTCGTAACCTGAGACTTTGGGCGCGAATTCCTTGCCGTTTAGCGACCACGTGACGCCCGCGCCGGTACGCAATTCGCCGATCGGGGTCAACGTTAAGTTCAATTGATCCGCCGCGCCCTTCAGCTCCGCGAACCGGGACGGCGGCACGGCGAAAAGCAGTTCGTAGTCATCGCCCCCGGCAAGAGCCCAATCGCGCGCTTGGTTCAAGCTCACCGCACTGCGCATGGCGGTAGACAGAGGCAACGCATCGACCGCGACGCGCGCAGCGAGGCCGCTCGCCTGCGCCAGTTTCGGCAGATCGCCGATCAGCCCGTCCGACAGGTCCATCGCGGCAGTTGCAATGCCGCGTGCAGCCAGGCCGAGCCGCACCCGGGGCGTCGGGTAGTTGAAACGTTGAATCAGGGCCTCGACATCGGCCGATGCCGCCGCCGGCGGAGATTTGACAAATGCAAGACCGGCCCCCGCATCGCCCAGCGTGCCGCTGACCGCCAAAATATCGCCTGCTTTGCCGCCGTTTCGGCGCAAGGCGCTGCCATGCGGAACAGACCCTAGAATTTGCACGCTCACGGTAAGCGGACCGCATGTCGTGTCGCCGCCTACCAGCGCGACGGCGTGCGCATCGGCAAGCTCCAAAAAGCCTGCCGCAAATTTTTCGAGCCAATCGGCATCGGCGCTGGGCATGGTCAGCGCCAGCGTCGCCCAGGCCGGCGTTGCACCCATGGCTGCCAAATCGCTCAAATTCACCGCGAGCGCGCGGTGGCCGATCATGCGCGCATCGGCGCCCTCGATAAAATGCCGCCCGGCGACGATCGTGTCGACGCAGGCCACCAAGTCCACGCCGCTGGGAAGCTCGAGCACGGCCGCATCGTCGCCGATGCCGAGAATCACGCCCGACTCGCGACGCAAGTCGGGCCTGACAAAAAAGCGGCGTATCAATTCAAACTCGCCGAGATCAGGTTCCATATTCGTGCGGACGCGACTCCTTCGCGGCTCGATCCAAAACGGCATTGACGAACTTATGCCCATCCGTCGCGCCGAACTGCTTGGTCAGCTGCACGGCCTCCGCGAGCGCCACGCGATACGGTAATTCCGGGTGCGACTGCAATTCATGCAAACCCAGCCACAGTACCGCATGCTCGATGGGATCGAGCTCCCGGGGCGGGATCTCGCACAATCCCGCCAGCCTCAAATCCAGCGCCTCGCGATTTGCAGCGATGGCTTCGAACAACCCGCGAAAATATTCCAGGTCGACGCGCTCCGCCTCGGGATCCAAAGCGAATTGCACCTGGATGTCCCGCCAGGGAAGCGGGTTGATCTGCAGCTGATAAAGTGCCTGCAGCGCCAAGCGGCGCGCCAGACTCCGGGCTCGATGGGCTGAAGGCCCCGCAGCCACTTAATTGTCCAGGCGGCGCAATAGATTGGCCATCTCGAGCGCCACCAGCGAGGCATCCGCGCCCTTGTTGCCGGCCTTGCCGCCCGCGCGATCCACCGCTTGCTCCACCGTATCGGTCGTCAGGACTCCAAAGGCGATCGGCACGCCGGACTCGAGCGCAATCCGCGCGATCCCGCCCGCACATTCACCGGCGACATAGTCAAAATGCGGTGTTTGACCGCGGATCACACAGCCGAGCGCAATCAGCGCTTCGTAGCGCTGCGAGAGAGCCAGCTTGCGGGCCACAATGGGGATGTCGAAGGCTCCCGGGACGCGCACGATCTCCAGTTGCTTGTCGGCGACGCCGTGGCGTTTCAATGCGTCAAGCGCCCCGCGAATCAACGGTTCGACTACAAAGTCATTGAAGCGCGCCGCGATGATGGCGAATCGCAAATCACGCGCCAGCAATTCTCCCTCGATTATCTTCGGCTGATCAGTCGGCACAGTTATTTCCCCGCATGGCTGACGTTGGATTATAAATCAAGCAGTACTCAATCATCGCCATCCACGTAGCTGGTGATTTCCAGGTCGAAAGCAGCCAGCCCTTGCAGCTGTTTGCGAGCGCTCAAGACGCGCATGCGCTTCAAACCGAGATCCTTGAGTATCTGGGCACCGATTCCGTAGGTTCGCACGACTGTGGCGCGTTGCCGCGCAGTCTTGGCATCCAACAATCGCACGCTGTCCATGAAGTCCCGCGGCGACACTTCCGGCCGCAATATCACGACCACGCCCGAATCCTCCTTGGCCACTCGGCGCATCGCCGCGCGCAAGGGCCAGCCGAGCTTCTCATTGTTGACGCCCACAAGATCTCGCAGCGTATCCTTGACATGCACGCGAACCAGCGGCGGCAGAGTTGAATTCAAGTCGCCTTTGACCAGGGCGATGTGCACGGTTTTGTTGACGTGATCCTCATAGCAACAGAGCTTGAACGCACCGTATTCCGTATCGACAGGCTCCTCGAAGATTCGCTCCACCGAGCGCTCATTCTTCAGGCGGTAGCGGATCAAATCCGCAATCGTGCCGATTTTCAGAGCGTGAGTCTTTGCGAAGCGCTCAAGATCCGGGCGACGCGCCATGGTTCCATCATCATTCAAAATTTCCACGATCATCGCGGCGGCGGAAAAGCCGGACAATCTAGCGAGATCGCATCCGGCCTCGGTGTGACCCGCGCGCGTCAGCACGCCGCCGGGCTGCGCCATCAGCGGGAAAATATGCCCTGGCTGCCGCAGATCTTCGGGCCGCGCGTTGGGCGCCACGGCGGTTTTGACCGTGTGCGCGCGATCATGCGCGGAAATTCCGGTGGTGACACCCTCGGCGGCCTCGATCGACAGGGTAAAGTTCGTGCGATGTGAGCTGTCTGTATCGCTCACCATGAGCGGCAGGCGCAGCTGGCGGCAGCGGTCGCGCGTCAGAGTCAGACAGATGAGGCCGCGGCCATAGCGGGCCATGAAATTGACATCCTCGGGGCGGACGCATTCGGCGGCCATGATCAGGTCGCCCTCATTCTCGCGGTCTTCATCATCCATGATCACAGCCATCTTCCCGTGGCGCAGGTCCTCGAGAATTTCATCGATCGTATTGAACGCAGCCATAAGTACCCTAGGTTTCCGTTTTGGTCATGAGCCGTTCAAGATAGCGCGCAACGACATCGATTTCGATGTTTACTTCATCTCCCAGCCGAAGCTCGCCCAGCGTCGTGACCGCAAATGTATGCGGAATGATGTTGACATCGAAATTCAAGCCCGCGACCTGGTTGACGGTCAAGCTAACCCCGTTGATGCAGATCGATCCCTTTGCCGCCACGAACCGCGAGAGATCCGCCGGCAGCTCGAATTCCATGCGCCAGGATCGGGCGTCCTCCGACATTCGCCGCAGCGTGCCGAGCGCATCCACGTGGCCGCTGACCAGATGCCCGCCGAGCGCGTCACCCGCGCGCAGACTGGGTTCGAGATTGACATGCGCGCCGACACTTAACTTGGCCAGCGTGGTCTTGGCCATCGTCTCGCGCGACACGTCCGCGAAGAAGCACACGCCCTGCTTGCGTGTCACCGTAAGACAGGCGCCTTGGACGCAGATGCTGTCGCCGATGGCGATGCGCGCAACGTCAAGACCGGCGGCATCGACGCCCAACTCCAAATCGCCGCCGCGCTCGACCATCGATGCGACCCGCCCCTTCGCCAGGATTATTCCGGTAAACATCTTTAGTGTTTCTTAGGTTTGAGAATCAGGCGCATGTCGTATCCAAACTGAAGTACGTCGTAAAACTCGAATGGCGGCAAGGCTTGGCCGCCGAGCTTGAGGTGCAACAGCGGCGCGGCATCAGATCCCAGCAATCCGGGCGCCATGTACAGCACGAATTCATCCACGAGCTGTCTGGATATGAAGGCCCCCGCAAGTGTCGGGCCGCATTCAACCAGCAGCTCGTTGACCTCGCGCGCCGTCAAATTTTGCAGGACCGCATCCAAATCCAAACCCCCAGCGGCGCGCGGAATTCGCTCGACCTTGACATCCTTGAACGACCCCAACGGCGCCTCGGCGGCGGCAAAGACCAACGCCTCATCATTGCTGAAAATCTTGGCGCCGCGCGCAGTCCTCAGCATGGTATCGAGCACCACGCGCAGCGGCTGCCGCACCCAGGGTCCATAGTTCAGTCGCACATTGAGCTGCGGGTCATCGCTGCGCACTGTGCCTGCCCCGGTAAGCACGGCGGAACTCCGGGCGCGCCAGGTCTGCACATCGGCGCGCGCAGCCTCGCCGCTGATCCACATCCGGCCGCCGCCTGCCGGAGCCGTGCGCCCATCCAGACTCATGGCCAGCTTTAGCCGCACGTACGGCCGGCCGCGTTCGTGGCGTGAGAAATAGCCGACGTTGAGGCGGCGCGCCTCGTCGGCGAACGCGCCGACCTGAACCGCAATGCCCGCTTTTTCCAAGCGCTCGGCTCCCCGGCCGGCAACCTTCGGATTTGGGTCGAGCGTGCAGCACACGACGCGTGCAACGCCGGCCGCAATCAAGGCATCCGCGCAAGGCGGCGTCCGCCCGGTATGACTGCAGGGTTCCAGGCTCACGTAAGCCGTGGCGCCGCGGGCCTGCGATCCCGCCGCGCGCAGTGCCAGGACCTCCGCATGCGCCTCCCCCGCGCGCGCGTGCCAGCCCTCTCCCAGCACACGATCCGCAGTCGCGATGACGCAGCCGACGCGCGGATTCGGATCGGTGGTATAGAGGCCCCGCGCCGCCAAATCCAGCGCGCGTACCAGATGCGCCCGATCCTGCGGCGTGCCACGATCCAGCGACGCACCGCGATCCAGCGACGCGCCGCGATCCAGCGGCGTGGCGCGATCCTGTAGCGTGGCAAGATTCTGCGTCCCGGCAGGATTCTGCGGCTTGATTTGCTCGCTCATGGCTCTTCATCGGCGGGCGCATCGCCCGGCAGCAGCGGCAACTGATCCTTGCTGGGCGGTTCGCGCCGCCGGCGATGGCGCCGCAACTGATCAATCTCGGTACGGAAAGCGTCCAGGTCCTGGAAGCTGCGATACACCGAAGCGAAGCGGACGTAGCCAACCTCATCCAAGTGCCGTAACTCTTCCATCACCATTTCTCCGATGCTGCGTGAGGCTATTTCGCGCTCCCCCAGGCTGCGCAACTTGTGACAAATTCTGGCCGCGGCGGCCTCGATCGCCTCGCGCGAAACCGGCCGTTTCTCCAGCGCCTTTTGCATGCCCGTGAGCATTTTCTTTTCGTCAAAGGGTTCACGGCTGCGATCTCCCTTGACCACCGTCGGCAGCAGCAGCTCCGCAGCCTCAAATGTCGTGAATCGTTCGGTACATGCCAGACATTCGCGGCGCCTGCGAATTTGCCGCCCCTCGCCTGCGAGGCGAGAGTCGATGACTTTAGTCTCGGTGTGACCGCAAAACGGACAATGCATCGCCGCTGCTCATGGATCGCCATACACCGGGAATCGCCGGCAGATCGCCACTGCCTCGGCTCGCACTCGCTCCAGCACGGACTCATCGCCCAGATGATCCAGCACATCGGCGATCCAATGAGAGAGTTGCTGTGCCTCCGGCTGCTTGAAACCGCGCGTCGTCACCGCGGGGGTGCCAATCCGCAGCCCGCTGCTGATGGATGGAGGGCGCGGATCATTGGGCACTGCATTCTTGTTGACCGTGATATGCGCGCGGCCCAACGCGGCGTCCGCATCCTTGCCGGTGATGTTCTTGTCGATCAAATCAAGCAAAAATAAGTGATTGTCCGTGCCGCCGGAGACGATCTTATAGCCGCGTTGCATGAGCACCGCGGTCATGGCGCGGGCGTTGTCAATCACCTGCGCGGAGTACGCTTTGAATTCCGGCTGCAATGCTTCCAGAAACGCCACGGCCTTGGCCGCGATCACATGCATGAGCGGACCGCCCTGAATTCCAGGGAATACCATCGAGTTCAATTTCTTGTGCAAGTCGGCATGCGGCCGCGCGAGAATCAAACCGCCCCTCGGACCCCGCAATGTCTTGTGGGTCGTGGTGGTGACGACGTCGGCGAAGGGCACCGGATTGGGATACAGGCCGGAGGCGATCAGCCCCGCCACATGCGCCATGTCCACGAACAAGTAGGCGCCGATTGAATCGGCAATGGCCCGGAAGCGGGCCCAATCGAGGACGCGGGAATAGGCCGAGAACCCCGCGACGATCATCTTGGGACGATGTTCCTGAGCAAGACGCTCAACCTGATCGTAGTCAATGAGTCCCGTATCGGCGACGATTCCGTATTGAACCGCCTTGAAGAATTTGCCCGAGAAATTGACCTTGGCTCCATGCGTCAAATGACCGCCATGGTCGAGGCTCATCCCTAAAATCGTGTCGCCCGGATTTAGCAGCGCGAAATAAACCGCGGCGTTGGCCTGGGAACCGGAATGCGGCTGTACGTTCGCGTAAGCCGCCCCGAATAGCTGCTTGGCGCGCTCGATGGCCAGGCTTTCCGCGATGTCGACGAACTCGCAGCCGCCGTAGTAGCGCTTGCCCGGATAGCCTTCCGCGTATTTGTTCGTCAGCACGGAGCCCTGAGCCTCGAGAACCCGCGGACTCGCATAGTTCTCCGAGGCAATAAGTTCGATATGATCCTCCTGCCGGCCGCGCTCGCTTAGTAGAGCCCGAGCAAGCTCGGGATCGAAGCCGGCAATGGCCATTTGGGAACTGAACATGCTAGATCTCCAAAGGTAGCCGGTAATTGTAGCTTATTGGCCTGGGGTTCCCTAGCGAGACAGCCGCACCGTGACAAGCCGGCCCCAGTCGCGGATAATTCCGCTGTTTCCCCGCGAATTCACGCGATTATTTCAATAACAGGCGATCGATGGCTCAGTTCATTTACACCATGAACCGGGTTGGCAAGGTTGTGCCGCCCAAGCGCATTATTCTGCGCGATGTCAGTTTGAGTTTTTTCCCCGGCGCCAAGATCGGCGTGCTGGGCTTGAACGGCTCCGGAAAATCCACGCTTTTGAAAATCATGTCAGGGGTCGACAAGGACATCGAGGGCGAGGCGCGCGCGCAGGCCGGCATCAAGGTCGGCTATCTGCCGCAAGAACCCGTGCTTGACGAAACCAAGACGGTACGCGAAGTGGTCGGGGAGGGAGTCGGCGACGTACAAAGTCTGATCGACCGCTTCAACGCGATCAGCGACAAATTCGCCGAACCGCTTTCCGACGATGAAATGAACAAGCTGATGGAAGAGCAGGCGAAGATGCAGGACAAGATCGATGCGGTCGGCGGCTGGGAACTCGAGCGCAAGCTCGAGATCGCCGCGGATTCGCTGCGCCTGCCGCCGTGGGATGCAGTGGTCGGCAAGCTGTCGGGCGGCGAGAAGCGCCGCGTCGCCTTGTGCCGCCTGCTTCTGTCCAAGCCGGACATGTTGCTGCTCGATGAGCCGACCAATCACTTGGATGCCGAATCGGTGGCATGGCTGGAGCACTTTCTGGAAGAGTATCCGAGCACGGTGATCGCGGTCACGCACGATCGCTATTTTCTCGACAACGTCGCCGAGTGGATCTTGGAGCTGGATCGCGGCCACGGCATTCCCTGGCAGGGCAACTATTCCTCCTGGCTGGAGCAAAAGGGCATGCGCTTGGCTCAGGAAGAGCGGCAGCAGGAGGCGCTGGCCAAGACGTTGAAACGCGAGTTGGAATGGGTGCGGACCAATCCAAAAGCGCGTCAGGCCAAATCCAAGGCGCGATTGCAGCGCTATGAAGAATTGGCATCGCAGGAATTTCAGAAGCGCAACGAGACCAACGAAATTTATATTCCCCCGGGTGATCGCCTGGGAGATCTGGTCATCGAGTGCAAGAACTTGCGGAAGGGCTACGATGATCGCCTGCTGATCGACTCATTGAGTTTCAACCTGCCGCCGGGCGGCATCGTCGGCATCATCGGCCCCAACGGCGCGGGCAAGACGACATTGTTCCGCATGCTGTCCGGCGTCGAGAAGCCCGATGGCGGCGAGATTCGCTTGGGCCCGAGTGTCAAGCTCGCGTATGTGGATCAATCCCGGCAGGCCCTCAACGATAAGAATACCGTGTGGCAGGAAATCTCCGGCGGCCTCGACCTCATCAAGGTGGGCAACTACGAAACCTCCTCACGCGGCTATGTTGGGCGCTTCAATTTCAAGGGCGTGCAGCAAGGGCAGATGATCGGCGAGCTCTCCGGCGGCGAGCGCAATCGCGTGCATCTCGCAAAAGTATTGAAAGCCGGCGGCAATGTCTTGCTGCTCGATGAGCCGACGAACGATTTGGATATCGAAACTCTGCGCGCCCTGGAAGATGCGCTGGTGGCATTTCCCGGATGCGCCGTGGTCATTTCGCATGATCGCTGGTTCCTGGATCGCATCGCAACGCATATCCTCGCGTTCGAAGGCGACTCGCAGGTGGTCTGGTTTGAAGGCAACTATCAGGAATACGTCGAGGATTACAAGAAGCGCAAAGGCGAGGATGCCAGCCAGCCTCACCGAATTCGCTACAAACCATTGTCGGGATAAAACATGAGCATCTACATCACGCCTCAAGATGAGCTGCATGTCGAATATCAGGGCATCGCGCTGACCTGCCCTCATTGCCAGACCTTGAGCCACTTGACCCCGATCGCCGTGCCCAAATTCGAGGAACTCAGCCGGCGCAGACCCAAGCACATCGGCATTGTGTTCCGCTGCGATACCTGCATCGAACCGATATTCCTGAAGTTCGCCGTCAAGGCGTATACGGCATTGCGCGTGGAGCTTGCCTCAAACTTCATGGAGATCGAACGTGCGCGCGAGCATTTCCCGTTAACCTACCTGCCTGAGGAGGCCGAAGGGTTGTTCAAGGAAGCGCTCAACTGCTATTCGGCTGCCTGCTTCAATGCATTCGGTTCAATGAGCCGCCGCACCGCACAGTCCTTGTTTCGCGAACTTGGCGAGCGGGGCAAGCTGGATCTTTTCGACACCTTGCAGGAAATCCGCTCTCTTGCCGACCTGGACGATGAGACCTTTTCGATATTGCGCGCGGTGCTGTTCGGCAGCGACAGCGATCCGTGGCCCAATCACCCCAACCTGACTTCGGAGCAGGCCGGCATTCTGTTGGAAGTCATGCGCGATCTGCTGTATCAGACCTTTGTACGCAAGGCGCGCCTGATACAGGCTGTGACGTTCCGCAGATTCGTGGCGCCGAATCAGGCAGAGGCCGGGTAAGAAGAATCAAGGCACGAAGAAACAGTGCCTTGATTCTTCTTACCGCCGCTGACGAGTGTTATTCGCGATCGGTATCACGTGCCGAGGAAGTTACTCGGCCAATGGTAGCCATTCGAGCCTAGTGCTTCAGCATTGAACGATCCAGCCTGAATGGCCCAGGGCGATGGAAGCTTCGAGGCACTGTTCTTCCGTGCCTCGAAGCTTGCATCGTTCTAGGACATGCGAGCCGGTCACGTTCCAATGTCGAAGTACTAGCCGACAAACACGCGGGCATTACGAAACAGCCGCATCCACCCCCCGTCCTCCGCCCACTGCTTCGACACCCAGGAATTCTGCACGCTGCGGAACACGCGCTCCGGATGCGGCATCAGCGAGGTCACGCGGCCATCGGCGCTGCACAGCCCCGCCAATCCCGATTCGGAACCATTGGGATTGAAGGGGTATTTCTGCGTGGGCTGATCGCGATGATCCACGAATTGCAGCGTCACGAGTTGCCGCTGCAGCAACATGCCGGCATTGAGGCCGGGTTCGAATTCCGCCCTGCCCTCGCCATGCGCGACGGCGATCGGCAGCACCGATCCCTGCATGCCGGCAAACAGGACCGAGTTGGAATGCGGCACGCGCACCAATGACAGGCGCGCCTCGTACTGTTCCGATCGATTGCGCACGAACCGCGGCCAAGTTTCGGCGCCCGGAATCAATTCCTTGAGCGCGGAGAGCATTTGACAGCCATTGCAGATGCCCAGCGTGAAAGTCGCCTGGCGCGCGAAGAACGCGGAAAACTCTTCCCGGGCCCGCGCATTGAACAGGATCGATTTCGCCCATCCTTCGCCAGCGCCCAGTACGTCGCCGTAGGAAAAGCCGCCGCAGGCCACGAGTCCGTGAAATCTTCCCAGACGCACACGGCCCGCGAGGATGTCGGTCATGTGCACATCGTAGGCATCGAATCCCGCGCGCGTGAAGACCGCGGCCATCTCAATGTGGCTATTGACACCCTGTTCCCGCAGGACAGCAATCGCTGGCCGCGCACCGCTCTGGATAAAAGGCGCCGCAACGTCGGCAGCAGGATCATAGCTAAGAGCTGCATGCAGGCCGGGATCGGCCGCATCGTCGAGCCGCGAATATTCTTCGCGCGCGCACTCCGGGTTGTCGCGCAGCGCCTGCATGCGAAACGAGACTTCGCTCCAGCGGCGATGCAAGGCAATCCGCGAGCCGCTGTAAACCAGTGCCCCATTGGCTCTCATCTGCACATCGTCACCCACCGTGGGCTCACCAATGTCGCGCGTAAGATCGATCAATCCGTGACGCGCCAGGATACTGCGTGCATCGGCGGCGCGCGCGGCGGGGACTTGCATCACCACACCCAGTTCCTCGGCAAAGGACGCTGCGATTGGATCATCGACCCGCCCTAAGTCAATGTGCAGACCGCAATGTGCCGCGAAAGCCATCTCCAGCAGCGTCACCAAGAGGCCGCCATCCGAACGGTCATGATAGGCAAGCGCCAGTCCCTGGTCCTTGATCTCACGCAGCGCCGAGAACAGTGCACTCAAGAGCTGTGGGCTGTCGAGATCCGCCGGGATCCCGCCGCTCTTCATGTGGACCTGCGCCCAGCAAGAGCCGCCCAAGCGGTTCTGGCCTTTGCCCAGATCGACGAGCAACAGCCGTGATGGCTGCGAGAGATCGAGTTGCGGCGTCAAGGTCGCGCGAGCGTCCTGCACGGGCGCGAATGCGGATACGATCAAGGAAACCGGCGCGAGCACGGAACGCTCGCTGCCGCCCTCGCGCCATGTCGTCTTCATCGACAGTGAGTCCTTGCCGACCGGAATGGTGATGGCGAGCGCGGTGCACAGGTCGCTGACGGCGCGCACCGTGGCGTATAGCTCGGCATCCTCGCCCGGTTCCCCGCAGGCAGCCATCCAGTTGGCCGACAAGCGGATATCCGACAGTTGACGAATGTCCGCGGCCAGAATGTTGGTAATCGCTTCCGCCACGGCCAAGCGCCCCGATGCCGGGGCGTCCAGCAACGCTACCGGAGCGCGCTCTCCCATGGCCATCGCTTCGCCCGTATATTCCTGGTAGCTGCTCAATGAAACAGCCGTATCGGCGACCGGCACCTGCCAGGGTCCCACCATCTGGTCGCGGCTGATCAAACCGCCGACCGTGCGATCCCCAATCGTAATCAAGAAGGACTTGTCGGCAATGGTCGGCAAACTCAGCAGGCGCTCGAGCGAGTCGCGGAGCGTCGTACCGGCGGTGGACAGCGGGGCGGTACGCTTCGACGCGGACCGAACATCGCGGGTCATGCGGGGCGCCTTGCCGAGCAGCACGTCAATCGGGATATCGACCGGCGTAGCATGCAGCAAGGGGTCGGACACCTTGAGCACACCATCCCCGGTAATTTCACCCACCACCGCGAACGGACAACGCTCGCGCTCGCACAGGGCCTTGAATTGTTCGATGCCGCCGGGCGCGAGCGCGAGCACGTAGCGCTCCTGCGCCTCGTTGCACCAAATTTCCATCGGCGACAGCTCCGATTCGGCGCTCGGAATTTTGCGCAAATCGATTCGGCCGCCGCGATGGCTGTGTGCAATAGCCTCCGGCAAGGCGTTCGACAACCCGCCGGCGCCCACGTCATGGATCAGCAAAATAGGATTCGCCTCGCCCAAGGCGACGCACCGGTCGATCACCTCTTGTGCGCGCCGCTGGATTTCGGCATTGCCGCGCTGCACGGAGGCGAAATCCAATTCCGATGAGCTTTGGCCGCTGCCGACGGACGACGCCGCACCGCCTCCCAGGCCGATCAGCATCGACGGACCGCCGAGAACTACCAGGAGAGCGCCGACGACGACATCTTTCTTCTCGACGTTCTGACGGCGTACGCTCCCCAAGCCGCCGGCAACCATGATCGGCTTGTGGTAACCGCGTATTGCCGCCTCACCAACCACCGCAGCCTGTTGCTCGAATACCCGGAAATATCCGCAGGTGTTCGGACGTCCAAATTCATTGTTGAAGGCGGCGGCACCGATAGGCGCGGCAATCATGATGTCGAGCGCCGAGGCGATGCGATCCGGTTTGCCGAAATCCAACTCCCAGGGCTGAAGCATCCCGGGGATTTTGAGATTGGAAACGGAAAAGCCGGTGAGACCGGCCTTCGGCTTTGCGCCGATCCCGGTCGCACCCTCGTCTCGAATCTCGCCTCCCGCTCCGGTGGCTGCGCCCGGAAAGGGTGAGATCGCCGTGGGGTGATTGTGAGTTTCCACCTTCATCAAAATATCGATCGGCTCGATCGTCCCGGAGTAACGCTGGGTGAGCGGGTCGGCGAAAAATCGCGTGGCATCGGCGCCGACGATCACCGCCGCGTTATCGCGATAGGCCGATAGCACGCCGGCGGAATTGCGCGCATGCGTCGCGCGTATCATGGCAAACAACGATTGCGGCTCAGGGGTTCCGTCGATGACGAACTGCGCGTTGAAAATCTTGTGGCGGCAATGTTCGGAATTGGCTTGCGCGAACATCATCAATTCGACATCGGTGGGATCCCGCCCCAGCTTGCCGAACACCTGCACCAGATAATCGATCTCCTGGCTGGACAGCGCCAACCCCCATTGTTGGTTCGCGCGCGTCAGCGCCTCGCGGCCATGCGCACCCAGTGCGACATGGCGTAAGGCACGCGGCGCAGCCGCATGAAACAGGCCGGTCGGTTCGAGGGAATCCGCCCAGACCGATTCCGTCATGCGATCGTGCAGGTGCGCAGCCAGTCGGGTCAGTTCCGCGCTGCTCAGGGGCGCGGCGGATTCGATGAAATAGACGGTGCCGCGCTCGACGCGCGTCACTGCGCGCAGGCCGCACACATGCACGATGTCGGTGGCCTTGCTCGACCAAGGCGATTCTGTGCCGACCCGCGGCGTCACCAAAACCCGGTGGCCGCTCGGCAGCGCGGGCAGTCCATCTGGAACACGCGCCCCATAGGTGAGAAGTTTTCCCAGCACCTCGAGTTCAGACTCGGTCAAGGGGCGGGAGGTGTCGACGAAGTGCATCCAGCGGCTGCTAAGCGCTTGAATCCGCGGCTCGTCGGCCTTGAGTACGCGCAGCAGGTGGTCGAGGCGGAATTGCGAGAGCGCCGGCGCGCCGAAAAGGCTAAACATGCACCATTCTACAGGAATCGGACTATTTGCGAGCGCTGGAGTCTCCTCCGGGGGTATAGATCGGGACCGGGAATTGGGAGACATTGGAGCCTTCCAGCGCCACGATTTTACTGACCCCTTGCTTCTTGACTTCATCGATGCGCAGCACCGAATGCATGGGCAGATAAGTGCGCTTTACCTCGTTGAATTCAGCCTTTATCTTTTCCTCGGCCGGATCCACGACTACCGTTGAGCGCTCGCCGAACACCAGTTCTTCGACCTCAATGAAGCCGAATAGACTGCCGTGACTCACTTTGCGGGCGTAGATCTCGTAGACCTTGCCTTGATTCACGAACAGAACTTTGAAAATGTGACTCGCTGCCATTTAGAAGGCTCCAGGCATTGCTAGTATTTCACCATATTATACCGACACTTAGCGCGAACCTTGAGACCCGCGGGAGGGAATGACTTATGGCCCTGCGCTTACGCGTCGTCAGTGAACACTCAACCCGCCTAGGGACGCTCGCCACCAAGGTTTTCGGCGTGCACGGCGGCACCATTGGGCGCGCGACTGACAACGAGTGGATTCTACCCGACCCGGAGCGCTACCTCTCGGGCAAACATGCCCGTGTGGATTTTCGAGCGGGTGCCTATATTCTGGTCGACACCAGTTCCAACGGTACCTACGTCAACGGTGCGCAGGTGCCCCTGGGCAAGTATCACGACTATGCGCTCAAGGACGGCGACTACATTCGCCTCGGTGAATACGAACTCCTGGTGAGCATCGACCAGACCAATGACTTCCCGCCCGAAGAGAGCGCCATTATCGCCTATGACGGGCAATCACCCTCGTCCGCGGTCAAAAAATCCACGGCCAACGATTTGGGCGCGGACCTCGACTTGAGCCAGTTGTTGGAACCAAGCGGTCTGTCGATCGCCGACTCAGGTTCCCGCAGCCCGCGCGACCTGTATGGTCAATCGCTCCCCCCACTCGAATCGGGCTCCGCGGAAGCAGCGGGAACGCCGTGGCACATGATGACGCGGCCGCTGAAAGTCGATGATCCAAAGGCCGACGCGCCGCAAGCATCTCGCGTGATCGAAAATTCCCCGAGCCCCAATCTGTCGCGCTCGCAGAGCCTCGCTCTGTATGAAGGCGACTTCGACATCGGGCTAGCCGCCTTTTGCCGCGGCGCGGGTATCGACCCGAAGTCGGTCAGCACGGATGCTCGCGGCGCCGCGCTGCAGCTTGCCGGTCAACTGCTGCGCGAGGCCGTCGTGGGCTTGATGGATCTGAACCAGGGCCGCAATGAGTTCCGCAACAAGTTCCGCCTTCCGGCGCCGTCCGCGGATTTACCGGAGTCGCCGCTGAATCTATCCAAGGGAGTCGATGAGGCTCTGGTGCGATTAGTGACGACAGTGTCAACGCGCGCTGGATCGGTCGAAGCGATTCGCGAGAATTTCCGCGAGCTCAAGGCGCAAAATACGGCGGCGCTGGCGGCAACGCGCGCCGCCTTTGAAGAATTCCTGGGCCGCGTCGACCCGAAGGAACTAGAAGAGCGCTTCGAGCGCGCCGGCAAGCGAGGCGTGTTTGGAGGCCAGAGCAAGGCCAAGTACTGGGAAATGTACGCAGAACTCTTCCCGGGTCTCGCACAGCGCCCTGCCGACGGATTTCCGCACGTCTTTACCGAGACCTTTGTGAAGGCTTATGAAGCGCGGCTGCGTGCCTTGATCCCACCCAAGCGCAGCGCCTTTGGAGCCGATCGCGATGAGCCGAACAAGCCGAATAATCACGCGGTCGGCGATTCCTAGCGTTTTAGTCGCGGCCCTGCTCGTAGTAAAGTGACGCGTGCGGCTCTTATTAGTAGAAGACGATGACCTGGTTGCCGACGCCATCCTGCGGGGCTTGACGGCCGCGAGCTACGCGGTGCATCGAGTCAGCAGCGCTGAGGCGGCGCAGGCGGCGATCGCCGGCGAGGAATTCGCGCTGGCCGTAATCGATGTGGGCTTGCCGGGCGCCGACGGCCTGACCCTCGTGCGCCGGCTGCGTAGTGCCGGGAAATCCCTGCCCACACTCATCCTGACCGCACGCTGCACCTTGGCCGACAAGGTCAAGGCCCTCGATTTAGGCGCCGATGATTTTTTGAGCAAGCCCTTCGAAGCAGCGGAACTCGCGGCGCGATGCCGGGCGCTGATGCGCCGCTCGAGCGGTGCGCTGAACGGCACCATCAAGCTGCAGCGCATGAGCGTCGACCTTCTCGGCAAGCGGCTGTGCGTGGATGATGTCGAGGTGGAGCTCACCGCTCGCGAATGGCTGGTGCTCGAATGTCTGGTGCGGCGCATAAACCTGATCGTGCCCAAGGAAAAGCTGCAGCAGGCGGTTGCCAGCCCCGACCAGGACACGAGCGCCAACGCGGTGGAAGTACATATTTCACGGCTGCGCGCCAAACTCGGAAACGCGGCCATCATTCGCAGTCTTCGGGGATTGGGTTACCGGCTCGAAGAAGCGAAGTCCTCGTGAGCCCGCGGAATCGACGTGACCTCGATTAGCCGGCAACTGATTTTTTGGTTGGCCATCCCCCTCATGTTGATGGCGCTTTGCGGCGCGTTGGTGCAGTACTTCAACAGCATTGCGCCGAGTGTCCTGAGCAGTGACCGGCGGCTCAAGGAGGCCACCGACTCCATCATGGCGCACTTGATCTTCAAGGACGGCGCGGTCACTTTGAATGAGACCGAGCTGACCGGCCGCGCCGACTTCAAATTCGCCGTTCGCGACCCTCAAGGCAAGCTGTTGAGCGGCGATCCTCAAATTCCCAATCCGCCGATGGATGGTCAAACCAGCCAGCTGTTTTCCGTGGTGCAGATCGAGCAGCGCAGTTTTCGCATGCTCACAACGCGTTTCGACTCGCGCGCCGGCGTCGCGATCATTTCGGTGACGGACACACACTCCGGGCAACGCTCCGACGCTCGCTACGGCTTCATCCGCACGTTGTTGTGGGATTTCGTGCAGCTCGATGTGACGTTGGTGCTGGTGTGGATCGGCATTCAACTGGGTCTGCGGCCCGTGAGACGGTTGCGCGACGAAATTGCGCAGCGCTCCCCCCTGGATTTGCGTCCCATCCTCGAAAGCACGGCACCTCGCGAAATCGCACCGGTGGTGGTCACGTTGAATCGATTGTTCGCCGCCTTGCGCGCGGGGGCGCAATCGCAACAGCAATTCATTGCCAACACCGCGCATCAACTGCGCACCCCGATCACGGGCATGCAGGCGCAGCTCGACGTGCTGGCCGCGGAACCCGCGGCGCAGCCGATCCGCGAGCGGGTGCATTTGCTGCAGGAGGGAATCAGACAACTGGCGCATGCCGCGAACCAGCTGCTCAGCCTGGCGCGGGCCGACCCTTCCGCGAACCTTGCCGCAAAAACTCAAGCAGTCGAGCTCGGGGCCTTGGTGGGCGATATCGCGGCGCGCTATTTCGACCGCGCGCTGCGCGCCAACATCGATTTAGGGGTGGAGACGGCGAGCGTCTCGATCAGTGCCGATCCGTCGCTCATCGACGATCTCCTCAGTAATCTGCTCGACAATGCACTGAAATATACGCCCGCGGGCGGCCGGGTGACGGTGAGTGTCGCCGCCCCGAATCACAAGGCGCTGATTGCCGTGGAGGATTCGGGGCCCGGGATACCGGAACAGGAACGGCATCGGGTGCGCCAGCGGTTCTATCGGTTGCCGAATTCCCCCGGCCATGGCAGCGGGCTTGGGTTGGCAATCGTGGATGAAATCGCCCGGCTCTATGGCGCGACGCTGTCCATCGGCACTGCAGCCAGCGGCGGCGCGCGGATTACCGTGCAATTTCCTTAAGGGCACCCGCTTTGGGGCTTTCCGCAATAAACTGAGAACCAGCTCTCAGTTTGCCGGCACCCCGCGGCGGCGCAAGTTTCGAGCAAGGCAGCTGCCGTATTCTGCGCGCCATGAACACCAAATCGCCTGCACACTCCGGGATGCGTTACGGCCGCTCGCAGGGCTTTACGCTCATCGAACTCATGATCGTGGTCGCCATCGTGGCCATCCTCACCACGATTGCCTACCCCAACTACCGCGACTACGTCATTCGCGGGCAGCTGGTGGATGCGACGCAAGGCTTGTCCGCCGTGCGCGCCAATATGGAACGGTATTTTCAAGACAATCGCAGCTATGCCGTGGTTGGGGCTTTCACCCCTCCCTGCACCGCTGCGGCTGTTGCGTACGGAAGATTCAATATCAGCTGCGCCGGCAGCACCGCCACCACCTTTACCGCGACGGCCGTGGGCGCCGCCGGCCCCCTCGCCGGCTTCTCGTTCACGGTCGATCAAGCCGACAATCAGGCGACGGTGGTTACATCACCGCCGGCCCCTACGACGTTTAAAGGCTGCACGACCGCTTGGATTACGAAGACCGGCGGATGCTGATGAAAGGCTCGCAGCGCGCTTCGGGTTTCACCATGATCGAGGCGATGGTGACCTTGGCGGTTTTCGCCGTTATCGCAGCGCTCACGGTTCCCTCGATGACCACATGGATCAGGAACAACAAAGTTCGCACCGTGACGGACTCGCTGCAAACCGGCTTGCGCCTGGCACAGGCTGAATCCCTGCGCCGCAGCCGTCAAGTCGTCTTCGCGCTGACGAACAGCGCGACTCCGAATGCGATTCCGCTGCCGGCCGTCGCCAACGGCACTTCTTGGGCCATCTACACGGTGCCCTCGATGACGGATGGCAGTGAGGTGCCGACGCTCGTCCAGTTCGGCGTGCTGTCCAATGCCAGCGCCAACGTCACGGTCAACAGCAATGGGGTGGCGGCCGTCTGCTTCAATTCCATGGGCCGCCTGGTCGCCAATGCCACCGCTAATGTCATCTTGGTTACCGGCGCCGGAGTTAGTTGCGTCCAGCCGACCGCACCGCCCACACCGCCGGTGCAGAAATTCAACATCACCGCACCCGGCGCCGATCGGCCGCTGCAGGTCAATCTCGCCTTGGGCGGCCAAGTCCACATGTGCGATCCCAATGTGGCCATTTCCGACGCGCACCCCGAGGGATGCCCATGAAACGATTGCAATGCTCGCGCACCGGTCGCGCCCAACGCGGCGTGGCGCTTCTCGAATCTCTGATGGCGCTGCTCATTTTTTCCATCGGCCTGCTCGGACTGTTGGGCCTGGAGGCGCGCGTCATGAATATCTCGGTGGATTCCGAGAATCGTAACCGGGCCGCGCTGTTCGCCGGCGAAGTTGCCAGTCAAATGTGGATGAACGCCACCGTGACGCCCGGCACGGCTGCTTACACCGCGTTGTTGGCCACCGTCAATGATCAGACCAAAGGCGGGCTGCCGGGCGGCGCCGTGACAGTCGTGCCGGTGCCCGCGACCACCAATGCCGCCGACATTACGGTGACCTGGCAAGAGGTTTCTGACGCCCCGGCTAGTCCGAGCACGCTCACAACCCGGGTAGTCCTGCCATGAAAAATAAAGGCATGACCCTGATCGAGCTGATGGTGGCGATGGTCATCGGCCTGGGCATCACGCTCGCCATCAGCAGCGTGCTGATCGCCAGCGAAAACCACAAGCGCACCACGACATCGACCAATGACGCGCAGCAGACCGGTTCCTATGGCTACTATGCGCTCGACAAGGCACTGCGCGGAGCGGGCTCGGGCATCGCGGAATCTGCGTTCCCGACCGATGTGGGAGTGCTCGGCTGCCACCTCAACGCCGGCGCCATATTCCCACGCGCGGCCGCTAACCCATTCCCGCAACCCTTCGCGGGCTTTTTGGCAGGCGTAACCAACACACTGAACGTGGCCCCGGTGCTCATCGGCCAGCAACAATCGCAAGACGGCGTCTCGGACGTCATCATGGTCATGAGCGGCTCCGGCTCCGCCGGCGGCGTGTCGCGGCAGATCACCGGCGGCGGCACTGCAACCACGGCGATTCTCGACAATACCGTGGGCTTCGCGAACAACGACTTGCTATTGGTGAGTCAAAGCGGCGTGCCGGATTGTCTGATGGAACAAGTTGTCACGATCGCTTCGCCCACGCTGAACCTGGCAGGCACTTACTACACCGCGACCGCAGCCACAACCACCATGGCCGCCCTTGCCGGCAACACGTCGAGCTATGTCACGCCGATCGGCAATGCAGCCGCGAACAATGTCCAGTTCCTGCTGTTTGGCCTCGACACCAATCGGACGCTCTATAGCTACGACCTGCTGCAGAACCTAAACCTGGTGGGCGGCGTCGGCGCCGAGGCGGCGCAGGCCATTGCCGATGGCGTCGTGCAAATGAACGCCCTCTACGGCATCGATACCACGGGCGCCGGCATTCAGAACGCGTGGGCCGGACCCGGCGACGCCGGCTGGGATATCAACACCGTCATGAATTCACCCGCGAAAATGAAACAGATCCTCTCAGTGCGGATCGCACTAGTGGTGCGCGGCGCATATTACGATCTGAACGGCGGCACCCCTACTGCCCCCAACCCGGTTTCTCCGCCGACACTCACGATATTCAACGGACTGAAAAATGGCCCAGGTGGCACCGGCACCTCGCTCGCGCAGGTCATTAACTTGAACGCAACCGACCAGCAATTCCGCTATCGAATATTTGAATTCACCGTGCCTCTGCGCAACATGTTGTTGCTGGCGGGGGGACCGTGATGAATCGATCGCAGTTCGCTTCAGCGGCACGCCAGCACGGCGTGGTTCTGATCTTCTCCTTGATCGTGCTGTTGATTTTGGCCATTGGTGCCGTGGCGCTGCTGCGCTCGGTGAACAGCTCGCTGCTGAGCGCCGGCAATCTCGCCTTTCACCGCGACCTGGTCAATCAAGGCGAGCAGGCGGTCTCGGTTGTCATGACGGAGTTCAAAACCGGTGGGCCGCCACTTTCGGGTGCACCAACGACGACCGATCTGCAGGCGGCGAATTATAAGTCCTCTGCGCTGCCCACTAATGCCCAGGGTGTGCCCCTCGCTTTACTTGACGATACCGCCGGGCCCAACGGTTTTCTCAGCGTCGGCACCGTCGCCAACGATATCGTCCCGACCGCGAACTCGCAGGTGACAATCCGCTACGTCATTGACCGGCTGTGTACCAACACCGGCACCGCCAGCAGCCCCAACTGCGTACAGTCAACCGGCTTGCCCACCGGCGGCACCGCGAACCGAAATACCGCGGTCGCGCCGCCGTCTGCGACGGTCTATCGCGTCAGCGTACGCGTCACGGGACCGCGCAACACCCAGGTGTTCCTGCAAACCACCTTTACTAAACCGGACTAAACCCATGAACAGCCCATTGTCTCGCAGTTTCGCAGTCTCTTTGACGCTGCTGCTCGGCCTCGTTTGCATGGCACCGTCGCAAGCGCAAACCAATCTTGCGGACAAACCGATTGCCGCTGGTGCGGACGTGCCGGGCAACCTGGCGCTCGACCTCTCAGTGGAATTTCCGACTGCAATCAGCATCGCGAACCTCGGCAACTACGCGGACGCGACGCAGTACGTGGGCTATTTCGACGCGGCGAAGTGCTATACCTATCAATACAATGCCGTGACCCCGGCCAGCAGCTACTTCAAGCCGACCAACCTCGGCACCGGGACTAACGGGCACGACTGCTCCGGAACGGCCGGGCAGTGGAGCGGCAATTTCATGAACTGGGCATCGATGCAGACGATCGATCCCTTCCGCTGGGCATTGACCGGCGGTTATCGCAGCGTTGATACCACTACGCAGACCATCTTGGAAAAAGCATGGGGGTCCGGCCAGGGCTCCGCGGCGTCAAACTTTCCGTATCGGGGGAGCAGTCAAGCCGCCGGCAATACGCTGAGCACTGCCTTGATCCCTAAACTCACGCCCCTCAGTTCCTGGAGTAAATTTGACTTAGGTATCTGGAATAATGGGAATGCGATGGTGTTTTCGGGCGACGGCAACACCGCCTCGTACCACACGCTCACCGGCTCAGCCGGGGACTTGAGCAACCTTGCTACCGCCAATTCGAATCCAAACCACCCCTACCGCGTCTACATTCGCGTCTCGGTGTGCGATCCCAGCCTCGTTGCCACCCTCGGCGCTGGCATGTTGGAGTCCAACTGCGTGCAGTACGGCAGCAACTACAAGCCTGAGGGCTTGTTGCAGCAATATGCCAACAAAATTCGCTTCAGTGCCTTTGGATATCTTAATCAGAACGGCGACACTCGCCAGGGCGGCGTACTGCGCGCGCCGATGGGCTTCATCGGCCCGAACATTCCGCAACCGCTCTCCACCACCTTGCTCACCAATCCCAAACCCGAGTGGAGTTCAACCACCGGCATCATGGGTGTGAATCCCGACACCGCGTCGGCTTCCGCCAGCGGCGTGACGCAAAGCGGTGTGATGAATTACCTCAATAAATTCGGTGAGTTCGCACACACCTATAAGACGTTCGACAACGTCGGCGAACTCTACTACGCGGCGGTACGGTACTTTGAGAACTTAGGCAACGTGCCCGAATGGACCAACGGCGCGAATTCCACCGCCTTGGACGGATTTCCGGCTGTGACCACGTGGGTAGATCCCATCCTGTATACCTGCCAGAAAAACTTCATCTTAGGTATCGGCGATGACCACACCTGGTATGACTACGACGTGGGCGGCAACACCGGCGCCGGTAGTTATTCCCCTACCGGCCTCTCCAGGCCGGTTCCCGCACTTGTGACGGCGGACACGTTCAATCTCGCCGCGACTTGGACCCTGGACCTGCAAACGCTCGAGGGCATGACCCCAAATCCCCACTGGCCGTTCGACACGGATGCAACCTATTTCATCGCTGGCTTGGCTTATGGCGTGCACGTCAACGACATCCGTCCGGATCTCTCGGACACTCAGACGATTTCCACCTACTGGATGGATGTCGCGGAAGGCCAGCACCTTGAGAACCTGAATCCATACTACCTTGCCACCAAGTACGGCGGGTTCAGCACACCGACCATCAACGCGTCAAACGCCACTGCTCCTTTTTACACCGCCGCCAATCCGGCGTACGACATGCTGAACACTCCCATCGCGACGGGACAGTTCGACTCGACCGGTGCCACTGTCAACATGAACGGCAATACGCACTTGCTGCCGGACAACTATTTCAATGCCGGCAGTGCCATCAAGATGGTGGCCGGTTTGAAATCCGCGTTCACCAGCATCGCCAGTTCCATTTCGCAACAGAGCACCTCGTTCTCGTTCTCCCTGCCCAATGTCACGACCGGCGGCACGATGTCCTTCGGCGCGAGTTTCGACTCCAACGGCTGGACCGGCACTGTGACCGGTTACACGCTGACTTTCGACACTCTCGGCAATCCGAGCCAGACCAAGCTTTGGGATACGACGACGACGCTGCAGACGCAGCTCGCGGTCACTGGCTGGCAAACTGCGCGCCGCGTCGCCACGTGGAATGGCTCCAGCGGCGTACCGTTCGAGGCGGCGAATCTCACCTCGGCGCAGCAGACTGCGCTCACGCCAAGTTACTCACCGACGCTGACCTGTAGCTCGGCCTCCTGCCCCTACCTCAACTACCTGCGCGGCGACACCACGAACGAAGTCGGCTCTGCCGCTCCTACCAGCACTCACACGCTGCGCACCCGCAAACTGCTGCTGGGCGATATCGTCGACGCCGGTTTGACGCCGGTATCGACCCCGCTCCAGACATTCTCGGACGCCAACAACCCGGGCTATACCGCGTTCAAGGCCCAGTGGACGACCACCACGCCACGGCCGACCATGGTCTATGCCGGCGCCAACGACGGCATGCTGCACGCTTTCCTCAGTACCACGGGCGTTGAGCAGTTTGCCTACGTGCCGAGTGCCGTGTATCAGGGGCCCAACGGCACACCGCAGGTGGACGGAATCGTGGAGTTCGGCAATCCGAGCTACGTCCACCACAACTACGTCGATGCCACACCCGCCGCCTTCGATATCGATTTCAACCACACCCAAGGCGCCTCCGGAGCACCCGACTGGCACACTGTGTTGATCGGCGGTCTCGGCAAGGGCGGCAGGAGCTTCTACGCCATCGATATCACTGATCCGGCGAACATGACGTCGGAGGGCACGGTAGCGGGCAAAGTCCTGTGGGAATTCACTGACGCCACCATGGGATACAGCTACGGTACGGCGGTGGTCGTCAAAACCGTCAAGTACGGCTGGGTCGCCATCCTGACCTCGGGCTACGACAACCCCGACGGCTACGGATATCTTTATTTCGTCAATCCGAAAACGGGCGCGCTGCTGGAGAAAGTTCAAACGCCCAGTACGTCGATCGGACTCACGCAGGCGTCCGCGTTCGTCAAGGATTTCAGCGACGAAACCGCCGATTCAGCCTACGTCGGTGACTTGAACGGCCAAATGTGGCGCTTCGATCTGACTGGGACTCCCGCTTCGTATCCGCAACCGGTACTGCTGGCAACGGCGACGGACGCGAGCGGTGTGGCACAACCTATCTCGACTGCACCATTGATCGAAATCCACCCGGTCACGCGCAAGCGCTACGTCTTGTTTGGCACCGGCGTATTGCTCGCGGTCACCGACGTGCCCAATACACAGATGCAATCCTTCTATGCCATCATCGACGGCACGTCCAGCGGCTTCAGCCCCGTCACCTCCACCATCACGCGCTCGAACCTCACGCCCGTAACAAACGCGCAACTTGGCACCGGCGTGCCCAACCCGATGGTTGCGGGCACGATGGGCTGGTACACCGACTTGGGTGTCGATGCGGCTTCGGGCATCGCGTGGCGCGTGGTGCTGAATCCTCAGGCGTTCAATGGCATCGTGACCTTTGCCACGTCGTTGACGACGGCCACCGATCCCTGCAGCCCGCAGGGTTCAAGCCGCGTATACGCCGTTGACTATGCAACCGTTGACTCGGTCTTGCTGCCGCCCGTTGTCGGGGGGCCCATTCCTTCTTTTGACCAGTACACGGTCGCGGCGATCAACCTCAGGTTCACCGGCGCCAATGGCAATCCCGAGATCGTCGTGGGATTCACGAAGGGAGCTCCTGAAAAGGTATCTGCGAGCCTGACCGGCACGCTCGCAACTCGGATATTGAACTGGCGCGAAATACCGACCGTCGAGTAAGGATTACGCGCAACGGTTGCGTCCTGCTGGACGTACCTGAAAAAAAAGCCGCGCATGACGCGCGGCTCTTTTTTATCTGCACAACTTTTGGATTTATCGAGCGCTGTATCCGCGGCCTTCCACGCACGCAACCATGGCGCGGTTGTAGTCGGATCCATTCTGCGCGACTTGTCCCGCCTGCTCCGTTGCCCATCTTTGGCATTGGGCACGATCCGTCGCTTGCTGCTCGGCGCTCTGGCCATTCTTCGGATACATGAAGATCTGGCCGGGGACCGGGCCGCCGGGACCGGGGCCGGTCTGCGCACCCGCGTCGCTCGGCGCAGGTGCCGGCGCCGCGACATCAGCCGAGCCGCTTGCATCACCTGATACGGGCGGCGGATCGGTCGCGACGTAGCCGTCATACGTGGGGTTCCACGTGTAGTAGACGTCGTTGGCGTAGTAGTAGGGCACGCCGCCGTACCAATAGGTTGCATACGCTAGCGGCAGGATGGGCAGGAACCATGCAAATCCGGCGCCGTAGTACGCGCGCGGCCAGAAGCCGCCATGCCAGTAGCCGCCGCGCCAAGCGCTGCCGCGCCATCCGCCCCACCCACCGCCATGCCAGCCTCCGTTCCATCCTCCGCCGCCGTGCCAGCCGGTCGAATAACCGTGGTTGCCGTAATAGCCGGGGTGTCCGCCATAGGCGGCGCCATGCCCTGCAACGGCCCCACCGTGATATGCCATGGCAACGTGGCCGCTACCTGCAAAATGACCCGGCCCGGCAAAGTGCCCGCCGCCGCCGCCCACGTGGCCGCCGGAAGAGTGGCCTCCGCCGAAGGAATGCCCTCCGCCGGAGGAGTGCCCGCCTCCGCCGCCGCCGGAATGCTGCGCCAATGCCGGCCCAGCGCCTGCCAGAATCAGTCCTAGCGCGCTAACCGCCAAAAGAACGCCTTTGCCCTTGATACTCATTTGCCTCTCCTCGCCTGGCCGCCGCGTGCGGTCAATTCATAAAGACATATTCAATAAGACCCTATGTATCCAACGCGGTTCAAGCAGATTGGTGCACATTAACATTCGCACATTAACATCAGCTTAATTACGCAGCGCTGCATTGAACATCACGTAGGCCGTTCGGCCCGGCGCAGGCTCGAAAAACCTCGAATTCGTCTCATTCACGATCACAGAGCCTACATAAGCTCGATTTGTCAGATTATCAAGCCGGGCAAATTCGCTGAAACGCCAGTGCCGGGTTTCCTGCTCGAATCCTGCACGCAAATTGGCGACCCAATAACTTGCGGCCGCGTCCGTGTTGCGGTCGTCGGCGTAGATTTTCGCCCGGCTCAATGCTTCGAGCGTAGTCGAGAATCCCAGCGGCGCGTAATCCCAACTCACGCCAACGTACAAAGTATTTCGCGCCACCGCCGGAAGAAAATTTCCCTCCGCCACCGGCAAATAGTTGGGCGGCGGCGGACCTGTTGGGTTGGTGAGAGGATTGCAGGGCGCCGCGACGCACGTGAAATACCGCTGCGCCACGACGGCCTTGATATAGGTATACGCCAATCGCGCGCTGAACCCGCCGCCCCATTTCGCATCCAGACTCAACTCCAATCCGCGCCGCGTGGTCTCGCCGATATTTTGATCCACCGTGCGGCCGCTCAAGTTCTGCAACACCGCCAGTTCGTCCACGGTTTTGATGTAGAACGCAGCGAGATCAGCGCGCATAAAATCATTACCCGCTTTGACGCCCACTTCGTAGTTGTCGCTGCGCGCTGGTTTTAATCCTAGATTCAGTCCCGGCAGGCTGCCATCGACGGAACGGTACGCCAGATCGTTCAATGTCGGCGTTTCGAATCCCTTGCCGTACGATGCATAGGCGTTCACGGCGGAGCTGATGCGATAAGTCACTCCGGCAACGGGATTGACCGCTGAATATCGGACTTCGCTATCCGCTGCATCGAGTACCGCGAGATGTCCGTGCGATGTGACCTCGACGAGACTGTTGCGCACGCCGGCGATCAGGCGCCAGCGTTCCGCCGGGTCCCATTGGGCCTGAACGTATTGATCGAAATCATAGACGTTGTTCGCCTCATCGCGGCGCAGCGCTCCTTGCACACCCAATTGCGCGCCGCTGTAGTTGAGATAGCCCTTGCGTGCCTCCGCCAGATCGTCGTAATTCACGCCGGCCACGAGCAGCAGCGGTGTTCCGCCAATGCTGCGTTGATCGCTGACGTGCAAGTCCACGCCCCAGTAGGCGCGGTCCAGGTCGATGACGCCGCCGGGGTACAGGGGCGCCGCCTGCTGCGTAGCCTGAGGTATGGCTTGAAATTGCGTGGTGGCGCGATGCCCGGTGTAGACGCTCGCAACCACATCGTCGGCAGCGCCCAGCTTGTTGTCATAGACCACGCCCAGTTGCTCCTGGGCGAGCGACTTGCGGGTGTTGTACGCGATGGCGTTCACGCCCGCCTGTGTAGGGTTGGCGGAAAGTTGCGCGCGCGTGAGCCCCAGCGGGTCCTGAATAAATGGCGTTTGTACCGCGTTGCCGACGATCGTCAGCTTCGAGGAATCCGTCGGGTTGCCGCTGACCTTGGCATTGAAAAGATTACGCTCCGCGTCGGAGTGAAGACGATAACCATCGGTTTGGAAATGAGATCCGTCGATCACATAGTTGACCAGGCCGTTATCGCCCGTTGTCTTGAGCGCGTATCGCTGCGTGTTGAACGTGCCGTAGTCGGCCGCGCCGCCCAGCACATAGCCCGGTTTGGCGTCCTCCGTAAATATCGCGATCACGCCGCCCGATGAATTGCCGTACAAGGCTGAGAAGGGACCGCGCAACACTTCGATGTGATCGGCGCTACTCAGGTCGAATTGAGAAAACTGCCCCTGCCCATCGGGCATGGTTCCCGGAATTCCGTCGGAATACAGGCGCACGCCGCGCACGCCGAAACTCGAGCGGGCGCCGAAGCCGCGCACCGACACTTGCAAATCCTGCGCATAGTTCTGACGGCTTTGGGCGGAGACGCCGGGCACGGTTACCAGCGATTCCGACAAATTCACCTGCAGCTGTCCGTTGCGAATCGTTCGCTCGTTCACCCGATCGATCGACACCGGCAAATCGCGGCTGTCTTCAGCTACGCGGGTGGCCGTCACCACCACCGAGTCGAGCGCCGCCGCGGGCTCGCCCCGCGACGCACCGGGCGCGGCGATAAGCCAGGAAAACACGGCAATGCTGCCGAGTGACGTTGGTCGGTGCATGGTCGACAAAGAGACTCCCCGCTTCAGCGCCGCGTTATGTCCTTGAGGGCTTAATGCGGCTAAAGTAATGCCGTTTTTTGCCGCTATTAATGGACTTGAGCAAATCTTCGCACAATCAGGGGTTGAGCACGGCACGTATCGCACTGATTGTTGCCGCAAGCGTGACGGCTGCCGGCGCCCGGGACGTGCATTCGGACTTTTCGGTCAGCGTCACCGTTCGGCCCATGGCCCATATCGAGTTTCAGTCCGCCCCCACCGGTTTGGAGATCTCCGCCGCGGACCTGCGCCGCGGTTACATCGACGTGCCGCAGCCAACGCAGTTCACGGTGCGCAGCAATAGTCCGAACGGCTTTGCCCTCGAAGTTCTTACCGTGGCGCCCATGCTTTCGTCCATGGTTGTTGAGGGCCTGAATTCCGATCAGGCCTTGGGGAAGGAAGGCGGCACCATCGTGCAGCGCTGGCAGAAGCCTCAGACCGTCAATCTGTCGCTCAAATTTCGCTTCGCGCTGGCTCCCGGCCTCACCGCCGGCAACTATCCTTGGCCGGTGCGCTTGGCGGTGCGACCGCTCGATTGATAGGGTTCTAGTACGTCACCGTCACGGTGATTATGTCGCTGTAAGCGCCGGGCGCCACGTCTTGAGAGGCCGGCATCAAGCCATACAATGTACCGGTCGCAAAATTGCTGCCGCCCGCCGGCACTGGGAACGGGCCGGCGCTGCCCGCAAATGAACCGCCGGTGCCGTCGCCGATGATCTGGTTGTAAGCCGTGCTCCAATAGATGTTGTAGTTGAGAGCATTGACGCCCGAAAACATTTTTCGTGTCGCGTAGCTGCCGCTCAACCCGGTGCTCAGCGTGACATTGAGAGTGACATTGGCCGAGCCGGTCCCACTCCCATTGCAGGTCACCCTCAGGGTTCCGGTTGACGCATTGGCCACGGCGCTCAAGGGATTGTAAATTCCGAATGCAATGCCGCTGGCGCTTGCCGTGCAGTTCACGGTCGTGGCGGCCTGCGCGATCGGCAGCATGAGCGCATTGAGGCACGCTGCGGCAATGAGCTTTCCAAGCCTCATTGGTTTTGCGCTGTGTCTCATTGGTTATGCACCGTCGTCGCGCGATTTTCATGGCATACCACCGTGCCCATGTCCGGCAGAGGGTCGTCGGGCGGCGGCGGCTCCAGTCGAAAAATACAGTGTCCACCGGTCCAGCTGGCATCCGCTGACATGCCATGATCGAAGCCGGTGACGTACACCATGCCCTCGAGGACCACGGGAAACTGGGCGCCCTTGAGTGTCACCACGGCACCCACCGGAACCGGTTTGCCATCGTCCTGAACTAAGCGAAATGTGCCGCTGCGCACACGCTCCACCGGAAATCTGGCGATCACGCCGCTGCGATAAGGCGGCGCCATGATGGTGCTGCTGGCGCCGATCGTGGTGTCGAGCGGCAGGTCCTCGGGCGTGATACTGATGCGGTTTGCCTCATAGGGCCGCAGGTTGTACAACAGCGCGCGGCCAGTGGCATCGGTGTGCGTGGTGAGTTGGTTTTCCACATACACGGGCACGTCGGCGAGTCCCGCGACATCCACCATCGCAAAGCTGCCGGTGACGGAGCGGGTGGTATTGAGTTGTCCATCCAGCAAGGTCATCGCGCCGGAAAGATATGCGCTGCGGCCGTCGAGTCCCTGATTGCGCGCCGCCTCCAATTCCAAATCGGCACTGTGAAATTGCTGGCGCCAGTCCGCATCGTAATTGCCTGCGCTCGAGGCGCTTATGCGGTAGCCGCTGCCCGGCCCGACCGGCGGACTTTGCATCAGCGATGCGATGACCTCGTTGGCGGGCGCGCCTGGGCCGCCGCCGCCCACGGTGCTGAAGGTGGCCGCGCGCCGGAAATCCAACGGCAGCACAAAGATCAAATACGCACTGGTTGAATTTTGCGCACCGCTCGAGAGTTGCGCGGCGGTACGGGTCTCCGTCAGCGTCAGATTGAGCGTCCCAATTCGGCCGAAACTGATGCTGTGAGTCAGGCCGAGCGTTTGCTGCGTCGGTGAGTCGCGATATGTTTGCCGCACGTAGGCTAGGGACAGGGATCCGAATCGGCCCAAACCCATGCCGGTTTGCAACAGGCTCCGCTGCCGCATGCGCATGGCTGGATCCAGCGGCTCACCCACCTGGGCGAAATCGCTGCCGGCCCAGAGGCTGCTCGCAATAAAGCTGGTGTTCGTACCGCGATGTTCAAGCCCGACGCCGCGCAACCAGCCGGATCCTGCGGAGTCGCCGCCGTTCGCCGCTGTGAAATTGATGACGCCGATGCGTCCAATTCCAAACGCGGCATTGACGCCGGCGGCATGGGCATCGCCCGAGAGATATTCGGCGTGCCCCTCTAAGGTAATGGCGTCGGTGATCCCGCGGCGATAGCTGGCTTCACCCAGCAACGGGCCATAGTCATTGCTCTCGAGCGCATAGTCGTCGCGAATCTTGCCGAGATTGATCGAGTACTGCGACAACCCCGGCGCGAGCAGCGTGACGCTCGAATAGAAGGATTGCGTGAGCACTTGTTCGCGCCCGAGCGCATCGCGCACCACCACGCTCACATCGCCGGTCCCCGACACGGTTGGAAGGCGATCGATGACGAAGGGCCCGGGCGGCAGCTGACTGCTCGTCACCAATTGGTTGTTGACGAAAACATCCACCGTCGAGGGCACGGTGGCCGTGCCCGACGTCGCCAGTAGCGGCGTGGTCAGCAAATCGGGGCGCAGTCCGAAATTTCGGCTCCAGCGCACGCCGGCGTAACGCACGGCATTCCCCCAGCTGGCGCCATCGCTGATGGCATCGCCAAGATTCAAAGTCTCAAGCGTGGCTGGAAAATCGCGCGTGTAACTGGTATCCAGTCTCACCAGTTGGTTATCGGTGCTGCCGTAGCGCGCGACCGCCGTGCTGGTCAAGACGCCGGCGCCGGCAAAAACTCCCAGCTCCGCGAACGCGCCGCCGATGTTCTGACCGTCGATTTGCTGCGCCGAGAGCTGATAGTTGAGGAAAGCGCCTGGCGAGGCCGGCGTGATATTGGGCGAGCGCCGCTCCGCCGCGCTCAAATGCGTGGTGTCGAGCGATGCCGGCGGCGCGGTGATCAGCACGCGCTGCGCCGCCTCGTCGATCGCTACCACACAGCCCTTGATGGCCCTGGGTTCAAAAAAGCGCCGACCTTCATGCGTGTACGCCGCAGTCGGCGGCAGATGTAGACGCAGGCGCGCGAAGTCGCTTTCCTCCAGGTACAGCTCGCCGTCCGGGCCGCGCAACACGATGATCATCTCCCCGGGCTCGGTATTGCTTAAGGTCACCTCCATTACCGCCTCCGTCAATTGCGGCGCGTCGGCCGCAACGGCCGACTGGGCGGCCCAGAGCATCAAGAGCAGCAGCCCGGAATATGTCTGCAGCGCGTAGGCGATTCGGATGAGCCTTGTCATGAACACGCGCCAATCCGCGGCTCTCTAGAGATCGCTGGGTGCAACGTCGACGGAAAAATCTCCCTGATCGCTGTGACCGCGGATCGGTATGGCTCCCTGTCTTTTCGCGTCCGCCGGCGGCGTCACCGTCCAGCTCATCCGGCTTCCCGGCAATACGTACTTCGAGGTCACGCCGCGCAGCGGCATCAATGACCCAGGAAATTGCGCTTCGAAATCGGTTATTTGCAGATGACCACTGCCGTTGTTGGTCGCAGCCAGCTCGAGCTGGCCGTTGGCGAGCCAGCGCGATTCCCAAGCCAGTTCGGCACTGGCTTTGCCGTGTGCGGGAGCGACGAATACGGGAATGCTCAGGCGCAGCGCGACGCGCAAGCCGGTGAATTCCTTCGGCGCGGCCTGCGGCACCTCCTCAAAAATCACGCGATAAGTCAGTTCCTGGGCTGGATCCGGCTCGCGCCGCAGCGCGACGCGGACAATCTGTTGGCTGTTCGCCGGGATCTGCAGCACGGGCGGCGTTGCGAGGAGTTCGCGGGTATCCTCGAGCTGCTCCGCACCGCCTTTCTGCGACCAGCGCACGACCCGAATTTGCACGACGACCGGACTGTCATCGGCGTTCATGATGGTGAGCGCCTCCGTGCGGTGGCCGCCGGTGAGCTCGGCCCGGATCGGCGAGATATTGAAAGTGCTCGCGGCCGCCGGTGCGGCTATCGCGGCGACGAGCAGCAGCGCGGGGAGCGTTCGCATCCTAGTAAGTGACAGTGACGGTGATCGTATCGGTGTAGCTTCCCGGTACGGCAGCTTGATTGGCCGCGCTATCGGGCAACTGCCCGAACACCGTCACCGCATTGGCCGTGGCGACACCGGAGCCGGTCCCCGCCACAGTCTTGCTCGTGCCCGAGCCGTCCCCGAAGATCTGACTGAAGGCGGCGGTGGTGAACAGGTTGTATTGCAACTTGTTGGCCCCCGAGGCCATCAGCCGTTGCGCGATCGTGCCGCCGGCGGTCGTACCGCCGTTCAGGGCAATCGTATACGGCGTGTTCTTGGTGCACTTGACGCTGATGGTGCCGTTGTTCGCAATTGCGCCGGCGCCGGGTGTATACGCGCTGAATGCAAGCGTGGTGGCCGTCGCTGAACACGTCGACTGCACCGTCTCGGTGACGGCGAAAGTGGTGGTCGTGGTTGCGGTGTGGCCTACACCGGTCAATACGGCACCGAAGATCAGCGTCATTGCTTGAATCTTGCGCATCGAATCCTCGAAAAACGAAAGCAAACCGGACTCGCGCGGCGGCGCATGCCGCCGCCGAGGTCCCAAAAATCAATACGTCACGGTCACCGTAATCGTGTCGGAGTAGCTGCCGGGAACTGCCGCCTGGTTCGTGGCGTTGTCCGGTAACTGGCCGAATACCTGCACCGTATTGGCTGTCGCGACACCGAGACCGGTGCCCGGGACCGTACCCGTTCCGCCGGTGCCATCACCGAAGATCGTCGTGAGCGCGGCGCTGGTGTACAAGTTGTATTGCAAAGTGTTGGCGCCCGAGCCCATGAGACGCTGCGCGAAAGCGTCGCCGGTGGTCGAGCCCGCGTTGAGCGCGACCGTGAAGGGCGTATTTTTCGTGCACTTGACGCTGATGGACGTGTTGCCGGTCTGCGTGCCGCCGCCCGGGGTGTAGTTGGGGAATGCCAACGTCGCGGCAGTCGCGGAGCAGGTCGACTGCACAGTCGCAGTCACCGCGAATGTCGTGGTGGTTGTGGCAGCCTGTGCAATGCCCGCGGCCATTACTCCGAACGCGAGGGTTGCAGTGAGAATCTTATGCATGAAAGCTCCTAAAATTGCCGTGTGACATCATTGCCGGGAAACCCCGAGTGCCCCTATTTTTGCTGGATACCCTGAATTCGTTGTGACCCCGCTCTCAGATCGGTCAGCTGGGGCTCAAGTTTTGGCCCAATCTGCCGGTCCCATCTCAATTTGCCGGCGACGGCCCAGGCTTCAGGGTGCTGAGATTCACGGGCTGCGCGCTCCATTCTGTGAAGCAATTCCGTATCAGCGCAGCGTCGTGTTAGGATTTAGCGGTTAAGTCGTTTAAGGGTCGACCTTGTTCAAGCGGTCTCATCGCATCGAATTTCGCATCACCGCCTTGGCGGTGCTGGCGTTTTTCATCGCCCAAATGGGCGCGATTGCGCATGCCTACACCCACCGGCCTTCGACCCAAACTTCCGCTTATCAGCAAGGTCAATCCAGTCACGAGCTTTGCGGCGACTGCTTAAATTTCGCGCCACTGCTCTCTGCCACCGGAACTCCGGCGATTTTGCCGTTTTCGCTGCAACGAAACCCCAGCGCGCCGCCCTCGGCAACGCCTGGTTCATTCCTCGATCATCGAACCTATCTCGCTTTCCGGTCCCGCGCTCCGCCCGTCACACGCTGATTCTCATTGAGATTCATTGCGCCACAGATCCCAAGTGGCAAAGCGTGTTCGGAGGAGTATTTGATCCATGTTGCAGTCTCATCGTTTACCGGCGTGCCGTGCGCTCGCCTCGGTTTCTATTGTCTATTTGACCTGCGCCTTTGCGCCGGCGCACGCCGCCCAAGTTGCCGAAGCTCCAGTAACCGAAGCCGCTGGTAGCGAAGCGGCGGCACCGGATCCCGGCGGCTCCGGGGCATCGAGTCCCTCCGTGGATGAGGTCGTGATCATTGCGCAGCGTCTGAACGAGGCGCGCAACGGCATCCAAACCCAAACCGGTGCTTCGACCTATACCATCAACCAGGCCGCCATCGCCGCCGAGCCGGGCGCCGACAATCAATTGCTCAACCAAGTGATCATGCAGGCGCCGGATGTCGCGCAGGACTCGTTTGGGCAATTCCATGTGCGCGGTGAGCACAATGGCCTTCAATACCGCCTGAACGGCATCATCCTGCCGGAGGGCATCAGCGTCTTCGGGCAATCGCTGGATCCGCGCTTGATTTCCTCGCTCACGCTGGTTACCGGAGCACTGCCGGCCGAGTATGGCCTGCGCACCGCCGGCATCATCGATCTCAAGACCAAGAGCGGCGTGATCGATCCGGGCGGATCAGTGTCGATCTACGGGGGCAGCCACGGCACGGTGGAGCCCAGCTTCAACTACGGTGGCAGCGACGGACGCCTGAACTACTTCGTCTCGGGCGACTTTCTGCGCAATGATTTGGGCATCGAGTCGCCCGACGGCAGCTCCAATCCCATTCACGATCACACCAAGCAATATCATGGTTTTGGCTACTTCGAGTACATCCTCGATGATGCCAATCGCGTGAGCGCGGTGTTGAGCAGCTCGGTGGGTGATTTTCAAATTCCCAATCGCGCCGGCGTGACCCCGGGCTTGGCCAATGCCGATGGCACGCCGCTCACCGTCAACGGCCAAACCACATTCCCAAGCGAGGCGCTCAACGAGAATCAACGCGAGCTCAATCACTTTGCGATTTTGAGCTGGCAGCACTCGCAGGGCGCGCTGGACGTGCAGACCTCCGCAACCGCACGCTACTCGAGTCTGACTTTCGTCCCCGATCCGCTGGGTGATCTGTTGTTCAATGGAATTTCTCAGGATGCCTATAAGCAGAACGTCGCCTATGCGCTGCAGTCCGACGCGGCCTACAAGCTCGACGACATGCACACGCTGCGCGGCGGCGTTTTCCTGCAGAGCGATCACTCCAAGAGCCTCACCAACTCGCAGGTGATTGCCGTGGATGCGAACGGCAACCAAACCAGCGATGTGCCGGTCACCATCGTGGACAATAGCGCGAAGACCGAGTGGATCGAGAGCCTGTACCTGCAGGATGAATGGAAGGTGATTCCCTCCCTGACTTTCAACTACGGTCTGCGCTTCGACAAATTCACGGCCTTTACTGCGGCCCATCAGGTGAGTCCGCGTTTCAACGCCGTCTGGCAGGCCTTGGATGACACCATAGTGCACATCGGCTATTCGCGTTATCTCTCGCCGCCGCCCTTCGAATTGGTGGGCGGCGAGACCATTTCGAAATTCTTGAACACCACCGCCGCGCCGGCGGTCACCGTCGCCAACTCGCCGTTGGCGGAACAGGCCAATTACTACGATCTCGGTGTGCAGCAGAAAATTACGTCCCAATTCACGTTGGGACTCGACACCTACTACAAGCAATCGCACAACTTGATCGACGAGGGCCAGTTCGGGGCGCCCATTATTTTGACGCCCTTCAACTACACCTACGGCAAGCAGTACGGCGCCGAGATCACCGCCAATTACACGGCAGAGGGTTTCAACGCCTATTTGAATCTCGCCTATCAAAGCGCCAAGGGCAAGAATTTCTCTTCGGCACAGTTCAATTTCTCGCCGGACGATCTCGCCTACGTTGCATCGCATTACATTCACCTGGACCACGAACAGCAATTCACGGCCTCGGGCGGCGTGTCGTATCTATGGAACCACACGACGTTCAGCGCGGATTTCCTGGAGGGTTCGGGGCTGCGCGCCAGCTTGACGTTGCCTGATGGCACCTCGATTCCGAACGGCGATCACCTGCCCTACTACACGCAGATCAATCTCGGCGTGAGCCATATCTTCCACTTCACCGAGTCGAGCACGCTGACCGCGCGTATCGATCTGATCAACGCGCTCGACAAGGAGTACCAGATCCGCAACGGCACCGGCGTCGGCGTGGGGGCACCGCAATTCGGTCCGCGGCGCGGTCTGTTCTTCGGCCTGTCAAAGAGCATCTAGCGGCCTAGCCGAGGGGACGGGAAGCTTCGAGGCACGAAAGAGCAGTGCCTCGAAACTTCCCATTCCCCCCGGGTCTTTCAAGCTCGACGCTCAATTTCGCAATGCTCATGGCTAAGCCCGGCATGGTCTTGCCCAACGTATTATGGTTTGCTCTCCCCGTTCACACTTTGCAGGAGGCGATGGGCTGTCGCAGCTATCGCTTATCCGGACATGGCGGGCTGCTTTACCTGCTCCAGAAGAATAGTATGAATCCTATCCAGTGAGGCGGCGGAAGGTTCATGTCCGGTGCCGGGCACCAGATACAATTCCTTCTGGGGCGCCTGAATGCTATCGAAATAATCCCTTGCCATGCCCGGCAGGGCATGAAGGTCCTCAGCGCCCTGCACCACGAAGAACGGTATTTCGAACTTCGTGCCAAGCGCCGGCAGATCGACGTCCATGAGCGGCCCTGCCAGGGGCAGCGTGGCGAAATCAGCTTTCGTCTTTGGCTGCCGTCCCGCCCAAAACTGGAAGAACGAAAGTTGCTCGGCCTCACTATATTGCTGGCGCTCCGCCGCACTCGCATAGGCCGGGCTGATTCGGATCGGCGCATCCGGCGCCGTTGTGACCTTCGCCTGATAAAGTCGCTTCACCTGCTGGAACAGCCCCCATTGTGGCAACAGCGTATTCCAAGGAAAAGGGCCAATCTGTTTTAGCGTCGCTACAGATTTATCATCTTTCGAGGACTCCGCCATCTGCAGCAAATGTTCATAACTGGCCGACATGTTTTTAGGCCAGTTCACGATCTGCGCCGAACCCACATAGGCGCAAAATAGGTCTGGCCTTGCATGCGCCATGTAGATGCCGAGCATGGATCCCCAGGATCCGCCGGCCAAGATAATCTTGCGCTTGCCAAGATGCCGAATAAGATATTCGGTGACTTCGATGCCGTCCTTGGTCATGCGGTCTAGGGTCAAACTTGGTGCGATGGACGGCCCGGACTTTCCATAGGTCCGTCCCGAGCCACGCTGGTCCCATTGCACGAGCGTGAAGTCCTTCTCCCAGCCGGCAAACATCGCATCGGCATAGGGACTGAGCGCGTCGCCTGGTCCGCCATGTAGGAACAGGATGACCGGATTTTTGCTGTCTCTCCCTTTGATCGTGATCCACTGCTCAATACCGCCGATGCGAACAAATTTGCCGGCATCGGTGCTACGCGCGCCTTTGCTTAGCGCATCGGTCATCAACAGAGGCGCCACGGCCACGGCAGCGATCAGATCTCGACGTGAAGCCTTGGACATGCAACAACTCCACAGTTGCGTCTACCGAGCATCATCACCGCATCGACGTACTACACCTTTTCCAGAGCCGCATTCAGATCCGCTATCAGGTCATCCGGGTTCTCGATGCCGACGGAAATCCGGATCAGGGCGTCGGTGATGCCGAGGCGATCGCGCGTCGGCTTGGTCACGCCCGAGTGCGTCGTGCTCGCGGGATGCGATATCAGCGTTTCAGTGCCGCCGAGACTTACCGCCAGTTTGATCACCTGCAGCGCGTCGAGCAGGCGAAACGCCTCAGCCTCGCCGCCCTTGACGGCGAAGCCGAAGGTCGAACCGGCGCTCTCGCACTGCTGCTTGAACACGGTCGCCCGCGGGTCATCCGCAGCGAGAAAGCCAAGATAATTCACCGCGGCGATTTTCGGGTGCCTGCGCAAAAAATTCGCCACCAGAGCAGCGTTTTCCGCAGATTTGTGCATGCGCAGCGACAGCGTTTCCATGGAACGCATGATCATCCATGCCGTGTTTGGATCCAGCTGCGTGCCGAGCGCGCCGCGCAGCTTCTTGACGGGATCCACCGCCGCGCGCGAACCCACCACGCCTCCCGCGACCAGGTCGGAATGTCCACCGACATACTTGGTCAGGGAATACATGACGAGATCAACGCCATGCAGCAGCGGCCGCTGAAAAACAGGGCCCAGAAATGTATTGTCGACCGCCACCTGCGGACGCCCGCCGCTCTGCCGCGAACCGATCATTTCCGATACTTCGCGCATCAATTTGAGGTCCACCAGGCTGTTGGTGGGATTGGCCGGAGTTTCGACGATGATCAGGCAAACGCGGCCTTTGGATTCGGCCGCTTTTTTGGACGCCTTGTCGGCCGCTTCCAGCACGGCGTTGCGGTCGTGGCCCAGGTTGAATCCGACCGCACTGACGCCGAAACCGGGCAATGTTTTCTCGATCAGCGTTTCGGTGCCGCCGTACAGGGGTTGGCTCATCAGGATCACGTCGCCGGGGCGCACGTGCGTCCAGATGACGGTTGATATCGCCGACATGCCGCTCGAGAACACGGCGGCGGATTCGCCCTCCTCCCATAGGGCCAAGCGATCCTCCAAAACTTCAAGATTGGGATTGTTGAAACGCGAGTACACGAGGCCGGATGATTGGCCGGCGACGGGCTCGCGCCGACCCGAGGTATAGTCGAAAAAGTCCTTGCCATCCTGCGCGGTCTTGAAGACAAATGTCGATGTCAGGAAAATCGGCGGCTTCAGCGATCCTTCCGACAGGCTCGGATCGAACCCGTAACCCATCATCTGGGTTTCAGGCTTCAGCACGTGTTTGCCGATTTTGCGCTTATGATACGTGTCGTAACTCACGCTGCCCCCAAGAAGTTAAAATCGTGGCCCGCAATATAACAC
>Ga0210389_10000217_pt1 | contig 60359 bp, 49 predicted proteins | sample IncBWH28OmetaG_FD_160127 | JGI IMG/M metagenome (GOLD analysis project Ga0210389, IMG submission 160127) | Forest soil microbial communities from Barre Woods Harvard Forest LTER site, Petersham, Massachusetts, United States - Inc-BW-H-28-O ... | reverse complement strand
ATCCCTCGGCAGTGGCTTCTTTTGCCGCGAGATGCGCTGATTGCTCGATCAGTCCCATATCCCAGGTAGCCGAAACGCCCAAAGGGATCGGGAAAATGGTTTTATGCCCGTGTATCACGTCGAGCCCAAATATTAAAGGAATATGCAGGCGAGAGCCTTTAACGGCCATGTCCTGTATCTTCGCCACGTCTTCCGCCCCGTAAATGCCAAACACACCGCCTATATCCCCTTTCTTAATTTTGTCTTCCACCCCTTTGTTTACCACTGACCCGGTTGTGGCGCGCCCCACGGTTACCAGGTTAAGCTGGCCTATTTTTTCATCTACGGTCATTTTGCTCATCAGGTTGTCGACGAAAGCATCCATTTTACTTTTGGATTTTGTTTGACCGAGCGACCGGGAAAAAGGCAAAACCAATAGCAAGGCAAAGAACAGGCTGGCTGGAGAAAAGTACTGTTTCATTTTTTTAACATTAACAGGTTATAAATACCATTGCGTGGTCCACCGTTATTGCAAGGTCCAATTTGTGGTATTCAGAATTAAATAATTATTGATTATAATTGGCTTGATTAAAAAATCAAAGTGTATTATTGACACAATTGTAGGATTTAATATTTAAATAATCAAAGTATTTTTGTACAATAGCCGAAATGTTAACCAAAAAGGAACTTAAAGAGTACTGCGTAACCGCCCGCGAAAATTACCTGCCCCACATTTCCATCGATTGTGTTGTCTTCGGATTTCACGAGGGCGAAATGAAAGTGCTGGTGCTGCAGGTTAAAAATGAAGATGCGTGGTACCTTCCCGGCGGTTTTGTGCTTAAGCGGGAACCTATTGAAATGGCAGCAAGCCGGATATTGAAAGAACGGACCGGCCTGGATAAGATTTTTTTACAGCAATTCCATGTATTTGGCGACCCGGAACGTTCAAAGGAACATTTCGACATGTATAAGGATATGCTGCCCGCAAAAGAAAACTGGTTTACAAACCGTTTTTTAACGATAGGCTATTATGCCCTTGTTGATTTTATTGAAACCAACCCTACACCCGACCAACTTTCGGCGTTATGCACCTGGCGGGGACTCGACGATTTGCCTGAATTTAAACTGGACCACGCGCTTATCCTCAAAACCGCGCTGGATACTTTGCGTTTGCAATTGAATTACCAGCCAATCGGCTACAACCTGATGCCAAAGGAATTTACCATGCCTGAGCTGCAAAAGCTTTATGAAACGATTTTGGACAAAAAGCTTGACCGGAGAAATTTCCAGCGGCGCATGCTTGGATTTGGCATCCTCCGGCGATCCGACCAGCCCCGAAAAGGCGGGGCGCATAAAGCACCATTCCTTTACTCATTCGACCTTGCCAATTATGAAGCCGCGCTGAGGGAAGGCTTTAAGGGGGGATGGTGAATTGATTTCGGATTTCGGATTTCGGATGTTCGATTTCGGATGTCGGATGTCGGATGTCGGATGTCGGATTTTCGATGTCGGATTTGAGAATTTCAATTTCGGATTTTCGATTTCTGTCTTTTTGGACTTTCGAACTTTTCGGACTTTCGGACTTTCGGACTTTCTTTTTGGGATTTCACCGATTATTTTTTGATTTCACCGATTGCTTTTTCTTTCGGACTTCGGACTTTCGGACTTCGGTTTTTTATTTCGGATTTATCTTGAATATATTTGACATCGATAAATTATTGCCTATGAAACCTCTTTTTATAACCCTGATCACATTTTCTCTTTTTGCCACAATTAAAAGTGACGCACAAACAAGCTTACCGGTGCCGACAAACCTGCAGGCTACTTATACCAAAGGCACCAGGACGGTTACCGGCGAGCCCGGCAAAAACTACTGGCAAAACCGCGCCGATTATACCATTAAAATAAACTTCGACCCGAACACCCGCGTGCTCAGCGGAACCGTGTCTATTGATTATATTAATAACAGCCCGGATACATTGAACGAGGTTGACTTTAAACTTTACCCGAATCTTTATAAAAAAGGCTCCATTCGCGATATGCCTGTTTTGCCGGCAGATATTACCGACGGCGTCGACATCCAACAATTAAGTATAAACCAGCAACCGCAAAACAAAACCCAATGGACAATTGATGGAACAAATATGTCCGTTAAGCTTCCCGGCGCCATCATCCCAAAACAAACCACCCATTTTGATATCAATTATTCCTATACCCTGAATAAAACGTCGCACATCCGGACGGGCCAGGTAGACAGCGGGGCATTTTTTATCGCTTACTTTTTTCCGCGTGTTGCTGTTTATGATGACATAGATGGCTGGAACCAAAATCACTATACCGGTACGCAGGAGTTTTACAATGATTTTTGCCATTTTAACCTGGAAGTTACCGTACCGGGCAATTATGAGGTGTGGGCGACGGGCAACCTTAAAAATGCCGCGGAGGTATACAGTTCAACTATTTCGCAGCGAATAATTGATGCCGGAAAAAATGACAAGGCTACCGATGTTATAACGGATGCCGACCTGAAAGCAGGTAATATCACCCTAAATAAAACAGCCAATACCTGGAAATTTGAGGCCGACAGCGTTACTGACGTTGCCTTCGCTACCAGTAACCATTACCAATGGCAGGCCAGCAGCCTGGTGGTGGATCCTAAAACAGGCAGACGAACCAGGGTCGACGCCGTTTTCAACGCGAATCATAAAGATTATTTTAATGTGATAGGCTACGCCCGAAAAACGGTTGAAGCCATGAGCTATACCTTCCCAAAGTGGCCCTACCCCTACCCGCACGAAACGGTATTTGACGGCCTGGACCAGATGGAATACCCGATGATGGTAAATGACAACCCAGAAGAAAAAGCGGAGGACGGCATCGAACTCACCGACCATGAGATATTCCACACGATGTTCCCCTTTTATATGGGCACCGACGAAACCAAATATGCATGGATGGACGAAGGCTGGGCGACCATAGGCGAATGGGTGATCAGCAGCTATATCGACCCAAAGGTAACTGACACTTTCGCTATCGAAGGCTACGAAAGCAATGCCGGTAGCGAAAATGACCCGCCGATTATGACATTAAGTACGTTGTTGGGAGGCCACGCCTACGAAACCAATTCGTACCCAAAACCTGGTTTAGGATACCTGTATATTAAGGATATGCTTGGCGATGCGCTTTTTACCAAAGCGCTGCATTATTATATTACCCAGTGGCACGGTAAACATCCGATGCCTTATGATTTTTTTAATTGCATGAATACGGGCTCGGGCATGAACCTGAACTGGTTTTGGAAAAAATGGTTTTTTGATGGTGGCATACCCGACCAGGCAATTGATAAAGTAAGCCACACCGACAAACAATATACGGTTATTATTAAAAATGTGGGATCAAAACCTGTCCCGATTGACCTGACCATATATTATGCCGATGGTACAACCAAACTCATCCATAAAACTATAGCCTGCTGGCAAAGTGGCAACAAGACGGTAACATTAAGTTTTACGGCCGAAAAGAAGATAGATAAAATGATCCTTGGAAACGGTTACGATGCGGATGCAAATAAGGACGATAATATTTGGGCGGCACAATAAACCTGTTCAATCCGCTCAAAAAAGCGGATTGAACAAGTAAACACCTTTTTTAACCATTTGAATGCATGGCAACCACATTGCCTTCAGTATCCACAAAAAAGCCCATGTAGCCAATTTCATCGCTGATCTTCATTTTCGGCATGTGGATCTTTCCGCCGGCTGCCTCAACTTTTCCTAAGGCAACGTCCAGATCGGGGTTGGCATTCAGGTAAATTTTGGCGCCGTCGGCACTGGGTTTGTGGTACTGGCTTTCAACAATGCCGCCGCCAACTTTTCCGCCCATCATATCAGCAGGAAAATACGCCATCTTCATGCCCATCATGTCTTGTTCCATCATTTCGATCCCGAAAACCTCTTCGTAGAATTTTTTTGCCCTGGCGATATCAGTTACCGATATTTCAAACCAGTTTAGTGCGTTGGTAGTTGCGTCCATAGTTTTTTGTTTTTAATTGATTTTTTAAAGCTATCTATTGTTTATTAAGTTTTTGTGTCCCTGGCAATAAGTATTTGTTGTCCCAAAACTATGGCGATTTACCAATAGCTATAGCGTGTAAATACGACAACCTTAGGGGTTGATTGCGACAAAGGTTTAGCGTATTTTTGAAACTATGATTCTTAGGATTTGAAGGATTTATAAGATTTTATTTCGATAAGACTAAAATCCGATAATTCATGTCCTAAAATCCTATAAATTATTTCAATCCTATAAATCCTAGTTATGAAACACGTAGCCATTTTAGTTCCCAACAGCCCGTGCATTCTCAGTAGTGTGATCGGCGCTTATAAGGTATTCGCCACCGTTAATCAAACGCTCGAAATGCAGGGCAAAAGGCCTTTTTTCGACGTAAAGATGGTCGGGCTGAGTGATGAGACGCGCCTGTACGATGGGTTATTTTTGGTGCGGCCCGAAGTGCTGGCAAAAGACCTGAAAAAAACCGACCTGGTGGTAATCCCGGCGTTTAATGGCGATATACCAACCTGCCTTAAATTGAATATGGAATATATCCCCTGGATCATCGACCAATATAAACAGGGGGCCGAAGTGGCCAGCCTTTGTACCGGCGCTTTTTTGCTGGCCTCTACAGGCTTGCTTAAGGGCAAAAAATGCTCCACGCACTGGCTGGCGGCAAATGCGTTCAGGCAGGCATTTCCGGATGTTAAATTACAGCCGGAAAAAATCATCACCGATGAGCTTGGCATGTACTCCAGCGGGGGCGCCTACTCCTTTTTAAACCTGATGATCTATTTGGTGGAGAAATTCTGCGGCCGCGAAATGGCCGTGCATTGCTCCAAAATACTGGAAATTGAAATAGAACGTAAAAGCCAGTCGCCGTTTGCCATTTTTATGGGACAAAAAACCCATGAAGATGAACCGATAAAACAAGCCCAGCTGTTTATGGAAAACAATGTAAGCACTAAAGTGTCGGTCGACCAGCTTTCGGATATGTTCGCCATCAGCCGCCGCAATTTTGAGCGACGGTTTAAAAAAGCCACGTCAAACACACCTGTTGAATACCTGCAGCGCGTAAAGATAGAAGCTGCCAAAAAAAGCCTGGAATCCAGCCGCGAAAATGTGAACGAGGTGATGTATTCGGTAGGTTATTCCGATAGCAAGGCATTCCGCACAACGTTTAAGAAGATTACCGGGCTGTCGCCGGTGAGTTACCGGAATAAGTATAACCGGGAGATGGCAGTGATGTAAGGCCCCGGCATAATATCCCGCATTGAAGTTCGGTTGTGCAGCAGGTCACTTAAACCAAAAACAGCTTCATTTTGAGAAAACACTATTCTCAAAATGAGAAAACAAAGAAGTGTTTTTAAACCGGTTTGTTAAATTTATATTATTTCCTGTAGCATAAAGGCCATTTCCGCTTCTTAATTCGATATTGGCATACACTTGGCTGTTGTCTGTTTTTAATATTTATAAACATGACAGCATTTTATATCGTACTTAAAGTAAGCGCCTTATTGGTGATAATGATCCTACCATTTTTCGGCCCTAAAAAAAAGAGCGCAAAAGGCCTTACCGGCATCAGTAAGTTAGCCGTTAACAAAGATGGCTACCTCGAGTATTTTATCAATGTCCGTACTGACCGGCACCCGGTGCAATAACCCTGCATTTATCTTATATTGATAAAAAAGCCTCTCAATTTGATAGGCTTTTTTTATTGTATCTAATTACCGCTATTGCTAAAATCTTCGTTTAAATGCGCTAAACCCAATATTTAGGCATTTGCCAATTATAGGCATCCTTTTGGTACAGCCAAAAGCACGGTTAAATACATTCTGTGCTTTAACTATAACCAAAAAAAATGGAAGATGAAGGAATTATTGTGAGATCGGCCGTCCCGTCTGATGTGGTATTCGCCGATCAGATTATCCGCGAAATGGAAAGTTCAGCGACAGCAAGAGGCTCGGGGATCTCAAAAAGATCGGCAGCCTCGGTAATTGAAAAAATAAATGCGGGCAAAGCAATTGTTGCCGTAACCAAAAAAGGCGAATGGGCCGGTTTCTCGTATATTGAAACCTGGGAAAATGAAAAGTTCGTGGCCAACAGCGGCCTTATCGTATCTCCCAAATACCGGAACCAGGGGGTCGCTTCGCAAATCAAAACTCAAATATTTGAATTGTCCAGGAGTAAATACCCTGCGGCAAAAGTATTTAGCATAACATCAGGCCTTGCGATAATGAAAATGAACAGCCGCCTGGGATTTGAGCCTGTTACTTATACTGAAATTGTTCGCGAAGCGGCTTTTTGGGATGGCTGCCGGAGTTGTGTTAACTACGACGTTTTACAAAGCAAAAACAGGTGCAATTGCTTATGTACCGCCATGTTATTTGACCCATTGTTAAACTAATATTTTTATGATTAGAGAACTTAAAGAGCGATCGGGCATCCAGCGTATAGCGGATGGCTTGCCCTTGAACAGCCTGCTTTACAGCGAAGCGGTGAGCTTGTTGCAAAAACTAATAAAAACGCCATCTTTCAGTGGTGAAGAGTCGGCAGCAGCCGAAATTGTTCAGCGGTATTTGGCTGGTTATGCTATCAAAACTAAACGAAAGGGAAACAATGTGTGGTGCTACAACAAATATTATGATAGCGCAAAACCCACCATTTTACTTAATTCGCATTTGGATACCGTTAAACCGAACGAAGGTTACACGAACGATCCATTTTGCCCCGAAATTTCGGGCGGGCGGCTGTTTGGTTTGGGCAGTAATGATGCAGGGGGTTGCCTCGTGGCTTTACTGGCCACTTTCCTGCACTTTTACAACAACCAGGGCCTCGGGTTTAACCTTTGCTTTGCCGCTACGGCCGAAGAAGAAAATTCGGGGGTTAAAGGTATAAAGTCTGTACTGCCCCTGTTAGGCACTTTGGAATTAGCAATTGTTGGCGAACCAACGTTATTACAAATGGCCATTGCCGAAAAAGGCAACCTGGTGCTTGATTGCGTTTGTAACGGGCGACCGGGCCATGCTGCCCGGGAAGAAGGGGAAAACGCGATCTATAAATGTATGAAAGACCTTGAATGGTTCAGAAACCACGAATTCCCGTCCAGGTTAAAGGGGCTGCAATCCGTAAAAATGACTATAACTGCTATAAAAGCAGGCTTGCAGCATAACATTATTCCCGCTAAATGCGAATTTACCGTGGATATTAGGAACGATGATATGTATACACAAGATCAAATCCTCGAGACCGTCAAACAAAATGTTTCCTGTCAAATAACCGTTCGGCCAGGGTCGCTCGGCGCCTCATCAGTTTCGCCGGAGCATCCGATTGTGAGAACAGGAATAGCCATAGGCTGCAAAACTTATCATTCGCCAACCACGTCAGACCAGGCCTGGCTAACCTTTCCATCGGTCAAAATAGGGCCGGGCGACCCGGCACGCTCACATAGCGCTGATGAGTTTATTTTCCTGGAAGAGATAAGAAAGGGGATAAATCTTTATATCAAATTATTGGAGGCATTACCCCTGATGCTGATCAATAACCCTATTAAATACAAAAATGAAATCAAATATATTAATAATTGACGATGAGGTAAAACTTAGCGCTTTACTTGCCAGGATACTGGAGATGGAAGGCTACCATGTATTACAGGCGCCCAATGCAAAAGCGGGCATGCGTTTAATTGAACATGAGGATGTCAGGGTGGTATTGAGCGATGTAAAGCTGCCCGATGCCAACGGCGTGGAACTGGTAAAGAAGATCAAAGAAATAAAACCCTATATCGAAGTAATCAACCTCACCGCTTTCGGCACCATAGGTGACGGCGTACTGGCCATTAAAAACGGCGCATTTGACTATTTAACAAAGGGCGACGATAATGATAAGATCATTCCGCTGGTCAACAAGGCTACCGATAAGGCCAACCTGCAATACCGGGTAAAAGAGCTGGAAAGTCAAATAGAAATTCAGCATGGTTTTCCGGTGGTTTTAGGACATTCGCCGGCTATTTTAGAAGCCGTTTCCCTGGCAAAAAAAGTAGCAAAGACCGATGCGGCAGTGCTGCTGTTGGGCGAAACAGGTACCGGGAAAGAAGTTTTTGCCGAGGCGATCCATTTTGAGAGTTTAAGAAGAAACAAACCGTTTGTTGCCGTGAATTGCAGCGCTTTTAGCAAAGAGTTGCTGGAGAGTGAATTGTTTGGGTACAAGACTGGCGCTTTTACAGGCGCTGTAAGGGACAAAAGGGGATTGTTTGAAGAGGCTAACGGAGGCACCATTTTCCTGGACGAGTTGGGCGAGATGAGCTTTGACCTGCAGGCGAAGCTTTTACGGGTACTGGAGCAGGGCACCTTTATTAAGATGGGCGAAACAAAAACCACGAAAGTAGATGTGCGCCTGATCTCGGCAACAAACCGTAATCTGCAAAAAGAGGCTGAAGACAATCACTACCGCCTTGACCTGTTCTATCGCTTATCCGGTTTTTCGATTGAATTGCCGCCACTTCGTGAAAGGACCGGCGATGTGGAAATACTTGCATGGCATTTTATCAGGATTTATGCTGCCAAAATCAAAAAGAAAATACCCGATGTTGATGAACGTTTTATGAAACTGCTGAACCAGCATAGATGGAACGGAAATATCCGGGAGCTGAAAAACGTGATCGAAAGAGTAATTATCCTGATGGAGGAGCCGGTATTAACACCCAAATTGCTGCCCTATGAATTCCATATCAGCGGCCATTCCGATCTGATCGCCCTGGACCTGCACAGCGTTGAAAAACATCATATCTGGCGGATATTAAGTCATACAAAAGGCAATAAATCCGAAGCGGCCCGGATCTTAGGAATCAGCCTGGCCACCCTTTATCGCAAAATAGAGGAATACCAAATCCTGCTGAATTGATCAATTTGAGAAAGTGCTATTTAAAAATGAGAAAGTTATATAAACCCCCGGTTGAAGAAACCAGGGGTTTTTTATTATAAAATGATGATAGACAATATGATACAAATATTTTCCTAAACATGGAATAGCGCTTGCCTTTAGGGGGCAGATCAATGCCAAATAATATTGATCCACTATTAACGATCCGTGAAAGGGTTTAACCAGCCGATCCGGACAAACAAAAATTTAATTTCTATTTTAAAATGAAAAAGATTTTCTTTTCAATTCTTTTAGGCGGGTCAATGACCTACGCCTACTCCCAGGACCTTGCGGCAACAACTTTAAAAGTTGATGCGAAAGCTAAGGACAGCACAAAAGCTGCAGTTAAGGATACCGCCAAAGCCAAGGCGGAGCCTTTTGCCTTTGGCGATTTTACATGGCTTAACGGTAATGACCGGAGGCATACCGACCTCCTGGACTCTAAATATTTTACCGGCCGTGTTTTGCTCGATTTTAATTATACCGCATCGAACAATAACCCGATTGACCATACGGTTGTAGGTTCGACGGCCTTAGCCCGTGACCACGAATTTGAAATTTCGACAGCGGCATTAGGGGGCGATTTTCATTATGACAATATACGGGCAAGTATACTTACCCAATTTGGCACACGCGCCACTGTAGTGCCCCGCAACGACCTTAGCGTTACCAGGGGCCAGTATGACCTGGCGACAGCTTACCGCTATTTAAGCGAAGCCAACGCCGGTTATCATTTTGATGTATTGAACGGCATTAACGTTGATGCCGGTATTTTTATGTCGTACATCGGTTTATTCTCCTATTACAATGCCGAAAACTGGGCCTACCAGCCATCCTTCACTTCCGATAATACCCCATGGTTTTTTAACGGTATCCGTATTCAGATCTTCGTTTCGGACAAATTAAAGATCGAGCCGTGGTTAATTAACGGCTGGCAATCATATGGGATGTTTAACAGCCAGCCAGGCATAGGCGGCCAGATATTGTGGCGCCCGGTGGAGTGGTTCCAGGCATTAACCAATACCTATTATGGCGCTGATACACAGGATGACCCCGGAAGAAAAAGGTTCCACTCTGACAATAGCATTGAAGTGCGTTATTTTAAGGGTGACAAAAACAGCTTTATAAACAGCATGGCGTTTTCACTAACCGGCGACATCGGCGATGAAAAAGGTGATGGTGTGAATGGTTTTACAGCATCGCCAATTTATGGTCCGGCGCAATATTTTGCCAGTGGCATGTTTTACAACCGGGTTGTTTTTAATAAGGGGCGTATGGGCTGGACATTTGGTGGGGGCGTAATCAACAATCCCGGCCGTTACCTGGTGCTTGCTCCAACCGGCGCCGCAAGCCCGATACCTGCCGTTAACAATATTACAACGCCTACAACGGGGATAGGATCTGATCCTTTCCAGGAGGCTCCCGGGCTGCAGTTTCACGGCTATGATTACTCAACCACTTTTGATATCATGCCAAATGATTACTTAACGTTTAGGTTAGAAGTTGTTCATCGTCATGCCAGCGTGCCTTATTTTGCGGGTCCGGGTGGCGTTACATCACCTGATGGTTATTCCGACACCCCATATGGGCCAGGTACTGCCTATCCAGACTGGAAACCCGATTTAGTTAATTCGGAAACCAGGTTTATCATGGCGCTGCTCGTTCGTTTTTAAGCGTACTAATCCACGCCTGTTTTATACCATTACAAAGAAACGGGTCAGCCGGCCAACTCATTAATTATGATAAAAGACCGCTTCAATTTGAGTGAATGTCGAAATGGTTAACGATACCCTCAAAGCAAGAAACATTCGAAATTACGCTGATTTGGGCGATTCTCATTAAAAAATAAATGTTTGGCATCTCAATGGCATTGAAGGTTTTGAAAAAATGAATACAGACAATTTCGATACAGAAAGCAATATTGTAAAGGGGGGCGATAACTTACTTTTCATTGTTAAAGTAAGTTTAGTTTAACCGTGAAGCCGGGTTTGGTCGCCCGGCTTTTTTAAAAAATAAACAACAAGTATATTTTAATAATTTAAATATGACACAAAATGAAAAATTCAATAAAAGTGGTTATAACCACACTAATAACATTTATGATACCCGGCTTAAGTTTAAAAGCTCAAAACACTAAGGCCACCAGCGGAATATATTTGACCGAACAGGATTATAAATCAAACAAGCTGAGCTATGTTTTAACCGGTAATGACAAACTGCATTTGAACGAGTTTTTAAACGGGAAAAACGTGACTTTAATTTACCAGGATAAGAAAATAATCTTGCCAAAAAGCAGCACCTATGGTTTTCGCCTCAATAACCAGGATTTCAGGTTTTTCGATAACACACCGTATAAAATCCTGGATACCGCAGGCTTCCTGCTTTACAGCTATCAAAAATTAACCCAACAGGGTAAAGGCTACAAGCCTGCTGAGCAATATGCCTACAGCACCAATACAGCCGGGCCCGTTTTGGAATTAACCATCGAAAATTTGTGGAAAAGCTTCCCGGCGAAGGTTGACTTTCGTTTCAGCCTGAAAAATTATTTCAGCGATGGGGCTGACCTGGCATCGTACGACCATCAATCAGGCCAGTACAAAATTAAATACTTTTACTTTCAGCATGCACGGCAGGTAGCGGCCCGGGTTGAGTAATAGTGTTAAAAGAGGCCCCGCTGGCATTGAGCCGGCGGGGCCTTATGATTTAACTAAATCAGCACTATCCTTTCGGATAAATATAATGTGTCTATTCTCCTTTCATTTTTATTGGTCTAACCTCCACGCGGGCGGTTTGCAGTAAGTTTTTCAACGATATCAGAAAACATGCAAAGCGTAAAAACTAACCTATTGGCCCTTATACATTGCATTGAAGAGCTTATTTGCTTCAGATTCGATCTCAGCGGTAGCTGCAATGGATTCAAATTTCCCTTTATTGCTTACCCGCCATGCGTATATCCCGATGTCTTTGCTGTTAAGAATTATTGTATCCTTTCCGGGATACCAACCTAACACATACTTTTGATCAAAAGACGCCCCGGTTTGCACCGTATCAACCAAATGGTTATCGTTGTTGTATAGATACAACATGACGCAATCTTCCATTTTGGTATCTTTAGTCCAGGGATCCGATCCAAAGTTACAGGTGTATTTTTTAGATGGCGATTGATAAACGGGAAAGGGTACCCGCATGTAACACGACGCCGTAACCAGCGCACAAAAAATGCAAATAAGGTGTAGTTTCATAAATCAGCCGCAGCGAGAATTTTAAGGTTTAGCCACCCACAAATAGGCTCTTTTACTAGGGTGTTCCAATCCTTCGTGGGGAAAACGTTCGACGGCGTTAAATATTTTAAACCCTGTCTTTTTCAGCAATTCAAGTATATCTTCTGTCCTGAAAAAAAAGAAATCAATGTCCACTTTCTCGCCAAAAACTCATCGCGATGGATAATAACATCGCCGATATGAAACGACAATAAAAACTCGCCTCCGGGTTGCAGAACGCGGTAAATTTCACCGAATGCTGTAGCAAGCTGCTCCGTATTAAAATGGACGATAGCGTAAAACGCAACTGCCGATGCAAATGATTTATCAGGAAAATCCAGGTTTAACATATCGGCGGTTCGAAATAGCAAATTAGGGCTTAACTCCCTGGCTTTGGCAATCATTCCCGGTGAAAGATCGGTACCAATAATATCCTTTACGCCATTATCCGCTAAAAACCGGGTAGTTTGACCGGGTCCGCAACCAAGATCGATCATTTTACCCTTGTGTTTATTGTCTGCGGCAAATTGCTTTAGTAAGAGCCTGTCGAGCGGTTTTTTGGAGAGTTCGTCGAATAACTCGGCTGCATAAGCGGCGGCTGTGGCATCATAACACGCAACTATATTTTCGCTTTGCATACAGTCTTAATTTTGCATTGAATATCGAAAAGTATTCGATAAAACACAAATGCGCAGATTGTTTATTAATTGGTATTAAAAGTATATCAAATTACAAAACTCACTCTACTTCCCTGCAAACTTCTGCAGCCTGTAAGTAAATGACAACAAATAATACCTGCCCAAACGGTTCACCGTCGTTTGGGTGATGGCGCTGGCCGAAGTAGTAGTTGAAAAGCCGGTATTCTGATTAAATGCATCAAACATTGCCGCGCGCAAAGTTGCCCGGTGATCTTTTAAAAACCTTCGTTCTACATAAAAATTTAAAATATTGGGGTTGGTGGCATGAATAGTTGAAGCATAGCCATAGTTGTACGCTTTTGAATAATCGTAGCTCAGGGTCCAGTCGTGGAAGTAATTTTTGCCGCTGAGGCCTATATTTAAGTTGCGGATATTAGCCGAGGTGTTTGTAAAATCATTTTGCACCGAATTATTGGTTTTGGTGATGGAATAGTTGATCAATGCCTGCCCGTCGATCACTTCGGGAATATCCACCCTAAACCTTAACCCGGGGCTAACCGCCAGCCTTTTTGCTACGTTTTCTTCGGTAGTTTGGGTATAGGTTATCGGTGCGATATCGGTTAAATACCCTACGTTGTGCGAATAGTTTACCGACCCGTTAAGCAATATGGTGTATTTCCGGTTATCCCAGGGGATGGAATAGCTGACAAAACCATTTGTGCTATAGTACCCGCCCGAATTTAAATAAGTGGTAAAATAAGTGCTTTGCAGCAGCGGGTTAGGCGTATAAACCGCCGGGTAACTGATGGTATTTGTAGTAATTTGGTTTTGAGTGGTGGTAAAGCTGACATTGGTGAAAAGCATGCGGAAGGTGTTTAAATCAAACACGTTATAGCTGGCCGACAGGTTGTTTGTAAACGACGGCTTTAAATCGGGGTTACCTGCTACCGGGTAAAGCGCGTTGGAAAAATCGGTAACGGGCTGTAGTTGGTTGAATGAGGGTTCGCCGGCCGAACCGCTATAGTTAAAGCCGATGGTTTTTGATTTTGAAACCGTGTAGGAAAAATGCGCCTGCGGGAAAATATTAAAAGCCGAGGTATGCACCGGCGCGGGCAGCAGTGCCGAATTTCCGTCAAGTGTTTCCGGCTCAGCGGCTATACCAATGGTATAGTTGTATTTTCCCTTCTGCGCGTAATGGAAATTGATGCCGAGTTTATTGGTGGTAAAGGTGTAATTGTAAACGTTGCTGAGCGCAGTATCCAGGTAAAATACATTTCGCGTGGTATCCAGCACATCGGTGTATTTGTTGTTACCGGTTGCTGAACGGCTAAAATCATACTCCACTTCGAGGTAGGAATATTTGCCCAGCGGCTCCAGGTATTGCGCATTGGCGCCAACGTTGTTGGTTTTGCTGTTGGTGGTGATCTGCTGGTTGGCGGGAACATCCAATGTACCCGCGGTGGCTACGTAAAGCGGGTTTTGGTACGAATGGGTGTTGGACGAACCCAGCGAAAATGTAAAGCTGATATCCCTGCCATTTGTTCCGAATTTATGGTTATACAAAGCATAAAGGCCATAGTTTGGCGAGGTAAGGCTGCTATTGCTAACGGTGTTATACGCGGCCGTTAAGCCGCTGTCGGCCTGTGAGGTGGTGTTGCCTGAAGCATGGCCATTGTTGGCGGACCAGGAGAACGAGGGGGCCATTTTAAAATAATCCGATTTGGTGGGCTTATACTCCAAATTCCAGTTAAAGCGGTGGTTAATACTGTTAGTGGTTTGCACGTTGGTTTGGTCGGAGGTGGTGGCCGCGCCGAGCGTGGCGTTTTGCTGCAGCGTGTTGCTATTGTCGAAGGTGGTATTATCCGCAAAGCTGTAGCTGCCGTAAACCGACAGGTTTTTGCCCCACTGGTCGCGGTAGTTAAGGCCGAAGGTATGGGTATCGGTTATGCCGTTTTGCCCGGCCGACTGGCTGGTAAAATTACCGCCGGCACCCATGCCGCTTAAGCTAATACCGCCTCCGCCAATACTAATTTTCCCGCCGCTTTGCGCCGCATCAAGCGCGACTTTCTTTAATTCGATAGCGCCCGAAGCTGCAGATGGCCCGCCGGGCACACCAAACGAAAAGGTATTGACATTGGTATTGTTCACATTGCTCAAAAATGCCGTTTGCTGGTCGCCATTAAAGTGAAACACATTCAGCAGGCCTACATAGCGATTGTCATTAGTTACGCCGGGCGCTTTGGGCAAAGCGTCTGAGCCATCGCCGAGTGTAGCCTGGCCGGTATAGCCGTGATTTTTGTCGGCTTTGATGGTGATGTTCATGATCTTGGTGGGGTCGCCGGTTTTAACGCCGGTGATGTTGGCCTGGTCGCCGTAATCGTCAATTATCTGCACATTATCCACAATATCCGCCGGGATATTCCGCGTGGCCGACTGCGCATCGCCATTAAAAAAGTCCTTACCGTTTACCCGCACTTTGGTAACTGCTTTGCCCTGTGCCGTGACGTTGCCGTTGGCATCTACGTCCACACCGGGCAGTTTGCGTATTACATCCTCTATCGGGGCGTTATCGCGCACTTTATAGGCGCTAACTTTGTATTCAATCGTGTCCTCCTTAAAAACCACCGGCACCGAGCCGTTCACATTTACCTGCCCCAGCATGTTGGTTTGGGTTTTCAGCAAAATGGCGCCCACATTAGCCGGTTTGGTATCGTCATCGAGGATAAAATGTTTAATAAGACCCTGGTAACCGATAGAGGAAAAGGTGAGCGTGAGGCGGCTGCCCTTTACGTTTTTGAAGGAAAAATCGCCTTTGGCGCCCGTGGTGGTGCTGAGGGTATCGCCTTTATCGGAGCTTAATTTTACGAACGCGCCGGATACCGGCATCTTCGTTGAATCGATGACAGAGCCGTTTACCTGGCGGGTGGTTTGGGCATGGGCCAGGTTAATCGACACAAAGAAAGCGAGAATAACAAACAGGTATTTCATATTAAATTCAAACTATATAATTCACTATCAACAATTTGCAGCCACCCTCTTTCCGCGAAGCGGAGAGAGGGTGGTCGATCCGCCTTTAGGCGGAGTGACCGGGTGAGTCAACCCGGCGGATATTAGCGCTAGTGCATTGGCGCTAATGCATTAACGCTAATGCATTGGCGGTTTGACTCACCCCGGCGTTGCTTCGCTCGCCGACCCTCTCTGCCGCAAGCGGCAAAGAGGGTAAAACTTCTTTTTTTCTTTTACACATACAACGAGCTTGTAGCTATGTCAGAAAGTAAGCTCGTTGTTTGTTCCAAACATGAAACAGTTGCAGCTACCCTCTTTCCACCGAAGGTGAAGAGAGGGTGGTCGATCCGCCTTTAGGCGGAGTGACCGGGTGAGTCAACCCGGCGGACATTAACGCTAGTGCATTGGCAGTAATGCATTAACGCTCATGCATTGGCGGGTTGACTCACCCCGGCGTTACTTCGCTCGCCGACCCTCTCTGCCGCAAGCGGCAAAGAGGGTAAGCACATCCGGTTGTTTTTAAATCCATCTTCAGGTCACGCAATCCACATTTCCGTTGCGTATTTTTATTTTTTAATTGTTTGCAACGATTTGGGCCTTGCGGTGACTTATCAGTAAAAACCTGGCAGACAATACATACACTTGGGTAAAGAGGAAGCTGAATTAATAGCGCGGTGCAAAAGGGGTGATATCAAAGGCTATGAGCTGTTGTACAACAGGTATAGCGCGGCGATGTATCATACCTGTTTGCGCATTGTTATTTATACCGCCGATGCCGAGGATATTTTGCAGGATGCCTTTATGGAAGCGTTTACCGGCCTCGGCAAAATAAAAAATGCGGATGCTTTTGGCGGATGGCTTAAAAGGATAGTGATCAACAAAAGCATCAACCATGTAAAACGGCATCAAAAAAACTGGCTGGAACTGGAGGAAACGGATCTGGCCGACCAGCCCGACGAACAGGCAATTGATGAGCTGGATTTTAAAAACAAACTGGATGCTATTGTTGAAGCGCTGAACGAATTGCCCGAAAAATACCGCGTGGTGATCAACCTGCATATTTTTGAACGGATGGGTTTTGAAGAGATCGCCGGGATGATGAATGTGCCGTCAGCTACCGTCAGGAGCCAGTATTTGCGGGGAAAGCAAAAGATTTTGGACAGTATCGGGTTAAAATTAAAGTGAAAATGGAGAACGAGTTTGAAAAATACCTGGAACAAAACCGGGACCGATTTGAAAAAGACGGCCCTTCGCCACAGGTATGGAAAAATATCGAGCAGCATTTGATCGTAAGGCAGCAAAAAAGGGCCCGCCTGGTACACATGCGATTGGTGGGCTGGTCGGTTGCGGCGGGCGTGGTGCTGGGCGTAGGTATTGCTTACCTGGCTATGCGCAAGGATGAACCGAAAGCAACGATCGCCCATCATCAACCTGAAGTAAAAAAGGCGGCGCCGGTTGTTTTGCCGGCTAAGCATGCGGATACGCTTTATGCGGAAAAACCTGTTCCCGCGCCAACGAAACACACTGTGCAGCGTATTATAGCCCCGGCAGGCATCGAAACCAGGCAAACCATTGATTACTACGCCAGCCTGGTTGCACAAAGGCAGCAGCAGTTTAAACAGCTAAAAGTTTTGGACCCGGGCCTGTACAACGAGTCGCAAAAAGCGATTGCGAATTTAAACGCAACTTATAACCAATTGCAAAGCCAGTTAAACGGCGCGGTGAACCGAAAAAAAGTAATGGAAATGATGGTTGAAAACCTGCAGATGCAGGAGCGGATACTGGCCAATCAATTACAACTGATACACGAAGCGGAGCAAAAAAACGGCGGAGATGATCAAACGCTTTAGTACATATTGTCTTGCAGTTGTGCTGCTTTTGGCAGTGTGCTTTGATGCGCACGCCCAGGGCGGTGCAGCGGTGGTTATAGGGGTTACGACCGTGAAAAAAAACGTTACCCAAACGTTTGTTGCACCAAAAAACGGCGCGTTGATGATTTACAACAACTACGGCGACGTGCGCATAAAAACCTGGAATCGTAAAACCATTTTGGTTAAAGTTTCCATCTCGGCATCGTCGTCGGATGCGAAAAAGGCGGCCGAACTGCTCAAAAGCGTTCATATTGATTTTGCAAAAGTGGCCGACAGTATAAGCTGTATCGCCGCAATAGGGACGCCGGTCAAAATAAGGGCAATGAATCAGCCCGACACCGGCCAAGGGAGTCGTCCTATAACCATCACCCTCCTGCCGGCTAAATGGTGTACCCTGAATTTCCAGGTTTATTTGCCGGCGACCCAGGCCCTGCACATTGAAAATATGTTTGGTAACGTAACCGTGGGCGACTATGCAGGGCCGCTAAACATCAGCGAAAAATTCGGCGATATTACTGCGGGCAATTTGAGCGGCCCGGTACATTTCACCATTCAGCAGGGTAATTTAAATATCGATCGTTTAAACCTGGGCGACCTTAATGTCAAAACCTTCGACCACGTAAAAATTGGCAACATGTCGGGTCGTTCGGGCGGCCAGTTTCAATTTGGCAGGCAGCTGGATATAAAATTGGCCAGGTTACCCGACAGTATAAATTTAAAGGCGAATAACGTGGCGCAGGTAAATGTATCCGGTGTAAATCCAATTCATACCCGGTATAATTTGCAGCTTGTTTTTACAAAACTTTCCCCCAACAATCTCTCTTTCACACCTAATAACAAAGCGCTTAAGTTTAAAGCCTTAAATCTTGAAATATTAAAACGTGATATGCAGCATCTTGACGACTCGGTGATGGCGGCCCACCCGGAGTTAAAGATATCGCCCAAAGACACAAAAACCTCTGCCGACTCGTTGAAACTGAAACACGAAAAGCAAATCACCATCCTTACGCTGGCCAAATTTAAACAGGTGCATGAATACCAGGCAGGGCCCGAAAACGCCAAATCAAAAGTTGTGATTAAGGTTGATTTTGGTACGCTGAATTTGAGGGAGTGAGGCTAAGAGGCAGATTTGCAACCTGTAGAGACGCGATACATCGCGTCTCGGAACCAGTGCAAGCGTTATGGACAATTTCGATCATTGGGTCAGCAACGTAAACCGTGCGCTTCAGAATGGATGTAGGCTTTAAGGATAATTTCAATCATTGGGTCAGCAACGTAAAACCGTGCCCTTCAGAATGGATGCAGGCTTTATGGATAATTTCGATCATTAGGGTCCGAGACGCAAGATATTGCGTCTCTACAATTCTTCCATAAAATCATTCCAGGTAATGTGTAATCGCTGAAATAAACGCGGTTACCAATTTATTTGGCTGATCCGTTGTCGAATTAGCCTGCGGCACAAAAAGCGTTGCGATGAAAAATTTGTGGCCCTTTAGTTCTAATATTCTTGCCTCCTTATCTGCATCGCTTCCAACCACTTTAAAACCACTCCGGTCAATCTCCGCCTGGTATTCGGGGTTTAAGCCGAAATTACAGTAATACTGCTCTTCAATTTTATCGGCGCCGAAAATTCTATAGGTGAGCGATTGCTTGTCAGTAATATTAATTTCAAGCTTCTTTCCAACAAGCGAACAACTCAGCGGCGTTACCACCAGTTTGGAGGCATACGGATCATATTCGGCATGTTGAGCATCGGTAAGCCCCAAAACATTGCGCGCAAACTCAATGGCCATATGCTGAAACCCTCCGCAGGTCCCGAGCGTTGGGACGTTGTTTAGCCGCGCATATTTTATAATTTCCAAAGCGCCCGTCATGGATTTATAAGGACTGCCGGGGGCGATCCAAAAGCCCTGGTATTCATCAACAATTGATGAAAAATTAGCCATGATAGCATCAGTCGGAACCCAATCGGCGTGTATGTCGGCATGCAGGAAACTCTTTGAATGTTCTATCGCGGCATTGGTTGCAATATGGGTTTGGGAAGATGGGTTAAAATCACCGATTATTGCAAGCTTCATATTATGGCGAAATATCTCCCTAAGATAAACAATCGCTTCAAATTTTACCTCCGCATTACCCAACCTTTACTAAATTGCACGTTTTAGTAACATGCACAACTTCGTTTTAACACTCGTCCTTATCCTAAGCGGCGTAAGCCTGCTGCTGGACTGGTATGTTTTTGCAGGGCTGAAAACTTTTACCAAAAACTGGAAATCATTAAGACGTAGCAGGATGGTAACTTTCGGATACCTGGTTGTAGCGATTGGTTTTTTAGTTTGGTTGTTGGCGGGGATCGGGAGCTTCAGAACGGCGAAGGGAATGGAGCCTTACCACGAATGGATATTAAGCATCTTCCTGGTGTTGCTCATCTCGAAGCTGTTTTTTGTGCTGGTGCTGTTAATTGGAGATATTGTGCGGTTTTTTTACGGCATCATCCGCTATTTCATCAAACCAAAGGCTAAAAAGCCAAAGCCGTTTTTCCCGGCGCGGCGCAGGTTTGTAAGCGATATTGCCATTTTAGTGGCCGCTGTGCCTTTTACCAGCTTATTTTATGGCATGCTGAAGGGTAAATACGATTTTAAGCTGCACAAACAAACGCTTTATTTTGACGATTTGCCCGAAGCATTCGACGGCTTTACCATTACGCAGATCTCGGATATTCATTCGGGTAGTTTCGACAATACCGAGGCGGTGCAGCGCGGCATCGATTTGGCTAAAGCGCAAAAAAGCGACCTGTTCATCTTCTCGGGCGACCTGGTAAATGACGCGGCATGGGAGATAGAACCATACCTCAGCCATTTCAGTCAATTAAAAGCCCCATACGGGCAGTTCTCCATCCTGGGCAATCATGACTATGGCGATTACATTGAATGGAACAGCGAAGCGGAAAAAGCCGCAAACCTGGAGCAACTGAAACAGCACCATAAAACGCTGGGCTATCGCCTGTTGCTGGACGAAAATGTGGTACTGGAAAAGAACGGGCAGAAAATATCATTGATTGGCGTACAAAACTGGGGCCGCGGCTTCATCCAGATCGGCGATTTGGACAAAGCGCTGAAAGGCGTGCCCGAAGATGCATTTAAGATCCTCCTCTCACACGACCCAACCCATTGGGAAGAAAAGGTACGCTTCCATCCTACTACCATCCAGCTGACGCTTTCGGGCCATACCCATGGCGCACAGTTCGGCGTAGAAACCACGGGCTGGCGCTGGAGCCCGGTGCAATACCGCTACCTGGACTGGGCCGGGCTGGCCAATGAAAAGAACCGTTATTTGTACGTGAACCGGGGCTTTGGATTTTTGGCATTTTCGGGGAGGCTGGGGATTTGGCCGGAGGTGACGGTGATTACGTTGAGGAAGAAAATGGCGTGATCCGCAAATTCAACCATTCCAAAGAAAGCCAATTATCCTGAATTTTACCATTATTTTACCCAGGCTTTGCTAAATTGCACGTTGTAACAACATGCATCTACATCTAATTGATCTTTCAATCGTCATCCCTGTCTTTTGCGGTATAGCCATACTGCTTGACGGGTATGCTTATTTGGGGTTGAAAACGCTTACAAATGGCTGGCGGCGGCCCTGGCTCCGCATGCTGGTAATTTTTGGATGCCTGGTTCCTGATTTTATTGTCACCGCGCTTTGCGCTTTTTTTACCCGTGATATCGGTTTGCCAAAGGTAATGGGCCCTTTTTACGAATGGCTATTAAGCTTGTTCCTCACCTTCCTGATCACCAAACTGATTTTTGCACTCGTTTTGTTTATCGGTGATTTAGGCAGGTTTTTTAAGGGCATCATAAAGCATTTCAAAAAAACAAATACAAAAAAACCTGCGCCATTTTTTCCCGCACGGCGCAAATTTATCAGCCAGGCAGCCTTAGCCGCCGCCGCTATACCTTTCGGCAGCTTATTTTATGCCATGCTGAAAGGAAAGTATAACTTTAAGCTGCATAAGCAGGAAATTTATTTTGACGACCTGCCGGAGGCATTCGATGGTTTTACCATTACCCAAATATCCGACATTCACTCAGGCAGTTTTGACAATGCAGAAGCTGTTCAACGGGGCATTGACCTGGCGAAGGCGCAAAAAAGCGACCTGTTTGTTTTTACCGGCGACCTTGTAAATGGCGTTTCAGAGGAAATAGTGCCCTATTTGAAGGCCTTTAGTGAGCTGAAAGCGCCATTCGGACAATTCTCCATCTTTGGCAACCACGATTACGGCGACTATATAGATTGGCGCACAGAAGCCGAACAGGCTGCCGATCATGAAAAGTTAATACAACATCACAAAACCCTGGGTTACCACCTGCTGCTTGACGAAAATGTAGTGCTGGAAAAAGGTGGCCAGAAAATATCGCTCATCGGCGTACAAAACTGGGGCCGCGGCTTCATCCAGATCGGCGACCTGGATAAGGCGCTAAAAGGCGTACCGGATGACGCCTTCAAAATCCTCCTTTCGCACGACCCTACCCATTGGGAAGAAAAAGTGCGCTTCCATCCTGTCACCATCCAGTTGACACTTTCGGGCCATACCCATGGCGCACAGTTCGGCGTGGAAACTCCCGGTTTCCGCTGGAGCCCTTTCCAATACCGCTACCTGGACTGGGCGGGCCTGGCCAATGAAAAAAACCGCTATTTGTACGTAAACCGCGGCTTCGGATTTTTGGCGTTTTCGGGGAGATTGGGGATTTGGCCGGAAGTGACGGTGATTACGTTGAGGAAGAAGGTGGCTTGATTTTTCACAATTGTTAATTTTCAACGGAGTTCAAGAAGGCTTCGCCGTTTCGGATTTCGGATGTTCGATTTCGGATTTATGGCTTTTCATCAAATTATAACTTTTACCGTTAAGCACGGATATATGAAGTCCGACAATGAATAAAGTAACCAGTCATTTTCTCGAAAACCTTAAACAGCGCGAAGATGTGCTGGGTGTAATAATGTTCGGCTCGCGGGCCCGCGGAAACGACCGTCCCGACAGCGACGTTGACCTGGTGGTAATTTTAACCGAGGGGTTCCGCCGGGCTATTGAGTACCATCAAGGGCAAGCTTTTGAAATTATTTACACCACGCCGGAGGGAGCTTTAGCGTACTGGAAAAGTCATATAGACGATGCTTTCGGGCTGTGGGCCGTCGCCAAAATTTTGTATGACAAGGATGGGTCGATTAGAAAACTCAAAAATGAAATTCAACAAATACTGGACAAAGGCAAGAAACCAATTGACGAATTTCAGTTGGGGCAGTTTCGGTTTGATGCGGAAGACACCATGAGATATGTTGAACACATTGCCGACACCGACCCCACCACTGCAAATTTTATACTGGGCAACAAGATTTTCACCTTAACCGAACTGTTTTTTGATATCCGGCAATTGTGGATACCTGCCCCGAAACAGCGGTTGGAAAAGATAAAAGAGATCAGCCCTGATTTATATAATTTACTGACCGAATTTTATAGCCGTAATGATTTTAAGGAAAGGCTTGAAACAGCGAAAAGCATTGTACCCTTAGTATTTTGATTTGAACAGTCTTTTTCTGGACAAAGCATCTAAAGGTCACCCTAAACTAATTCTCGAAAATTCTGGCGCAATGACACACCCCGCCGCCCCTCTCAAGAGGGGAATCGCACGGGGCCGCCGCTTCTTAAAAGCCTCCGCGCCTTTTTCCCATCTGGCACGGTTTACGCTATACCTACTTAAACCAACTGCCATGCCCGCTTCAAATCAAAAGAAATTAGGCCAACGCCCTGAAAAAGAAACAGTAACATTATCGGATACTTTAGGCGATACCTGGAGGGTAATGAAGCCTTTTGTCCGTTTTTCTGTAAAAGTGTTGAAGGTGGTTGCCCACACACTGATATTTATCGTGAAACATATACCAAAGCCTGAAGAACATCTGCCAAAATCAAAAAACACGAAAATCATTAAGATTAAATAAGCGGCTCGACCGGTTAAGTGGTCGTATCTGCTAATTTCAAGTATGCGCTACTGTTGCTTATTAAATGTTATAATACCGGCGTTAAATGTCGACCGGAACCTTCATAGCTAATCCCGATAACTTCTCGAATTTTATTTTATAAATTAGTTTTGTTTTATTGATATATCAATTATATTTGTATCAATAAAATGGAAAATTTACAAGATATCCTTTTCTACACGCTTGAAAACTCCATAAAAGCTTATCGGCAGTTTGCGCAGCGCCAAATAACAAGCAATGGCTATAACATAACCGTTGACCAATGGCTGGTTTTAAAAACGATTGAGGAAAACCCCGATCAAACGCAGCACCAGGTAGCCGAAAAGGTTTTTAAAGATGTTGCATCGCTTACCCGGATCATCGAGTTGCTGGTGAACAAGGGGTACCTGGAACGCGCGCCTCACGGCAACGACCGGCGCCGGTTTAAGGTAGCGCTTACTACCCCGGCAAAGGATTTACTTGCCCGCATACAGCCCGTTATCGAGCATAACCGTACGACAGCATTGCAGGGGCTCTCGGCCGGGCAGTCGGAACAATTGCGTCAAATGTTAGGCTCCATCATTCATAATTGCAAGTCCTGATAGAAATGAAAATCGCCAAATTACTCGTGCCGCTGCTGTTCGCGGCCATATTAACGGCTCGGACGGCAAGCTCCCATGCCCAAAGCAAAGAAGTTGTACTAACCAATGCGGTTAAAAAAAATATTGTTGACAGTATTGCAAAGGCGTTGAATAAGAATTATGTGTTTGCGGATACCGCCCAAAGGATGGGGCAATACATCGAAAGCCGCTTGAAAGAAGGGGCTTATGATACTGTTAAAAGCCAGGATGCCTTTGCTAAAATGTTGACTGATGATATTTGGTCGGTCTATCACGACGGGCATTTTTCCGTGCGGTATGCTCCTGATCTGGCTAAAATGCTTTCGACTCCCGGCAAAGAAAGCGCTGCGGCAGCATTAAGCCGGCGGGTAAATTTTGGCCGGAGCATTAATTATGGGTTTGCCAAAGCAGAAGTACTCAACGGAAACGTCGGTTATATCAAACTGGACGGCTTTTGGGGTATTGAAAAGGAGTCGAAACAGGCGGTAACGGCTGCACTCACTTTTGTTTCGCATTGCAGGGTTTTGGTGTTCGACCTGACGGAAAATCATGGCGGAGATCCGGATATGGTTACCTATATAGCCGGTTTTTTATTTAAAAATAAAACGCACCTGAACGACTTGTATATTCGGAACACCCATCAACTCAATACCTATTGGACCCAGCCCGATACTTCGTTCAGCCAGTTACACAATGTTCCTGTTTACATTCTTACCAGCAAAACAACATTTAGCGCCGGCGAAGAGTTTACTTATGATCTGCAAACGCAAGGGAGAGCTATTGTTGTCGGCGAGACAACAGGCGGCGGTGCGCACCCGGTTGGGCCTAATTTGGCCGGTTACGGTTTCGTGGTAAATATTCCTTTCGCCAGGGCCATAAACCCGATCACCAAAACCAACTGGGAAGGCACGGGTGTAAAACCTGATATCGAGGCGCCTGCCGATAAGGCGCTGGCAACGGTGCTGGATAAAATTAAATCTGCACAGAAATAGGGCGGAAAGATCTAATACACGGGTTTTTTGGGAGAAAGTGGGCACTACTGTCTTTCTTACTGAAAAAATCTTGTCAACGTTTCAAACCGCACGGCGTTGCGCTGCAACAGTAGGCGCATTGATAAGCTCGTTGGCAGCTGCATTTTCGAATGATCCCCATCCTATCTTCCGGACTTTGCCGTCGCGACTGCTATCGGGATGGCCAACTTTCGAGCTTCTCGTGCAATTGTCGAATTAAATTCATTTTTTTAAATACTATTTTGAATATAATTCATTATGTATTTATATTTACCGTATGATTAACGAAACAGAGATCATATTAGACAAAACCGACCTGCATATCCTGCGGCTGATGCAGGAAAACGCCCGCATCAGTAATGCCGACCTTGCCCGCGAGCTGGGCATGGCCCCCTCGGGGGTATTGGAGCGGGTTAAAAAGCTGGAGCAAAAAGGGGTGATATTGCAGTCGACCATCCGTATCAACCCGGACGCTTTGCAGCAAAAAATGCTGGCCTTCATCTTCATGAAAGCAGCCGACGGCCCGGGTTGCAATGATACCGCAAAGGAACTGGCCAAAATACCCGAAGTACAGGAAGTACACCACATTGCCGGCGACGACTGCTACCTGGTAAAGGTGCGCACGTATGATTCATCTACCCTGATGCACCTGATGCGCAACAGCTTCAGCAAAATACCCCACCTGCTTAGCACCCGCACCACCATCGTACTGGAGACCGTGAAAGAACAACAACAATTGGTTATACCCGAAAAATAAAATACCATGTCGTCAAATTCAACCAAAACAGCTTCGCCCCTGCTGATCATTATCGCCTTCGCTATCGTTTACCTGGTTTGGGGATCAACCTACTTTTTTATTCGCATTGCCGAGCAGGGCGGCATGCCGCCATATTTGCTGGGCGCACTGCGGTTCATCACGGCGGGCTTGTTGCTGATGGGCTGGTGCGTAATTAAAAAGGAGAAAATATTTGTGCTGAAAGACATTGCATCGGCAGCCGTTACCGGAATACTGTTGTTGTTTGGAGGCATCGGGACCGTGATTATGGCGGAGCGCACTTTGCCAAGCGGCATGGTGGCTATCCTGGTGTCCTCCGCTCCTATTTGGTTTGTAGTACTGGACAAACCGAACTGGGCTATAAACTTTAACAGCAAGGCAACCATTATCGGGCTCATCATTGGCTTTGGCGGCGTGATGATGTTATTCAGCGAACAGATCGGGCACGTTTTCAGTGGAACGAGCGGCTCGTCAATCCTTATTTGGATGGTACTGCTGCTCCTGGGGTCTATCTCGTGGTCGGCGGGCTCGTTATACTCAAAGCATAAACAAACCTCGGTATCCGGCTCAGTAAGTACCGCCTGGCAGATGATAGCAGGTGGTATCATTTTTATACCAGCGGCATTGCTGCACGGCGAATTCAGCCACCCGGATATGCAAAGCATTCGCCCAATGAGTTGGCTAGCCCTATTGTACCTCATTATTTTTGGCTCGATTGCCGCCTACAGCGCTTATGTTTGGCTGCTGCGGGTACGCCCTGCTACACAGGTAAGCACCTACGCTTATGTTAACCCGGTAATTGCCGTGATATTGGGCGTGGTGTTTGCAGGTGAAAATATCTCCTGGATTCAAATGGGCGGATTATTTACCATTTTAGGCAGCGTTTTGCTTATCAACCTGGCAAAGTATAGAAAAACGCGAAGCGTTTTGGTGAGTGGTTGATCGAGTTGGATTAAGTTGATTAAGTTGCGTTGCCGGTTAATATTGTTCAACCCAATCAACCATTCAACTCAATCAACTAATCAACCAACCTCAATCCATCTCCTTAGGCAAGTTCTGCAGCGGCGCTTCCCAGCGACCAAACTCGTAATAGTGCTCGATGCTGATACTCACTTTTGAGCCTTTAGGGTACTTGCCTTTGGCAAGGTTGGTAGCGCGCAAGGTTACTTTATCGTGCTGAATGATCAATTCCTCATACAGCCCTTTAAATAACACCTGTTTTACCGTCCACTTGCTGCTAAAGCCCCTGCCAATTTTAACGTGCTCGGCATAAATGATCACCGTACCCCTTGTGGTTGAAATACCAAGTTTTTTGGCCTGTACGGGCGTAAGCTGGTTAACGCTCGCCAATATCTGGGCGGTATAAAGCAATTTGGGCGAATTATAAAGCTCCTCGGGGCTGCCGTTCTCAACGATCTCACCTTCCTTTAAAACGATCAGCTCATCAGCCATTGACAGTATCTCTGCCGGATCGTGCGAAACCAAAACAATGGTCACGCCCCAATTTTTTACAATATACCGGATATCGTGCTGCAGGCCTTCGCGGTAGGTGGCGTCCACCTGGTTAAAGGGCTCGTCAAGCAAAATTACTTCCGGCCTGCTGATGAGGGCCTTGGCTATGGTAACGCGCTGTTTCTCTCCGCCGCTCAGTTTGCCGAAAGGCTGGTCTTTCAGCTGGAAGATATCCAGCATATTGAGGGAGTCCGTAATTTTCTGGTGCTCCGTTGCCAGGCCAAGTTCGGAAGCGCGAAGACCGGAGCGAACACTCTCCCAAACGGTAGCGTACATGTCCATTTCGCGGCTATTTTGGGTAACCATGCGCATGGCCTCATGCGCGTGCTGCAGCTTTTGTTCGCGTTTTAAAACACGCTCTTCCTTAAAAAAAACCTCGCCCGAATCAGGTTGGAGTTGCCCGTAAAGCAAGTTCAGCAGGGTAGTTTTGCCGCTCCCGCTCTCGCCTACAATAGCGGTTACTTTTCCCTTCGGAATAAAGATGGTTACATTATTAATTCCCGTAGACTTATCGCCAAAATAATTTTTGGTAACCGATATGGTTTCCAGGATCATTTCCTGATGCATAGGCTCACGCTTTTTAATGACTCCGTACTAAGGCGTAATCCAACCCAAAAATCACCCATCCTGAACAGTTTTCGCCAATAAATATTTCCAAACCTAAACTATAAAAGTCAATCATAAAAAAGAAATATGCTTTGATTGTTTTTTTTATATTTTGCAGAATAATTCAAACGTTAAAAACGATGGAAGAAATGAAAACCTGGCATCAGCATCACAGCGCTTCACTTAATTTTGGGCAACGCCTCGCCGATTCGGTTGCTAACGGCATGGGTTCATGGCGTTTTATCATCTGGCAAACCGTTATAGTTGCAATATGGATGATCCTGAACGTAATGGCCATTGTTGGTCACTGGGACCCTTACCCATACATCTTGTTAAACCTCGTATTTTCTACCCAGGCCGCTTATGCCGCGCCGATCATCATGATGGCTCAAAACCGTCAAAATGAGCGCGACAGGGCGCAGGCGGAGGCCGATTATAAAACAAATTGCGAAGCCAAACTGGAAATTGAGCAATTGCTAAAAAAACTAAACTCGATAGAAATAGATAAACTGGATAAAATACTCGCGCTTTTGGAAAAAGCAGACGCAAAATAGATGCAATGGTGAAACCGGTGCTGGTATGTCAACTACCCTTAGTCTGGCGTCAGGGCAAACGCATTAAAAATGTTTTTTATAAGATTGTACGCCATGACAGGAGGTGACTTTGACGTGTGGAAGGAATTCCTCAATTATACTGAAACATATTGAAAATCAGCGCGTTCCGGGCATGTAGTTAAAAAATCAAAACCATGTAATGATTGATTATCAGGCACTTATAAAAATGTGTCAATTTATTTTTAATGAAACATGCTGATAATGAGCGTGTTTCACAATGTTCCACTTTGTTCCGTGAGTAAAAATGGAACGCTTCGGAACGCTTGCAGCGCTACCGGTTCTTGCTCTTTAAATGCCCCTTTTCTCTAAATTGACCTCAATAAGCTTAAAATTATTTTAAAGCCTATGCTCTGTGTCTGGCCTCCTGATTATTGTCTCTTCATCCTTAAAAAGCTACCTTTGCGTCAGCTATGTCAAAAATTGAGCAGTCCCTCGTGGATGAGGCCGGGGAAGCGTTAACACCAAAAACACCAAAGCAGAAACTTTGGAACATTGTTAAAACGATCCTGAAAATATCCATAACGACAGCATTGCTGATTTGGGTGTTTAGCAAGGTTGATATTAATTCGGTAAAACACCGGCTCCTTCATCCCAAATACTGGGAGATGTATTTAGCAGCTATTCTGTGTTTCTTTTTGTCGATGCTGGTTTCCGCATGGCGGTTGATGAGTTTTTTCAAATCTCTGGGCCTTAACATTGATAGCCGGTATAATTTACGACTTTATTTTCTCGGTCTGTTTTATAATTTCCTTTTGCCGGGCGGCATTGGCGGCGATGGCTATAAAATGTACCTCATCAACAAAACTTATAAAACGCCTTTAAAAAAGCTGTTTTGGGCCGTTATTTTTGATCGTTTAAGCGGCCTTTGGGCTATTGGTTTAATCATAGTCTCGCTTATTTTCTTTTTGCCGCAAATAAAGATCAATCTTTTTCTGCCCGCCGGCATATTTTTAGCAGGTTCGGCCGCTTACTATTTTGTGGCCCGCAAATTTTTTGCCGACTATACTAAATATTTTTTTCAGGCGCATGGCAAGGCCTTGCTGCTGCAGTTGTTTCAAGTGCTTGCTGTCATCTGCCTTATCATCGGGCAGCCCGATACCAATTTGAAATTTCCGCCGTATCTGCTTGCATTTTTAGTGTCCGGATTTGGTATCTTAATCCCTGTTACCGCCGGCGGTGCAGGCGCCCGCGAAGGTATTTTCACCGTGCTTGCACGAAACTTTCCGGCAATTTTTCCGATAAAACCCGACCTTGGGGTATTCCTGGCATCTTCCTTCTATTTAATATCATTGACGGTTGCCCTATTGGGGATTTATTACGTATTACTCCCTAAGCGACTTGAACGGGGGATAAAATCCTTAAACGAAAAATAAATCCCTACCAACCAAATTTGTAAATTTGCGTTTCCGTAACTGACCGATATATACGCAATGAGCCATTTTAATAATTTCGGCAACCCGCAAGTTGCCGCTTTACCCGCGCATTTAAAGCAATTTATTGTCGACCAACACTATGAACATTATACCCCGGTTGACCATGCCGTTTGGCGGTATGTAATGCGGCAAAATTATAGCTACCTTAAGGATGTTGCTTATTATCCCTATATCCCGGGGCTTCTGAAAGCGGGACTTACCATAGAGAAGATCCCCAGCTTGCAGGAGATGAATGACGCGTTAGGCAAGATAGGCTGGGGCGCGGTTACCGTAGATGGCTTTATACCGCCAGCCGCTTTTATGGAATACCAGGCGTACCGAGTTTTGGTGATAGCCGCCGATATACGCCAGCTGAAACATATCGAGTACACTCCCGCTCCCGATATTATCCATGAATCCGCCGGCCATGCGCCGATCATTGCTGACAAAGATTATCATGAATACTTAAGCTATTTTGGTTCGATCGGCGCCAGGGCGATGTTTTCTGCGCAGGATTTTGAATTATATGAGGCAATAAGGGCTTTATCCATTTTGAAGGAAATGCCGGACGCAAAGGAAGAAGATATAAGGGAAGCGGAAGAATTGCTCGCTCACCGCCAGGCAAATATGGGCGAGCCTTCGGAAATGACCCTGCTTAGCCGGCTGCACTGGTGGACGGTTGAATATGGTTTAATCGGCACACTGCAAAGCCCTAAAATTTACGGTGCAGGGCTGCTATCGTCCATCGGCGAAAGCGTTTCCTGCATGAAAAATGACGTCAAAAAGCTATCCTATACTGTCGATGCTGTAAATTATGCATATGATATAACAAAAGCCCAACCCCAGCTTTTTGTTACGCCGACATTTCAAAACCTGATCGATGTACTGGAGAAGTTTGCCGATACTATGGCATTTCGCGTTGGAGGGGCCCATGGTTTGCAAAAGGCGGTGGAAAGTAAAAATACATGCACGGCGGTTTTTAGTTCGGGCCTGCAGCTTACCGGCACTTTTACTGAATTCAAAACGGGCCAGGATGGCCAACCGATTTTTATACGGACTACCGGCCCATCCGCGCTGGCAGCCGATAATAAACAATTATCGGGGCACGGTAAAGACTACCATAGCCACGGATACAGTTCGCCGGTTGGAAAGTTAAGGGGGCACGCAATGCCAGTGGAAAATCTTAGTATTGAAGAACTGGATTATTTTGGCATTACTGAAGGAAAAAATGCTGAACTGTTGTTTGAAAGCGGCATTTCTGCAGGCGGTCATGTTAAAAGCATTCTGTCAGTAAATGGAAAAACGCAGCTGATAACATTTACAAATTGCACGGTCACCGACAAAAAAGGGCAAACTTTATTCGACCCGTCTTGGGGAGTGTTTGATATGGCGGTCGGCGAAAAGATCACCTCTGTTTTTTGCGGCGCGGCGGATAAGGATGCTTTTGTTGATATCACCTACAAATCAAATATCGAAACGCATCACGCGGTTTATGACGCACGCACGCTGGAACTGCATCAGCTTTACCGGCAGGTAAGAAACCGCAGGCAAAATGGCGGGGACTACGGTTTTTTAGGTAACGTTTGGTTCACGCTGCAAAAAAACCATCATGATGATTGGCTTTGCCCGCTTGAAATATTGGAGATATTGGATCATGAGGACGTTGAACCAGCTGTGGCAGATGAGATAAGGGCTTTCCTGAAAGAAAAATCCATTGCTGAACCTGAATACGAAAAGCTGATCAGCGATGGCCTGTACTTGATTAAACACCCTGTTGAGCAAAAATTGGTGGTGTAAAAAATTCTTTGTAATTTGGTGTATGACAATATTAAAAATAACAATAGAAGATGAACAGGCCGGTTCCTTAAGAAATCTTCTTAAGGGCGTGTCATATATAAAAAAAATTGAAGAAGAGCCAGTTGTTTCGGAAAATGCTGTTTTTGATAAGATATCCCCTTTAGAAAAAATAAAACAATTACTTGAAGAGGCCAAAGGGAAAAATTTATTTAAGGACATTAAAGACCCGTCTGAATGGCAAAGAGAACTAAGGAAGGAATGGGATCGTGATTTTTGACACTAATGTTCTCATATACCTATCCAAATATGCTTTAAACCCGGACCGAATTTTGGTTGGCGATATTGCAATATCTGTTGTAACCAAAATCGAAACATTAGGCTTTCCATTTCAAAATAAAGAAGAGTATAAGTTGCTTTTGGAGATTTGCGGTCAATTAAAAATTATTCCATTGAATGATTTGATCGTAGAGGAAACAATCACCCTTAGAAAGCTTTACAAGATTAAATTGCCTGACGCAGTGATTTACGCAACTGCTTTGGTTGAAAGTCTGCCTTTATTGACAAACAACACAAAAGACTTCCAGCATCTGAATGGAAAGGTGGAGTTAATAAACCCGTTCGATCTATGAACATCATTATAACAGGCGCCAGCAGCGGAGTTGGTTTTGAAGCCGCGCTGGAGTTGATTTTATCAGGAAAACACAAAGTAATAGCACTCGCCCGGTCCCGGGAAAAGCTGGAAAAGCTGCTGGAGATTGCTCATGGGCTAAATCCTGAAGCAGAAATATATGCTTTGGCTTTTGATATTGTGCACGATGATTATGCTGACTTGAAACAATTTATAAAAAGCAACTTTGATAACCGGGTCGACATTCTGATCAATAATGCGGGTGTACTTGTAAACAAACCATTCATCAAATTAAAAGAATTGGATTTTGTTGAAATGCTGAAGAGCAATTTCATCGGCCATGTACGCATGATACAAGCGATGATCGATCTGATGCCTCAAAATTCGCATATCGTCAATATAGGCAGTATGGGCGCCTACCAGGGCAGCGTTAAATTTCCTGGACTGTCGGCTTATTCGGCCAGCAAGGCGGCCCTGCACACACTAACCGAATGCCTGGCGCTGGAATTGGCCGACCGCGAAATAAAAGTAAACTGCCTGGCCCTGGGCTCGGCTCAAACTGAAATGCTGGAGCAAGCATTTCCCGGTTATCAATCGCCCGTAATGGCATTTGAAATGGGTAAATACATTGCCGATTTTTCGATAACCGGTCAGCGGTTTTACAACGGCAAAGTATTGCCCGTTGCTTTAACAACACCGTAAGAAAATAATATTTGGTACTTTGTGCTTAATATTGCTAATTTTATGTAACGATAAAATTGTGGCTTGTTGAGTAATCGGTTTTACCCTTGTTTCGTAACTGAACAATCGGGCGAGCAACTGATTTTATCTTCAGTGTGCAGGAAAAGTGGGGTGCCTAACCTAAATCTCCTTCAATTATTTGCGGGTTTAATTTCCAGAATTTTGTGTGTTTAATTTTTGGCTGATACGACAATGGATACCCTGCTGTCATTTTTGTTTGAAAGATCATCAGATTTTTTCTGTGTGCTGGATAAGAACGGCTTTATCAAACATACCAATGCCGCGTTCAGGAAGCTGCTGGGGTACTCAGAAGAAGAATTGGCGAACATAAAAATAAACGCACTCTCCCATCCGGCGGACGTGAGAAGACGCGAGGATTTAGTTAATATCCTTATTAAAAAAAAGGAGATCAAAGGGTATGAAGCCCGTATAAAAGGTATCGATGGACGTTTTTATAATATCAAATGGTCCTTGCATTATAATGCCGGAGACGAGCTTATATACGCATCGGGCACTAATTTAACCAACAAACTAAATGGTTCTGAGCACGGGCGCCTGGCCGACAATATCCAGCACATATTGCAAAGTTTTAGCGAAGGCTTTTTTATCGTCGACAATAAATGGCATATAACATCTTTCAACCCGGCGTTCCTTGCCATTACCGGTTTAAATAATAAACAACTTAAAAACGTCAGTTTAAAAAAAATACGCAGCCTTGGGATGTCGCCCCAGGTATTTGCCGCGTTTGAATCGGCATTCAAATCGAATTTGCCTGCCCAGGTCCAATATCTTGATAACTTTTATAAAAGGTGGTTACACCTTAATATATATCCACACAAAAATGAAGTGATGGTTTTTATAAGGGACATAAACTCGGTGAAAATACAACAACTTATCCTGGCGCTTGAAAAGAAAGTGCTTGAGTTAAACGCATCGGGCTCTTTTACCTTACCCCAAACCATTAACGAATTACTAACCGGCATCGAAGAAATATTTCCGGAAATGATCTGCTCGGTACTGGAAGTTGACAACGCGCAGGAGAAAGTTTATCACCTTGCCGCGCCGAGGCTGTCGGCAGAATACTGTAAACTGATAAACGGATCGTCAATCGGCCCAAAAGCGGGTTCATGTGGTACTTCTGTTTATCACCGTACCCAGGTTATAGTCAGCGATATAGACAAAGATCCGCTTTGGGATGGCTACCGGGAAATCGCCGGTCCATTTGGATTGAAAGCATGCTGGTCAACACCCGTGATCAGTTCGCGCGGCTCGCATGTGCTGGCCACCTTTGCCATTTACTATACCACCGCAAGGGAGCCTAAACCCGATGAATTGCAGATGATTGAACGCACCTCAAACATTTTGCGTGTTTTGATTGAAAATAAACGAAACCAGGAGAGCGTTAAAGAGCAAAATAGAATGCTGCAGGAGATTGCTGCTATATCTTCTCATGAAATCCGCCGGCCGGTCGCCACTATTTTGGGACTGGTAAACCTTTTCGACCGGAGTAACCCGGATAACCCGATGAATCTGGAAATTGTTGATCACCTGGGCATAACCGCACAGGAATTAGATGGTGTGATACATACGATTGTCGAGAAAACGGTACATTTAAGAGATGAGTTGTAGGTGATCATATTTGACATCTTCAATGCGATACTTATTTAACCGTTACCGCTTTACCAATATAGCTAATGGTCTTATCGGCCTTATCCGTCACCTCCCCGCTAACCCCATGCCCCGGCTTCACCAAGACCACATGGAAAACATGTTTCTGCTGCATCCCGGCAAAACTGCCCTTCCGGTCGGAGATGCTTAACTGTTTCAGTTTATCGTTCCACTTAAAAGTGAACGTTGTGTATTTGCCTTTCTCGTAGTTATAGTTATCGTTTTCGTCTTCGTAGTACTTGAATGAACCGTCCGCGCCGGGATAAATGCGCAGCTCAATAGGTCCCGATGGGTTTTGCGTGGCATATTCAACATTCGGGCCCATTGGCACGATAGCGCCTGCCTTAATATACAGCGGCATTACATCAATAGAGGCGGGCGCGTCGATAGTTTGGCCGCCGTCCACGGTTTTACCGGTCCAAAAATCAAACCAATGGGTACCGGCGGGCAGGTAAACTTTTCTTGTCGTTTCACCTGCGGCAGCGTTTGCGCCGCTGTACAGTTGTTTTGTAACCGGGTTTACCAAAAACGCCGGGCCGAACATGTACTGATCAGGGATGCTATAAACATTCGGGTCGTTCCTGAAATCGAAGGCCAGGCTGCGCATCATCGTATAATTGTCAAAAGTGGTTTTGCCAGCCAGGGAATAAATGTAGGGCAGCAGCCGGTAGCGCAGCTTATCGTATTTCAGCAAAATGGCGCGTGTGTTTTCATCCCAGTTTTTGGAGAATAGCGCCCGTTCGCCTTTACCATGTATCCGCATAATGGGGCAAAAGGCGCCGAACTGGAACCAGCGCGTGAACAACTCCCGGTATTGCGGCAGGGTCCAGTCGGGGATGCCGTCTTTTGATACCCTTGACATATAGCCGCCAATGTCCGATGTCCAATAAGGGATACCTGATGCACAGGCATTAATGCCTTGAGTCACCTGGTTGCGCAACGAATAGAAAGTACTGCTGATGTCCGAGGACCACAACACCGCCGCATTGCGCTGCTCGCCTGCAAAGGATTGCCTGATGAGGCAGAAAATCCGTTTGTTTGGAATATCCCTGCGCCAGCCCTGGTAAATGCCTTTGGAGTGCTCAAGCGAGTAGGAGTTGAAATAATCGATGCCCTTGCCTACGGAGAAGGTAGCCTTCCGGCGCTCATCCAGCAGGGAGCCATTGTCCGGCTCGCACTGATCAACCCACCAGGCATCCCAGCCATAACGTTTTACGATGCTGTCCCGTGCCTGGTCCCAGTACAGCTCCCTTGCTTTGGGGTTATGGGCATCGTAGTAATTGTCAAAGGTATGGGTAACAAAATTATCCCAGGTAACGCTGGTGAGGTAGCCTTTGCTGTTCATCGCGTTGTAGTTGTTTGTTCCCTTGCCGTACAACGGCCAGATGGAGATCATAGCGTGCATGTTGGCTTTGTGCAATTCGTCGATCATCCCTTTCGGATCTGGGTAGTTTTGCGGATTCATGATATGCGAGCCAATCGGTTGCGGCGACCACCAGTACCAATCCAGTACTACCGCATCAACCGGGATATGGTTGTTGCGATAGCCATCTTTTGCGCCTAATAACTCCGCCCGGGTTTTGTACCTGTCCTGCGATTGGAACAAACCAAAAGCCCATTTACCAAACATTGGCGCTTTGCCGGTGGTAACCCGGTAAAGGTTAATGATCTTGTCGAAATCCGGTCCATAAAAAAAATAATAGTCCACCATTTTGCCGCTTTCCGACCTGTATTCAAATTTGGTATTGCCATCCTGTGCACCGTGAAAGTCGGATGCAGCGTAATTGTCCCACATCAGCCCGTAGCCTTTGGTGGATAGCAGCACCGGGATTGCTCCCGTCATGTATTTGATCTCAAGCTTTTGATCGCGGCCTTTGTAATTGATGGAAAGCGAATCCTCGGGATGGCAGCCCAGGCCAAACAGGGCCTCATCTGCGGGGGAGTTGAATTGTGTGCTGCAATTGTAGGTGTCGATACCTACAATAGTGGCCGGCTGCATGGTTTTATTGCTGCTGCTTTCGGCTGTGATGATTTTTCCACGCAGGTCTTTATAAGTGATTGCGTTGGTCTTCTTATCGATACTAATTACCAGCCTTGAGGTTTTTATTTGTACCGTCCCTCCATTTTCTGTAAGGCCGAATGGTGTCTTTATCGTGAATGGATTATCTACCACCAACGAGTTTTTTTGTGGCACGGCATCCAAAACGGTATACTTTACCTCAATGATATCCGGCTTGCATACCCGGATGTACATTAAACCCCTATCGAGCTTAAAGGTGACACCGTCGGGACTTTTTTTGTAACTGATAACTGTTGCTTTGGTGAGATTAACTGATACGAGAGTGACAATCAAGTAAGATGCTATTTTGATGAGCATCGGCTTTAAGGAGTTTTTTTTCATTTCAAGTTATAAATATTGCTAAACCGGCGAGATTGGATAAAACTACCTTGCTTTTGCATTAACCGATAACAATATTGGTGTTGAATATATAAAAAATGTTAAACATCGCTGTTGAAACGACTTTTGTATTGCAAGCCTTTAAATTTATTGCCTTATTGTTCCGTTGGTATCGGTCTGAGTCCTGGATGCCCGAAATAAAAAAACTCGCCACCGTCATGCCGAACTTGTTTCGGCACCCCATCATACAAGTAAACGGGTGCCAGATAACCAAATTTCGTTGACCCGTCTCCGACTTACTTATCCTGCGGAGACTTAGCGCGTGAGGTGCCGAAACAAGTTCGGCATGACCGTTGGGTGGCTTTGGAGCAACAGGACTTTCAAAACTCATCGAGGTGTGGTAGTCACATCCGCTATTCTTACAAACGATTTAGCTTTTTAAGCCAGCACGCCCTCCTGTTCTTTGCTGCGCACTTCGATGATGTATTCAGACGGAAGCATGCCGTATTCCTCGCGGAAAACCTTTGCAAAGTAGGCGGGGTTATTAAACCCAACGTCATAGGCTACATTGGCGATGGCGCGATGGCTTTTGGCTAACAAATGGGTTGCCCGTTTTAAGCGGATGGTGCGAATGCAATCCACAGGTGTTTTACCGGTAAGCGCCAGGAGTTTTTTATAGAGTGAACCCCTGCTTACGTTCAAATGGCTGCTCAGGCTTTCAACGGACAAATTTGGGTTCGCCATATTCTGTTCGATATAATCCAGCGCATTTTTCAGGAATTTATCGTCCTCCGAAACTACGGCAATGTCCTGGGCCTGTATCTCAACCTGCTTCTGGTAGGTATCTTTCAGCATCTGCTGCATTTTGAGCAGGTTATGAATGCGCGATAACAATATTTCAAAGTTAAACGGTTTTACTACGTAATCGCTGGCGCCGCTTTCCAGGCCGGCCATCTGGTCCGCTTCGGCGGTTAAGGCGGTTAATAAGATGATTGGTATATGGGATGTTCGGCTGTCCCCTTTTATCTTCCGGCAAAGCTCCACGCCATTCATACCGGGCATATTTACATCGCTTACGATCAATTTGGGATGCTGCGCCAGCGCCTTTTGCCAGCCATCCTTCCCGTTTACGGCTTCGATGATATGAAAAATGTTTTTCAGGTTATCTTTCAGATAGAACCGCAGATCATCGTTGTCCTCAATAAGCAAAATAGCGGGCTTTTTGTTCGTGCCGGGTAGCTCGTCGATGTTTTTCGGAGCAGGTCTTGGCGGCAATTCCAGTAAGGGCTCCTCAATCGCCTGTTTTTCGTATTGTTCGGTAACCGGCAGCGTTATGGTAAAGCAGGTGCCGTAATCCGTTTCGCTGTCAATTTCAATGGTGCCTTTGTGCATTTTTACAAATTCCCGGGTGATGGAAAGACCTATGCCGCTCCCCTGGTTGAGCAGGTTTTCGGGCAGATCATCCTGGAAGAAGCGCTCAAAAATGCGCTCCTGGTTTTCTTTGGAGACCCCAATCCCCGTATCAATTACTTTAATTTCGAGCCATTTCTTTCCGTCGATATGTTTCTCGGGGCTGGCGAGGCTCAAAATAACGCTTACATGGCCGCCCGGAGGGGTAAATTTGAATGCGTTGGAAAGCAGGTTGAAGAATACCCGCTCTATTTTATCATGATCAAAATTGATAACCAGCGAGTAAACCTCACTTTCAAAATGATATTGTATTTGTTTTTGGTTAGCGATATCGTTAAACGAAGAAAAAACATCCCTGATAAATTGGATAATGTCGCCTTTGTTCATCGCCAGCTTCAGTTCGTTGTACTCCATCTTGCGGAAGTCAAGCAGCTGGTTAACCAGGTTGAGCAAGCGCCGTCCGTTTCGTTTAATGGTTTGCAAATGCTGCCGTTCTTCGGGTTTATCGGCCATTTTGATCAGGTTATCCAGCGGCGAAAGGATTAATGTAAGCGGGGTTCTGAATTCGTGACTAATGTTGGTAAAGAACTTTATTTTCATCAGGTCAAGCCGATGCAGGCGGCGGGCTTGTTCGCGTTCATTTGCAATTTTACGTTCAGCCTCCAGCTGTGCATGCGTGGCTTCGAATTGCCTTTTTAATTTCATTATGCCGCGATGACGAATAAAGAGTAAAGCGCCCACAATTACTACGAAATAAATAAAATAAGCGAGGCCGGTTGCCCAAAACGGCGGCAGTACCGTTATCTTCAGCGTTATCATGCTGGCGCTTTGCGGGTTATTTATATTTTTTGCCCTTACTTTAAAGGTATAGTCGCCCGCATCCAGGTTGGTATAGGTTACTTTCCGGTTATTGCCGGTGGTTGTTATCCAGTTTTTATCGAAGCCCGATAGCATATACTGGTAGTCAACCTTATCGGGGTTAAAATAATTGCAGGCGGCAAATTCAATGGCAAAAACGTTCTCCTGGTGTTTGAGCGTAATGGCACTAGTTTGCGAGATCGATTTGGTAAGGATTACCCGGCCGTCCATCGTATCGCCGGCCGCAACGCTTTGATTAAACAGTTGAAAATCAGTAAATAATAAATTTTGCTGTGGCTTAAACACGCTTATCTTCCGCGGGTCGAAAAGATTGAAGCCATGCGCGCCACCAAAGGCAATCTCCCCGCTGCTGGTTTTAAGAGAGGCGTATAGATTGAATTCCCTTCCCTGCAGCCCGTCAAACTCGTTGTATTTGTTTACCTGGTAGCTGTAGTTGTTCGCGGCGCCTGTTAAGCGAATGCTGGCCAGGCCGTCAGTGGTACTTAACCACATTACGCCGTTGTTATCCTCAACTATGTTTGAAACGTTTGTAGCGGGCACCCCGACATTCTTCTCCACATCGACGAATTTGCCGCTTTGGCCGTCGATAATGCTCAAGCCGTCTTTTGTACCTATCCACATCAGGCCCCTGCTATCCTGCACAATAACATTCACATCGTCATCAGCAAGGCTATTCGGATTACCGGATATGTACGAATAATGCCTTACAGCGTTTGTTTTCTTTAATATAACGTCGATGCCTTTATCCCGGCCTATCCACATATTGCCCTGCTTGTCCTGGCAAATGATCGAGGTATATTCCGATGCCATCGGATATTTGGGGTGCCTGAAGGTATTGGTTGCACGATCAAAAATATTCAGACCGCCTGCGAAAGTGCCCGCCCACAGCTTATTTTGAGCATCTTCGATAATGGTATAAACACGATCATCAGAGATACTACCGGGTATCTTGTCGTTATGCCGGTAATGCGTGAATTTTTTGCCGTCATAACAATCCATTCCGCCAAAATAAGTGCCTATCCAAAGCTTGTGCTCATGATCGATCAGCAGGCGAATAATCACGTCGTTCGAAAGGCTATTCGGGTCGGCAGGGTCATGCCGGTACTGTTTGTAGGTGTTTTTGGTACGGTCATAATAAAGCAAACCGCCCCCGTTGGTACCGATCCATAAATTATGCCGGTCATCTTCGGCAAATGTATTTACGTCGTCATAAGGCAGGCTGTTTTTATCTGTTACAAAGTGCCGCATCAGCGGGAACTGGATAATACTGCTGTGGTAGTAGTTGATCCCTTGCTTAAAGGTGCCCACCCAAATAATGTTGTCGTCGTCCTTATATAAGTTTCCGCAGTCGCCGCTGAGCGAGCTGGGGTCATCGGCCCGGGCCTCCAGGTAGGTTACTTTATGGGTCACCCGGTCAAAAACGTCGATACCCCCATGATCAGTGCCGATCCACATTTTATTGTCGTCGGCCTGGACGATGTTATTGATGATGTTCGAGGTAAGCCTGCTGCCCGGCGTGTCTTTGCTGTAAAAGGAGCAGGTATTTTTAATGACATTGTAGCAATAGACCCCCGTAGGCATGGCCGACGAATAGATCCAAAGCGTTTGCTGATCGTCAACCAGCAGGTTGTAAGTTAGTTGCTTAGCGGGATTTGCCCTTGCCACGGCATCGTATCGTGAAATTAGCGAGCCGGTATTTGCATTTAGCTTGTCAACAGTACCATCATCGTAGATCAGCCATATGTAGCCGAGCTGATCGGGGGCAATAGCTGTGACGAAGTTTGAGTGAAGCTGAACGCGTGAACCCGCTGAGCCGCAAAAAAATTCGGTAAAATGCTTAACCGGGTCATAAAAATACAAACCCTGGTTTTTGGCCAGGAACCAAAAATTGCCGGCTTTGTCCTGTTTGATCGAACTGATCTGGGCGGCTATTATTTTATACCGCGCGAGGATCGCAGCTATGTTATTAGAAAATTTTTCCGTTACGGGATTGTACACGCTGGTACCGCTTTTTGTGAATATCCACAGCAAACCATCGGGCCCCTGGCTGATACTCATAACATAGTTTTCGCCCAACGAGCAGCTGTCTTTTACATCGTGCCTGAATATCCGGAAATTATAACCATTATACCTGCTCAAGCCGCCTGCCGTAGTGCCAAACCACATATAACCCTGCCGGTCTTTGAAAACGCAATTGATATGGTTGTCTGAAAGGCCATTGGTGATATCCAGGTGCGAAAATTTATATTGACCGGTCTGTGCGTACAAGGTTGTGTGCATGCACAAAAGCCATATAACGGCTAATCGAATCTTTGGGCACATAGGTTTATTTATAAAGGTTATCCGATGTAAAAAAGTGCCGGGTCAAGCCCTTTGAACTTCATTTTATTCTTCACGAATAATTGTAAATATAACATTAATAAAATCCTAAACTTAAAATAAGCCTGATCTAAATTTGGTAATCCGGTCTTTTAAGCGGTTTAACTGGTTAGGGGTTTTCCGGTGATATGTTAGAATATCATCAGTAACTTATTTAGTAAAAATATGTGTTTTTCAGGACCCGGGATAATAAAAATGTGCAGACTGATACAACAAATGTTTACGGGCGTAGCAATTTTGTTTATTGTTTGATAAGATTGAAGTTAAAAAATCATCACTATACAAAAAAGGAGTTCTCAGCTGAGTAAGTTTCACGGAACTCATGCGGAGTACACATTTTCTTTATTTTAAATATGCGGTTGAAATTCGAGAGGTTGTTGAACCCGCATTTAAAGGCAATTTGTGCGATAACCAGGTTGGTGTCGATCAGCATGCGCGAGGCGTATCCCAGGCGAAGTTCGTTCAGCACTTCGATAAAAGTTTTGCCGGTACGCATTTTAAAAAAACGGCTGAATGAGGTGGGGGGCATATTAGCCATTTCGGCTGCTTCGGCCAGCGGGATGTGGCGATGATACTGGCCATACATCAGCTCAAAAATTTTCTCGATCCGCCTGCTTTTGTGGAGTACCCTGCCCTCGGTGAAACCGGGATCGGAAAGCAGCTTAACATCGGGGCAAATTGACAAGGCATGAAAAATTGCGAATAGTTCGATTACCGCTTCGAAATGATTTTTTTGTTTCAGGTTGATGATGCGGTCGGCGATATCGCTTATGGCCTGCTTTGGGAAAAGTATTCCGCGCTGGGCGCTGCTCAGCATATTTCGCACCTGGCTAAGCTGGTTCTTTTTCAAAAACTCCTCGTTGAACAAGTCCTGGTGGAACTGTATACTCACCTGGAGTATTGATTCTGACGTACATTGATGCGTGAACCAGGCATGGTACTGGTCGGGGCCTATAAAAATAAGCTCCATATCGTCCATTACGCCAATGCTATTGCCAATGATTCGTTTTACCCCTTTACCATTAAGGACAAGGGTAAGCTCGTACTCTTTGTGGTAGTGCAGGGGAACGTCAAGTTCTTTTCTCAGCCTGGTCGATACCGTAAAACAGTCACCCGGGTTTAAAGACGTAATTTCCCGCATGATCTTTTGATTTGCCGTCAGCTGCATCGCTAAAAAAAACCGTTATTTTATGTATGAAATTAGGCGTTTGATGTCGCTTTGACTAACACTTATGTTAATGATTAGCATAAAAATGTTAATATTTAACCACATAACCTGCCAACCTGGTCAACGTCCGTACAATCAGCCAATTTACTAAACATTTTTTCCGGATATTTCTCTTTGCATACTCCTTCCTGCCTGCAAAATAGCTGCGTATTACGCGCTTTTTAAGTATATTTACGAGTGCGGTGTCAAGTATGAATTGACGATTGGTACTGAGTCAAAAGTGGTGGGTACTAAGTCGGAAAAGCATAAAATGGACCTGGGACTTACGACTAAAGACTTTTGACATGACACCAGTGTCATGTCACCATTGAAATGACGGTTAGCCTTCGTTGCGGATTTTAACTGCTTGTAGCTAACCGGATAAAAAATGAGTTTCTGACTGTTGACAAAGGTTGCCGGGCCGGGATAATGTTAAGTTAATTTGCTGACAAATTCGTGTCAGTGAAATGGGTTAACACAGATGTTGCAGGCTTTCCATGATTTTCATGTTAAATAATTGATTATCAAGTATTTAAAATAAGGTTAACATTGAAATATGTTAAGTTGTGTTAACCCTTTTTTGTGATTATGGATGCGCGTTGCCGGGTACATTCACACTCAACGATCAAATACTATTATCATTGGCAAGCAAAGGTCAAATTGAAATTCTTTTTATGAACATGCGATAAAAGGTGTTGACACGACACTAGTCGCCGGCGACAAAAATTAGAAGATTCGATTTTCAGCCGGGCCTGTTAACCGGGGTCATTAAAGGTCATTATGCTATCGATGAAGAAATTTATAGTTGTAATTGTAATACTTTCTGTAATAGCGGTGGTGGCTTACGTCAAACTCAGCGCCGGTAAATCTGCCGACCCGCGCGGTCCCGCGTATGCCGGCTCGTTAACGTGCGCCAGGTGCCACAGCGAAGTCTACCACTCGCATCTGCACACCGCACATTACCTGGCGTCTTCAGCTGCCTCATCAAAAACTGTCCACGGAAGTTTTTCTGCCGGATCTAACACTTTTGAATTTGATCACGCGCGAAAGATCGTCATGCAAAAAAAGGATAGCGGGATGTTTCAAACCTATTTTGTCAATGGAAAAGTTAAGGAAAGCCATCGCTTTGACATTGTTTTTGGCGGCGTAAAAGGCGAAAGCTATTTGTACTGGAAGGGCGATGGACTTAACCAGTTGCCTATTTCCTACTATGCCAAACAGGATGAATGGTTAATAAGTCCGCGATATGCCCCGGAAGTGGTGGACTTTACCCGCGTAATTACCAGTCGTTGCCTGGAGTGCCATGCTTCCTATATTGGCGATCAGCCTGATGCGCCGCAAGGACTGGACGGTGTGGAACTATTTAATAAAAGTTCGTTGGTTTACAGTGTGGACTGCGAGCGCTGCCACGGGCCGGGGGCGCAGCATGTCGATTTTCAAACCCATAACCCTCAAATAAAAACCGCCCGTTTTATAAGCACCTATGCATCCTTACCCAGGGCGAGGAAAATAGAAGTATGCGCGGTGTGTCATTCCGGCAATAAAAGCGAAATGCTCCGTTCAACCTTTTTCTTTAAGCCAGGCGATACGCTCGCTAAATTTAAAATAGCCGGTTTTTACAGCCAGGTAAATGATACCAGCCATTTGGATGTGCATGGCAACCAGGTGCAATTATTGCAGAGCAGTAAATGTTTTATCTACAGCAAAATGGATTGCGCAACCTGTCATGATGTGCATCAAAATCAGCGTGGCAATGTAGCTTTTTACACGCAGAAATGCCTTAGCTGTCATAGTACGGCTAATCACAATTATTGCAAAATGGCAACGGTATCAAATTCCACGGTCATCAAATCAAATTGCATTCAATGCCATATGCCGGCTTTCGCCTCCCAGGCAATCGTTGCGCCAAATATGAACAAAACATATAGCGCCACTATCGCTGTTCATACCCATCATATTGCCATCTATCCGCAGGAAGCGAAAAAAATATTATTGATGTTTAGTAAATGAAAAATCCCGTGAGCATAAGGAGGGGCAAAAAGCAAAGGCCGAACCTATAAGAGCGTATTTGAAAATCAAAAGATCTCCAAGACGTCCCGTACGTACGGGACGTCTCTACAGTGCAATGAACTGATAAATAAATTTCAAAAGCATTTTTAAACAGGCTCTAAGTTTCCTTAAGTAAACAACACTGAAAGCAATAAAAAATGCCGTACGCCAATTGGCGTACGGCATTTTTTACCGTGATAATTGCGGTTTTTTAATAACCGGGATTCTGAGTCAAGTTAGGATTCAAACCTATTGAACTAACCGGGATAGGTAATATGTCCCTATTGGCGGGAAGGGACGTATTCCAAACGCCATGCGTCTTTCCATCAGCAGTCGGTCCGTATGGATAAACTATCTGGTTTGTATTACCGGCTACAGTACCATATTCTTGTTGAATAAAAGCCGCCGCCACACCCGGGCCAGCCCTGCGCAAATCATAAAAAGTAGAATATTCGGCAGTAAGCTCATGCCTGTATTCACTGTAAACCATTTGCAAAGGATCAGTAATAGGCGTGGTTGGTTTGCCATCCCAGGTCAGGCCGTCCTGCATAACTGTGGGCGCGGTGCCCCCCCAGGCGCGGTTTCTCACTGTTTGGATGTCGGCTAATCCGCCGGTTACGTCGCCGGTTCTTATTTTACATTCTGCCCTGTCTAACAAAACTTCGGCATAGCGCATCATTATCTGGTTCTGACCACCGAAAATCGCGCCCGATCCATTTGCCCCGGTAAGGGTTGGATCGCGCCATTTTTTTGCATCGTAGTATCCTGAGCGAGGCGTACCATCAGTTCCGTACCAGGGGTGGGCAATCGTTCCGCAGGTGTTAATCGGGTGGCCATTGCCGTCTGAGTAAACTGTGGGGTTACTTTGGTAATTCGCCTGTACCACCGCATAACCTTGTATGCCGCCCCATTTGGCAATAATATCCGGGCTCATATTTTGATCGCCGGGACCTAAAATAGTAGCTTGTTTCCGTAAATCTCCTGCCTGGTAGGAGTACCAAAGTCCCGGGTTAGCATAATCATAACCAAAACCGCTGATTTCCTGCGGCCAGTCAAAGTCATCTATCCAGCCCTCTTCTCCGCCATCCTGCCAGCCATCGCCCCAGCTTTGGTTGCCGGTGATCAGAAACTGAACTTCAAATATCGACTCATCATTGTTTTGGTTGGAATATTCGCCAACATCCATAAAATTCTGCAGCAGGTGGTAATTATTGGTCAGCTCAGGATTGTTAAAAGCGGCTAAAGCGCCTGAGTAATTTTTTAGCCACATTTGCGCCGCGCCCTCATAAGCATAAGCGGCGCCCTTTGTTGCCCTGCCCAGGTCGGCAGTCGCAAGTTGTGTTTTTGACAGTAACAGATTTTCGGCCTGTTTCATATCAGATACTACCTGTGCGAATACCTGGTCCTGGGTGCTCCTTGGGGTTAAACCGTTGCTTACCGCATTTAACTCAAGCGGAACCCCGCCAAAGCTGCCTGCCAGGTAGTAATAGATCATGCCCCGTAAAAAATAAACCTCTCCTTCCAGGCGGGTGCCCAAAGCCTGGGTGACTACGCCTTTAGAAATCGCGTTCTGTATAATTGGAAGGGCGTTATTTGCCCTTGCTATCCCGACGTATGAATTGTTCCAGAACGTGGGAAGCGCATAAAAATCGGCCCCAATGCCATAGTAATTCCACACGATATCGCTTCCGTTGTTGAAGAAATCATGCGTCTCGTAATTAGCATAATACCATATCGATTTCTTCAGCATGTCGCTGCTCTGGAAAGTGTTATAAATAGAGTTTACCAGGGCCACCACGGATGAAGATTTACCGAAGGCATTGTCCGCTGTTGCCGCGCCGGTATCGGTTGTGTTTAAAAATCCCTTTTTACAACTTAGCGGGATGATCAGCAACGCGAACAGGGCTATAAGCGTAATGTTTTTGTTGTTCATTTTCATATCTTTATGTTTTATCTTTCTTTATTATAATGTTAGATTTAAACCAAGTGTAAAAAATCTTGACGAAGGATATGCGCCGTTGTCAATACCGGTTTGGGTTGCATTGCCGCCCTGTTGCCCGATTTCCGGATCAAGCCCTTTGTAACCTGTGATAGTAAACAGGTTTTGCGACGAAGCGTACACCCTCACCTTGGTTATCGAAATTTTCTTCAAAAAGTCCGTCGGTATGGTATAACCAATGGTTACTGTTTTCAGTTTCAGGAAACTGCCGTCTTCGATGTAAGCGCTTGAAGCCACGTTACTGCCGATTGCATCATCATTAGTGGTAATACGGGCGTAAGTGTTTGAATGGTTGGATGACGTCCAGGCGTTTTGTAAATATTGTTCGCTTATGTTTTCAATTCCCACGAAACCTCGGTTCTGAAAGCTTTCAAGAGAACTTTCGGCAAAGTCGAATATTTTGTTTCCGTAAACGCCGTAAAAGAATACGTTAATATCCCAGGCTTTGTAAGTAGCTTCCAGGTTTAAGCCACCGTAAAATTTAGGGATCGGGCTGCCAAGGCTTTCCTCGTCGCTGCCGTTTACCGTGCCATCGCCGTTTATATCTGCAAAGTAACGGTCTCCGGGCTGTGTGCCAGTTTTTTGGTAAGCAGCAAAGCCATGCGAAACTGCATTTGCGTTTAAGGCATCAATTTGGGCCTGTGACTGGAAAATGCCGAGCGATTTATACCCGTAAAATTCGCCTACCGGCTGCCCAACAAATGATTCGGAATAAACGGGCCAGCCAAGCATTGCCGGCGCAGTAAGCGTAGGGCTGCCAAAGTTGGATAACTCACTAACCCCTGAACTTATACTGGTAAGCTTGTTGTTGACCGTCGTTATGGTTAAATTTGCACCAAACCTAAAATCCTTGCTTGTGCTGTGGTTATAAGCTATGGCTATTTCGAGGCCCTTGTTAACCATACTGCCTACATTTTTGGTTTCGAAATAATAACCTGTCTGTGGCGGTACGGGTATGTTTAACAAAAAGCCGCTCGACTGCCTGTAAAACCAGTCAGCAGTTAGGGTAAGGTCGCCATGTAAAAAGGCGATATCTGTACCAATATCGGTAGTGCGGTCAACCTCCCAATGCAGGCTGGGGTTTGGCGGCTGGGTGGAATAAATACCTTGCTGAAACACTTTATCGAACGCATAACCATTGTTGCCCGAAGTTGTTGCTGCAGTTCCTGCGGCATATAACGCTTCGTAGGCGAAATCGGGGATGGCGTTCTGGTTACCGACCAGGCCGTAGCTACCCCTGAAGTTCAGGTCGGATATCCAGTCAGCGTCTTTTAAAAACGATTCTTGTTTTGCCGCCCATTTTAAAGCGCCGGAAGGGAATACGCCATATTGATGGTCGGGTGCGAATTTAGATGAACCATCCCTTCTTACCGTTGCGGTCAGATAATACCTTCCTGCATAGTTATAATTTGCCCTTGCAAATTCCGATGCCAAAGTGGTGATCAGCTGGCCGTTGCCGCCTGGCGTAAAACTGGCCGGCGAACTTTGATCTAACGCCTGGATAACGTTGTTAGGAGGTATACCGCTGCCGGCCATGTAATTGTTGGTTTGATCCTGTTCGGTATAACCTGCTACAAAATTTATGGTGTGCCTGCCAAATGTTTTGTCGTACGATATCGTATTTTCCCATAGCCAATCGAATGTGCTGTTGATATTCTGCGAATAAAAGGCCGCTGATGCTGCTCCCGCCTGGGCGCCATACTGGTTAACTAAGCGGTCATCCTCAGGCTGAAAATAAGAGCCTGAAAAACCGTTATAGTTTATACCGGCGTTTGTTTTAATTTTAAGCCCATCAAAAATCGTAGCTTCCAGTGAAGAACTGGTTAGCATATAGTTGGTTACGTTTTGGTATTTATCGGTATTTATACTGTAAACGGGGTTGCTGTATTTTGCAACGTAAACATATATAGGGTTAAAAAAGCCATAATTGCCTTTGCCATCACTGATCTGGTTGGTAGCACTATTACCACCGTCAAGCGTGGGCGGCAGTTCGCTCACACCGATTAACGAACCGGTACCATAGGGATTATTTGCATTTTGGTAGCTGTATTTTACACTTGTTGACGATTTTAACCATTTTAAGGGTTGATAGTCTGTATTGTTACTCAATGATATCCGCTGAAAGAATGACCCTAATACAATACCTTTTTGGTTATAGTAGCCAATTGAAGTTGCGGATTGCACTTTGTCGCTGCCGCCGCGTATGGCCAGGCTATAGTTTTGGGTTAGGCCGGTATTGTAAATCGCATTTTGCCAGTTGACATTAGTAAGGGATGACGGGTTTGCCCATGCAGAAAATGTTTGAAAACTGCCGTTAGACGCAGCCGCCATCTGGTTAGCCAGCGTGGCGAATTGGTCTGCATTTAACACATCATATTCTTTCGGTCTGCTTTGAAAGGCTTCATACGAATCTAAAGATACCTGGACGCCGTTTTTTTTGCCCTTTTTGGTGGTGACGATAACAACACCGCTGGCAGCCCTTATACCATAAATGGCCGTAGCTGATGCATCTTTCAAGATGTCTATTGTTGCAATATCGTCGGGATTGATGCTGTTAATATTACCGGCTTCAAGCGGGTAACCGTCCACCACATACAGCGGGGTATTACCACCGTTTGCCAGGCTGCCGGTACCTCTGATCTGTACGTTAATGTTGCCACCAGGCGCACCGTCGTTACTGGTAACCTGCACACCTGCGGCGCGGCCCTGCATTGCCTGGTCTAAAGTAGTAACCGGCACTTCTTCAATTTGCTTGGCGCCAATCGAACTGACAGCTCCTGTTACGTCCTTACGTTTCTGTGTACCGTAACCTACGGACACCACGGCAACTTCGGTTAAAGTATTAACATCGGGTACCAGCTTCACATCAAGCGTGCTGTTGCTGCCAACAGCTACCTCCTGGCTCACGTAGCCGATGTAGCTAAAAACGAGCGTTGCATTTGCGGGAACAGATAAGCTAAACGCGCCGCTGACACTGGTGAGTGTGCCTGTGGTGGTTCCCTTTATTTTTACGCTCACACCTGCAAGGGGATCTCCATTGTCGGATGAAGTTACCTTACCGGTTATTTGCCGGTTTTGTGCAAATGAATTAAAGCTTATACTTACAGTTAACAGGAGCAGCAGTATAGCCCCCCTGAACTTGATCAATTTGTTGTTCAGTATATCTTTCATCATACTAAATTGTTATTTGGGATAGATTTGAATGTTTTTGGTTGATTATGTTGTTTTTAATTTTACAAACCGCTAAAAGGAGCCAGCGAACAAGCCTTCCGGCTAATCGTTATTCAGCGTTTGCTGGTTCCCGCAGCGCCAATTCTGCGCGCAGGAATGGCGTGCCGGTCAGCCGGCCCGTTTTCGAAAAAAATGTGCGTTTTTGATACTGGGGGTTTTCTCCATAATTGATAATTTTAAGCAGTTAAGTAATTGGTTTGACCTACTGTAAATAGCGCACAGTAATTAGAATGTGAAATTATCGACGTAGAACTACCCCCTGTAACAGTTTTGTTGCTATTTATACCACAAATGTTTAATTGACATTATACATTTGAAACGGGCTATCTTATTATATAAATTAGGCCAGGAGAACGCTAAAAACCAATTAAATTTCTTTACGCACCCCAGTTAAAACTATTAGTCGCCGTTTATGAAACTTTACAGCTATGCAGCTATCTTTTTTTGTACAGTTACTTTTTTTTCTTGTAAAAAGCATACCCTGTTTGAAAACATCCCTTCGTCACATTCAGGTATCCATTTTGTAAATAAGCTGACGGAAAACGACAGCATAAATCCCCTGGACATCACCAATATTTATAACGGCGGCGGCATCGGAATCGGCGATTTCAATAACGACGGCCTGCCCGATATTTATTTCAGCGGCAATATGGTTTCCAATCGGTTGTATCTGAACCGGGGTGATTTTAAGTTCGAGGACATCACCGATAAAGCCGGTGTAGGTGGAATGGGTGGCTGGGGCAGGGGCGTCTCGATCATCGATATCAACAATGATGGCCTGCCTGATATTTATGTATGTAATACCGTATACAAGGACTCCTCTCGCCGCCGCAACTTGTTGTATGTAAACCAGGGCGTGGATAAGGATGGCATCCCGCATTTTAAGGAAATGGCCAGGGAGTACGGGCTCGACATACATGAACAGTCGACCATGGCCCAATTTTTTGATTACGATAACGATGGCAACATCGATATGTACCTTACGGTGAACGATGCCAGTCAAAGCTATTACCCCAATGTGTTTGGCCAGGCGGCCAATAACGGGGTAAATGGTTCCGCAACCGGCAGGTTATACCATAATGAATGGGACGCCAAATTAAAGCACCCGGTTTTTCACGACGTCACAAAAAAGGCAGGCATTAACATACCGGGTTTCGGGCATGCAGCTACCATCGTCGACATTAACCGCGATGGCTGGAAGGACATTTATGTAAGCAACGACTTTATTACCCCCAATCTTTTATTCATCAATAACCACGACGGCACTTTTACGGAAAGTTCGAAGGCTTATTTCAAGCACACGTCGCTGAACGCCATGGGGCAGGATGTGATCGACATAAACAACGACGGCCTGGCCGACGTGATAGAGTTGGACATGAGCCCCGAAGATAATTACCGCAAAAAGATGATGCTGAGCGGCGCCAGCTATCAAACCATACAGAATTTTGAGCGATTTGGCTACCAGCTGCAATATGTGCGTAATACGCTCCAGCTAAACCAGGGGCCAAGAGTATCGCAGGACGACTCCATCGGTGCGCCGGCATTCAGCGAAATAGCTTTTATGAGCGGTATCGCGCAAACCGACTGGAGCTGGACGCCGCTTGTTGCCGACTTTGATAACGACGGGTACCGGGATATTGTAGTTACTAATGGTTTCCCCCGTGACCTTACGGACCACGATTTTATAACCTATCGCCAGAATGCCTTCGCGATAGCGTCGAAGCAAAATATCATCGACCAGATACCCCAGGTAAAAATTCATAATTATGGTTACCATAATAATGGCGACCTGACCTTTGACGATGCCACAGAAAAATGGGGCCTGATGCTGCCCACCTTTTCCAACGGCGCTGTTTACGCCGATCTTAACAACGACGGTGTGATGGATATGATCATTAACAACCTTAATGATGAACCGTTGATCTATAAGAATACCGCGCGCGAAAATGATACCGTAAACACACATTATATACAGGTAAAGTTTAAGGGCGACAGCCACAACGTTAACGGGTTGGGCGCCTGGGCGGATATTTATTACGACCATAATAAGCACCAGGTTTGGGAAAACAACCCGTACCGCGGCTATATCTCCACCGATCAGGATATTGCGCATTTCGGCCTGGGCAAAACGCGGCAACTTGATTCGGTGGTGATCCGCTGGCCCAACGGAAAAAAGCAAGTACTTTCAAATGTAAAGGCCAACCAGCGCATCACGGTCAATATTGCTAACGCGAAGAAGCCGTACACCTGGCCGCAGCCAAAATTGGCCGATAAAGCTTTGTTCACCGAGGTTACCCGGTCGAAAAATATCCATTACACGAATAAAAACCAGGACGATATCGACTTTAACATCCAAAAATTGCTGCCGCATAAATTGTCGGGTTATAACCCCGCACTGGCCGTTGGCGATGTTGACGGTAACGGGCTTGATGATATCATTGTTGGCGGAAACCCGAATCAGCCCGCTCAGTTGCTATTGCAGCAGGCTGATGGGAAGTTTATCCAGCGCGACCTGGTTCCTGGTAAACCATATGGGCTGCTGAGCTCAAAGGATGAGGGTATTTTGCTTTTCGACGCCAACGGCGATGGTAAGCCCGACCTGTATATTACACGTGGTGGTTATATGAGCGCTCCGGGGGATACTTCGTACCGGGATGAGTTATATATTAATGACGGGAAGGGAAATTTCACCCTGGCCAAAGATGCCCTGCCGGTAAACTATACCAGTAAGCTGTGCGTAAGGGCTTTTGATTATAACCACGATGGTAAACCCGACCTTTTTATTTCTGGAAGAGTAGAACCATGGCGGTACCCGAAACCGGTATCGAGTATGATCCTGCGTAATGACAGCAAGGATGGCAAAGTTAAATTTACCGATGTGACCGATGAAGTGGCGCCGGGACTTAAAAACATTGGCCTGGTTTGTGACGCCCTGGTTACGGATTATGACAACGACGGCTGGCCCGACCTTATACTGGCCGGCGAATGGATGCCCGTTACTTTTTTTAAAAATGAGCATGGCGCATTTAAGAATGTAACCGCATCTACCGGGATAGCGGATAAAACCGGCTGGTGGAACAGTATCGTCGCGGGTGATTTCAGGCATACCGGGCGGATGGACTATATTGTCGGCAATACCGGCTTGAATACCCTCTATCGCGCCAGCGATCAATATCCCGTGTACATTACCGCTAAGGACTTTGACAAAACCGGGGCCTACTCGGCCATTATGTCCATTTACCTGAAGGACCAGCAAGGCGTAAAAAAAGAATTTCCGGCAATGGGGCGCGAAGATATGCTGAAACAAATGATCAGCATGAAAAAGAAATTTACCAATTACAAATCATACGCAGTGGCGACGATGGATGATATTTTAACGCCGGAGCAAAGAAAAGACGCCTTAAGGTTGAAGGTAAATACTTCCGAATCCTGCTACTTGCGCAATGACGGCAATGGCAAATTTACGCTCATTCCCCTCCCTAAGCAGGCGCAGATCTCAACCCTCAACGGGATGACGGTGGACGATTATGACGGCGACGGAAACCTTGATGTGATCATTAACGGCAATGACTATGGCACCGAGGTAAACGTGGGCCGGTACGATGCTTTAAACGGTTTAATGCTGAAAGGCGATGGCAAAGGCAATTTTAGCCCGCAAAGCATTTTGCAAAGCGGCATCTATATACCAGGCGATGGTAAAGCACTTGTCAAACTGCAAAGCAGTACAGGTAGCCTGATGCTTGCAGCGAGTCAAAATAGCGGGCCGCTTAAACTTTTCGAACTAAAAAGAAAGGTGAAGAATGTTAAGGTCAATCCGGATGATATGAGTGCGGTGATAACCTACAAAAATGGCCTTACACAGAAGGAAGAATTTTATTATGGGATGTCGTTCCTCTCACAATCGGGGCGGTTTATAACGGTAAACGAGGACGTCAGTTCCATTCAAATAACCAATAGTAGGGGAGCAACGCGGAAATTAACTTTCTAAGCAATTTGCAAGGAAAGGATAATGTAACCGACCAAATGTGATGCTCCGGTTTAAAATTATTAATATCGTATTATGATTGTCGCCCTCGTAGGGGCACCCCTTGTGGGTGCCCAAAATACCGGCGTGCTAATCGCGCGACCAATGTTGAGGGGTAACTATAAACGAGAGGGCGCCCACAAGGGGCGCCCCAACGGGTGTTCATTTTGAGAAAAACATTTACGTTTTAAATCGATAAATCAATATGAAATATAACCCAATGAAACATAACCGAAGATCGATCCGAATGAAAGGATACGATTATTCGAAGGCGGGATTATATTTCATTACGTTTCGTGTTCAGAATGGAGAAATGCTGTTCGGGGCAATTGAAAACGGACAAATGATTTTGAATAACGCCGGCAAAATGATCCTGGCAGAATGGGGAAAATTACCGCAACGTTTTAATAATATCGAATTACATGAATTTGTGGTAATGCCGAATCATTTCCATGGTATTGTCGAAATCATAACGCCCGTAGGGGCACCCCTTGTGGGTGCCCAAATTTCCGGCGTCCATGATGATGGGAATAATGACACGGCACATGCGGGTGATGGGACAACCGCAAACGTAAGGGCGCCCCTTGTGGGCGCCCAAATTTCCGGCGCCCATGATGATGGGAATAATGACACGGCACGTGTGGGTGATGGGGCAGCCGCAAACGTAGGGGCACCCCTTGTGGGCGCCCAAATTTCCGGCGCCCATGATGATGGGAATAATGACACGGCACATGCGGGAGATGGGACAACCGCAAACGAGAGGGCATCCACAAGGGGCGCCCCTACAGAGGGGCCAATGCGTGTTACCGTTGGTGAAATGATGGGCGCTTTTAAATCGATAACAACGTTGGAATATATTAATGGCGCAAATAACCTGGGCTGGGAACCCTTTGCCGGCAAATTGTGGCAACGCAATTTTTACGAGCACATTATCAGGAATGAAATATCCTACTATAAGATTTCCGATTATATCGTCAATAATCCTGCCCGGTGGAAGGATGATAAATTTTATCTGAAATAGGGGAATCGCCGGCGCTTTCTTCCTTCGAAAATTTAAGGGCCAGCTTTTTCGTATTGGCAGCCAAAAAACCGATCCAAAACAACAGAACGGGTACAATCACATCCAATTGCCGGGGATAAGCGCTAAGCGCCCCGCTGAGCATCAAATAAAGCCCCGTGAGGAACAGCGCGAATTTTACCGGCCAGGTTATACGCCGCCAATTAAGAAACGTGCTGAACAGACCGATAACCGATGCCCACAAAATAAGCGAACCCCGCAGAATATTACCCACGATGGCGCCGTCCTGGTACGAGTAGGAATAGGGGAAATTAAACAGCATTCGCGAGCAATTGTAATAATAGTTTACGGCAAACTTGCCGGGATGCTGCCGGATATTGCGAAATGCGGCTTGTTTGAAAAGCGCGTCCTGCTGCGCCTCGTCGTGCTTTAGGATGAAGGCCATTTCTTTGGAATGGTTCTTTTTTAATATCGCTTCGGTTTCCACTGATTTGAACAACATCGGGTACTGGTGGTTGTTAAGCTCGGGGAGCTTCCAATCGCCGTATTCATTATTGTAAGGGCTGCTCATCCAATAAAGGCTCATGCCGCCGGAATCGCCCCAGTACAGCACCTTACCGGTTATATGGTAGGTGTAGGTCAGCCAGGGTATGGTAACCGCAAAAGCAACGAGCAGGATATAAACCGGTCGGAAATAGTAAGCCTTGTCTTTTTTGAAAAGCAGCAAAATTAAACAGGCCCCGAGTGCGATAAGCAGCACGTAGCCAAATATTACCTTGGTAAGAATAAGATAACCGAATATAAAGCCGCTAAGCAATCCGTAAGCGATACTCTTCTTTTTATAACAGACAGTAGTGTAGTAAATAAAAGCGGCAACCAAAAAGCCGGTAAAAGCTTCGGTATACAATATAGGCAGGACGGCCAGGTTATTTGGGTAAAGCGCCAGCAGCAGGCTACAGATTAACGCGATTTTTTGATTGGCGATGATATTAAGCGCTTTGTATAAAAATACTACAGCCAGGTATAAGAAAATAGCATTAAGCAGCGTGATATACAATGCATGAATGTGCATGGCCATAAACGGCACAATGACCAGCGGATAGCCGGGCCCGTTCCACAAATTGATGTGCGGCGGCGGCGGCGAGTAATACCCGTGTAATATCCCCCAGGCAAAGTCGGCGTACCTGATCTCATCGCCGTATAGGGTAGGCCATTTGTTTAGGTTAATTACATAGGCATAGAACAACAAAAACGGCAGAAAGATAAAATAAGGATTGCGCAACAGTTTTTTAAACATGATAAGCCGGATGGAGGACTAAAAGTATGGAAAAATCCGGGCTTGCCCAAACCCAGCGGACGGTCTGATGCAGGTCAAGTCATCATTGACGTTTAGTCCTGGGTCGAAAGGCCTGAGTCCTAAGTCAAAAAAACGCGAAATTGACTTAAGACTAAAGACTTTCGACTTAGGACTTGAGACTATTTCAGGCGTTCTTCAAGCACAATAGTTACTGTATCGCCGGCTTCCTTGCCGGTCAGTTCCCTCAGGTTGGCTTTAATGGGCAGTTTGTGATTCCCGTCGCCCAGTGCCATAAAGGAACTTTGGAAAGGGTGACCATCCACCGTGGCGCGAACTTTAACCAGTCCGCGGGTCTTAAAAAAGGCCGCCGATTCGGGCCAGATCACATAAGTCCAGCCGCCTTTATTGGGGCTTTTCAGCAGCGTGGCCGTAAATTGTTTATCTAAAACGCTCATTGTTTATTAACGGGCGTGGGTCTCAAAATACGATCATTGTCAATCAGTACCAGCCGCAAATGACCTGGATTTTGAACGACGATTGCCGGTTTACCTTTGTACATAACTACTTTGCCGGTCACGGTAACATCCTTGCCGTCATAATCTACCTCCGGCCGCCCCCTGAATTTACGCTTGTCCGATCCGGGGATCATCACGATAAGTTCCGGGTTGGGGTGATCCCCCCCAACATCAAGTAAGATTGCATTTGACGATGCAATCAATTTTCCGCCGAATACCTTTGCACATACGGTTACCGTTTCGCCCAAATGTTTGGCTACCTTGCCGGCAGGGACTGTAGTTTGGGCCGCCGATGTGCCGGCAAGCAGCAACAGGCAAAGGGCAGCGGGTATAAGGTTTTTCATAATTAAAGGTAATAAGTATTTTTCGATAATTTAAAACATACTTCGGTTTTTTTAACTTGAAATAACCAACGTTAATAACCACATTTACTTAATGAAACCAAATGAACTTGCTGGATTGATGACTGTACTGACTTCAGTGCCGTTTATACTTTTAGCGTGGCTCATAAAGTACCGTAAAATGGTGAAAATGATCGCCGGCTATGACGAAAAACGTTTCCCCGATACGGACGGTTTGGCAAATTCGGTGGGAGGCACGTTGCTTAAAACGGGGCTTACAGGGCTTGTGCTTGCGGTCGCCTTCATACTTCTTCCGCAATATATGATACTGTTAGTGATACTTTTCTCATTAACTATTTTAGTCGGCGCGATAACAGGAACGATCGGCGTTTATAAATACAAGATAAAGGATCAATAAAATTAACATGCAGCTAAGGGGCATACGGTATATTTTTTTTGCTGCACTACTTTTGGGCGGCTTTTGGTATGCAAAAACGCTAATGATTCAAAGTGCCCACGTCATCGCGCTGACAGACGACAGCGCGGATAAAACGCTGACGATCAAAAAAGGACAAATATTTACGCTGACGCTCCCCCGCCAGACTGACGGCGGCTACAGGTTTGACAGCATTCAATATACGCCGTCTATCGTCACTTTACAGAAGCATACAGCCAAGCCGCCCCCACCAGGCAGCCCCGCAGGGCGTGCAGGCACCGGCACCTGGCAATTTATTGCCAGGGCGACCGGTCACACAATTATAAAAGTTACCGCTACCCGGCCCTGGAAAGGCGGCGGAACAGTTACAGTTTTTAAAAATGAAATTGTAGTTAGATAATCTTTAAATTACAGATTAATAATTATATAAATACTTACCTGATAGTGACCACTTCCGGAAAGGAAATTCCGATAAATATTTTGGCCCCTACAAGAATTTGAATTTTTTCTTTAAATGATATAGTCACATAGTCAGTTGAAAGCCAACTTAATGTAACGTACTTTTTACGCAAGTCCGCACAAAAAATGCCATTTTTAAGCCGTTATGGCTCAAATTGGCGCTCATTTTGTAAAATAACACGGTGTCCGGAGTGCTTTTTTACCAATTTCATCAAAAACAACTCATATTCTTTTCTGAATTTGCGTCAATTTCATTTTTGTGGCCATATTATGCTATTTTGTTAAAAGATGGCATATAGCACTACCCCCAAAAAATTTTTATGAATTATTCCCCGACAAATTATTAATTATTATATTGCTGATATGAATACTGTATAAATCAACTATTGCAAACTATTAACTATTAACTAAAATAAAAAGAGCAAAATGAAAAGAAAACTCAAACTAATCCCGCTTTTTTCTTCAGCAGCTGCATTGCTTATGATTTACGGATGTTCAAAAGACCAGGTTAAACCAGCAAGCACTGCAGCCGGTCAGACCGTCGCCGCATTGCCCACAACTCATGACGGACTACACGTTTACGGTTTGCTGCAAACCCCTGAGTCTGAGTGGTCAACAGCGCCCGTTTACAACGCGGCTCAATTTGCGCTGGATCATCATCAATTAGATGCTGCGACATTGTCGGGCCCGGTGGTTACACTATCTTCGCCGGCCGTACGCGATCAGGGGCAGATCGGTTCATGTACCGGTTTCGCAGGCACCGAGGCGTATGAAATCACTTATAATTATACGCACGGCGCTTATCCTTCGTTAATGAGCCCCGCCTTTCTTTATTATGAAGAAAGGGTAAACATCGAACATTACAGTATCTCAACCGACCCCGGCGCTAACATGATCAACATCGGACAGGCCCTGGAAAAATACGGCATCTGCACCGAAACATTGATGCCATATCCGAACCCCGCCACGCCAAAAACAACCGCATTTAAAACTCCGCCAACTTCGGCTGCGATTTCCAATGCGCTTGGCTTTGAGGCATCTACTGCTACCCTCATCAACCAGGGCGATACTGCGGCTGTAAAAAACTGTTTGCGTAACAGTGTGCCGGTTTATTTCGGCTTCAATGTTTATGATAACAACAGGACCTATCAATATTTTGAAAACTTAAATACTACCAGCTTCACTTACGACCCGCTTACCAGCACTGGTGCACTTCAAAAAGGCGTATCATTATTGGGCGGCCATGCTAACGTTATTATAGGTTACAGCGATACGCAGAAAGCTTTCTGGGTTGAAAACTCATGGAGCACATCATGGGGCAACAAAGGTTACTACTGGTTACCATATTCAGTGTTCCAAAGCACCAAAATCGTTCCTGCCGGTAACGCTTATTACATGACCGTTAAATAACTCAAGACCTCCGGGACAAAAACTGACGTAAATGAAAAATGCCACGTCAATAATCTCTTTAAATCGAGTAGGAAGTAAGGGATTATTTCCCTTACTGTCCTCTCACACCACCGTACGTGCCGTTCGGCATACGGCGGTTCATTAAACATTAACAGTTTTGGGCAGGGTTGTGATGTCTTTCAGACTTA
>Ga0210389_10000216_pt1 | contig 60544 bp, 93 predicted proteins | sample IncBWH28OmetaG_FD_160127 | JGI IMG/M metagenome (GOLD analysis project Ga0210389, IMG submission 160127) | Forest soil microbial communities from Barre Woods Harvard Forest LTER site, Petersham, Massachusetts, United States - Inc-BW-H-28-O ... | reverse complement strand
TGTGAGACTCTCATTGAACTCGAACCTGAAAGTGACACACAAGATGAATGACCTCATTGGGCTGCTACTATGTAGTATGCTGATTGTAGTCTCAATACTCGCGTTACAGGCTGCAAACAGGCGAGTCAGGTACTTTCGACTGTACACACAAGCAGACCCCGTACGCCTCATCGTGAACGCTGTAGGCGATGTGAGTTGTGAGGGTCTGCACTTTCACAATATGAAGCTACAGCAGATTGATTGGGATCGTGTGTTAGATGAGAGTAATCCATTTATGATCCAACCCGGAATGGAACTGACTGCGAAATGGGTGAGTTGTCAAACGTTGATGGCGGTCAGCGTGATTAGAAATCACAGTATTCCAATGGTATTGTCGTTAGAAGAGTTTTAAGAAAGTGACACAGATGAGTAAGCAGCCACATAAACAAGACTATCCGGGTGAAAACTGTTGTGGAGATTGTGGTTCTCCACTGAGTGAAGTAGATGAAAATCCAGTACTCGATTATCCAATGGGTCCGGGCTGGTACTGGTATCAACACCCTGACACAGTAGAGGATAATGATAAGGGTCCACAAAAGGTTGACCCCACGATGATGGAAATTGTATGTCGTGGTACGGAATTCTTGGGTATGTGGCAAGGGAACCTAGTACCTCTAACGGCAATGACTGGTAAATGGCAGCGGGCTAAGTTGTCAGCGTTTCATGGGGGTGAGTGATGAAGATAATTAGAAAAGGGACACCACCTTCTGAGACTCTATGGGTCGGTACTTGTCAATCATGTAACTCTGAAGCAGAGGCTAATCAATCTGAGCTTAAGAACATAGAGCACGATCAGAGAGAGGGATATTCGTTTTGTTGGATGACATGCCCAGTGTGTGGCGCTGGAGGTATGTGTCAAGGAATGTTGTTTTACCCCAAAAAGTGTGATAATCCATGAGTTCTAAAATCCCACAAGCCCCTCCTTGTCGTCAATGTGGTAAAGTTCCTCATATGAGAATGGAACGTGGGTCATGGATGCCGTATGGTTGTAACTGTACAGGCACGAATAGACCCGATTGTGATACATCTTATGAAGAGTATCCACAAATTGACTTCACACACAGTATCAACGAAGACAATGAGATTGAGTACGATCCAAATAGGCGTTTGACATTTGTTGACGGTCTCATAGCTGGCTTCTTGATTGGGTTTGTCGTTGGACTATTGGTGGTGATGAAATGAGTAAACGGACTGACCACATTAACCATCTTGCCGACTTGCTCAGAGAAGACTTTAAGCGATGGGTAACAACACTACCACTTGAGTCAGTTAGGATTGTTCATGAGCGTTTAGAACGAATGACAGATGAAGACACATTGGATGACGTGTACACAGAACTCCATCTGAAGATCACTGGCACGATTCCACAATTCATACAGACAGTGGATGCTGCGATTGCACAGTCTGAAGCCGCACAAAGTAGAACTGTTAAGGAACGACTAAATTGATAACAGTCAAACGTGAGGGGATTATTGACCCCTTGAAGTTCCAACAAAAGTTCTGGCCTGATATCACATTCTATGATAAGCAGCGACAGATAATCTACTCGACAATTGAGAATGATGAAACGGTATCACCCGCGGCAAATGTTGCGGGGAAGGATTTTGTCTCTGCCTTCGTTGCTCTCTACTTTTTCTGTTCTCGTGACCCTGTTCGTGTGGTCACAACCTCTGTAAAGGACGATCATCTTCGAGTGTTGTGGGGCGAGATCATGAATCTTGTCTCTAGTTCGAAGTACCCCATGAGGTCAAGTGAGGGAGGCAACCTTGTCTGTAATCATCATGAAATAAAGAAGATAGTACGTGGTAAGTTGTCAGAAAAGTCGTACATGATCGGCATGGTGGCTGCTGAAGGCGCAGCGCTCCAAGGTCATCACTTACCGCGGGGGAAGAACTTTGCGCCTCACACGTTGTTCGTTGTGGATGAGGCGAGTGGCGTCCCTGACTTGTACTATGAGATGGCGTCGACATGGTTCCATCGTGCTCTCATCATTGGAAACCCTTGGGCTTGTAACAACTTTTTCTATAAAGCCGTGAAGGGTCGACCGGGCACAGAAGACCGCGGGGGAGACATTCCACGACCAGACGGCAACGGGTACTATCGCAAGATCATTCAGATCAAAGGCACTGACAGCCCCAATGTGCGCTATGGTTTATTGGAACTTGCCGCGGGTAGAGTACCCACAAACAAGATCATTACTCCAGGAGTTCTACCGTACTCGGAGTATGTGAAACGGCGTATGTTGTGGGATAAGGTGAAACAAACGGTATCCATTGACGGTGAATTCTATGAAGGTGCTGAGACAATGATGTTTCCACCTGAATGGCTGGCAAGGGCTGAAAAGATTGCAGCAGAGTTTGTTCCTTATACAACTCGAACAGGTAGAGCTATTGGTTGTGACCCCGCAGAGGGTGGAGATAGTTCGTGCTGGTCAGTCGTGGATGGTCATGGATTGATTAAACTCATCTCATTGAAAACACCTGACACGAACCTGATCCCTTATGAGACAATTCGACTGATGAAACTCTATAAGGTGGACGCTAAAAATGTGTGGTTCGACCGCGGGGGTGGTGGTAAACAACATGTCGATCGGCTGCGTTCAATGGGTCATGAGGTACGAACTGTGGCTTTTGGTGAACCGGCATCAGAGGCAGATTTGTTCAAACGCTATAAGAGGATGTCAGAGAAGCGTGAAGAAAAGGAAGATCGTACTGTTTACAAGAACCGTAGGGCCGAGATGTATGGTATTATACGTGAACTGATTGATCCATCGAATGAACCCGGCTTTGGGCTACCCGGCGAGTATCATGAATTGAGGCGACAACTAGCACCAATTCCATTACGTTATGGACGAGAGGGTCAAATGTATCTATTACCAAAACACAAGGAAAAGAGCGATTCAACTGAAGAATGTCTGTATGACTTACTCGGTTGTTCACCAGACGAAGCAGATTCGTTAGCGTTGGCCGTGTTTGGTTTGATGATGAGTGACCGACCACAAATCACAGTAGGAGCAGTTGATGTCTAGGTTTAAACTACCGCACTTTGATTGCCCCACATCTGAGTGCCTTTTGTATAGAATAGCTTATCGTCACAGACTCCACAATCCTGTTGAAGAATACAAAAACCAACGAGACATTCTATCACGTCAAGAAGTGTACAGGACTAGACTCTCTGAAAGGCACGTTGGTAGAGTTGAACGGGCTGAGATTCAATACCACGGTGGTAGATTTCATAGTGGAGAATGGTGATGTCTAGGGTATTTTATTTTGGCTGTTCGTGGCCCCCACATGACTTCTTTACTCGAAAGAAACAAACGATGTCTGACAAAATAACAATTATGGTTGGTGGTAGGCCAGAAGAAGTTCCAATGACCGACATTGAAAAGAACGAATGTCGTGACAGAACTGGTAAGTCTCTTATCTGTTGGGATACAGTCCGTTTTAGTGGCATGTCGTTTGACCATATTGACGTCATTCAGGATATTGCGTTTGATAACGGACGTGTGTTACTCCACAATCATAAAGGGTTAGTCGATCCTAAAAGACTACACCTACTCAGAAGGGGCGTAATGCCATGAATGAAACGACACGTGAAGAAAAACTAGCTGGAATGACTGTATTGGAACAACGTGAATTCGAGTTCCAAGGTAGAAAAGTCACCGAACTGATTGTACAGAATGGAGCGAATGACTATCGAGTTATGTGGGCGTTATCACCCTTCTTCGAAATGGTCATTGATGGTGTGCCGAATCCAATTGTGTCTTTTTCTTATCTCGCAGATAAACATACTGGTTATGATTTTTACTCGTTCAAGTCTATTGCACGTCGTCGAGTACAAGAAATGTTCGAGGATACGTTGAAGAATCCACCAATGCATCTACTACCAACGGAATGAACAAATGAAAGTTGACGAACTGAAAGACCAGACTAAGAGGGTTGAGCGTGGAAGTGCAATTCAACAGACATTACAGCAGATCGCACAAGAGTATAAAGTAGTTTCTTCGGCGGTGTGGGTGTGTGTTGCTAGTAATGAAATTAGATACTCACCCTCAATAGATCCGCCAACTATAGGTTATGCGGTTGGTGGCATTCCATATGAAGCAACCAAGAAGATGAGAGATGAATTGAGGCAAATTCTACTCAATCACCTACAGTCAAGAATCGACGCATTAAAAGCAGAATTCGACGCACTATGAGAACAAATCCACCAGTATTCACAGATCGTTACTACGTTGACAAAATCCAATTTGAACATGATGAACCTATCTATATTGTTCGTGATTGTATCACAGAAGAAGCGTTCCATTGTTGGACAACTGTGATTGAAGATGATGCACAAGGCGAATCGGCTAAGTTCACTATTCCATTTTTCATGAAAATTGACGACACAAATCAACATAGCATTAGAGGATGTGCGTTCTGTTGTGCAACACTAGGATCAGCGATCAGTCTACTCCACAAACTTCAAGATGAGGCGTCAGCCTAATGGAACAATCGAGTAACGGACATACAGACACGAATCAACAGCGTGCAGATGCGTTGAATAAATCTTTTCCATTCAGTGGTAGTCAACCAGTCAACAATGAGGATTATTCTGCAACGTCAATGGCCGATCAGTTAGTCGCCAATCACATCATGTCACGATTCAACTGGATGGCACAAATGTTGTTACCTGGTCGTGACATCTATAAAGAATGTGGTTATCCTCCGTGTGGTGAGGCAATCCCCGCACAACTCTATCGTGACATGTACGACCGTGATGCCTTGAGCGCTCGTGTCGTGCAGGTATTACCAAAGGAATCATGGCAGGTACAGCCAGCGATCTATGAAGATGAAGACCCAGAAGTCGAAACAGCATTTGAAACAGCATGGCAGGAACTGCATCGTACACTGAGGGGTAATAGTCTGTATCAAGATGAACAGTGTTCTCCTATTTGGGATTACTTGTTACGGGCTGATATTCTGTCTGGTATTGGTCATTATGGCGTGTTGCTACTCGGTATCGACGACGGCCAGCCCCTTGACCACCCACTTGAGGCATTCAGGGGTTTCGACTCACAACAACCCGGTACAGAGGGTTTACACGGTCCTGAACCACTACGGGGCGATGCGCAAGGCTACGACACGTTCACCACGAAGCAACTTGATGAGCAGGGCGTGCCATCCTTTGCCACACCCGTTCCATTTAATGTGAAATCAGCAACTAAAGACAGTACAGAGGAATCTGTTGGCGGTAAGGGCACAAGTAAACTTATCTATCTAAAGGTATTCGATGAAACGCTGGCACAAATCACTAGATATGAACGCGATCCACACAATCCAAGATTTGGCCTTCCCCAAATGTACCTACTCACGTTCAATGACCCGAGGAACGATCCTAGTGGTGGTGCTGGTCTGCCTGTTGCTTCTGCTCATTGTCACTGGTCACGTATCATTCACATTGCAGACAATACAGGCTCCAATGACGTCCTAGGCTACCCGAGAATGAAACAAGTGTTCAATCGCTTGTGGGACGCCTTTAAGACATATGGCGCATCAGGTGAGGGATTCTGGCAAATGGCTTTTGCCATGTTGTCATTGGAAACGAATCCCGCATTAGGCGCTGACTTCAAAATAGACCAGGATGCATTAAGGGAACAATTACAGAAGTTGAGAAGTGGATTTCAACGTCACTTGGTTACCGCGGGGATGACAGCAAAAACACTGCCTCCCGCATTGAGTGACCCAACACCGTACATCAACATCTTCATTGAAGCAATTTGTATCTTTCTAGGCTGTCCTGTTCGTGTGTTTAAGGGGAGTGAGCGTGGTGAACTTGCTTCTACTCAGGATGACTCAAGTTGGAATGATAGGCTACGTCATCGACAGATATTCTATCTAACGCCGAAGATTTTAGTACCATTTATTGATCGTTTGATTACTGCTGGAGTGTTGCCTAAACCAAAAGGCTACTCGGTGGTGTGGCCAGACTTGGAAGCATTGTCGGATAAGGATCGTGCGACCATTGCACTACAGAGCACACAAGCCCTAGCAGCCTACATTGCTGGTCAGTGTGAAAACGCCATGACACTGTTGGACTTCTATGTCAACATCATGAAAATTCCACATGAACTAGCCGTACAGATTGTTGACTCAGCCCAAGCGGCACAAGATGCAGAAGAACAGCAGACGATTGAAGCAGAACCCACAATCGAGGAACAACAGGCACAGACAGACGCGAGTGTACCAACACATGAAAAAGAAGCAGCATTGACTGATGCTGGTGACACGCAAAATACAGAATTAGCGTTTAACAACTGGGCTAAGTGGAATGCAGAACATCGTGGCAATGGCATTTCTGGTACGGCCATTCAACTCGGCGAGGTTGCCAAAGTTAAAAACACCAAAAAATCTCATATGGAGGCTGCTGAAGCGCACGATAAAGCCTCAAGTCAATTTCATAAGAGTGGCGATGAGAAACTTGCTAGGATGCATCATTTAGAAAAATGGAGACATATAGATCACGTCAACAAAATGGACTCCATGCCAAAGAAAGATAAAATTAAAGGTGGCGTAGTCCATGTGACGGCTGAAAGGGCAATATCTCACACATTACATGTAGGAAATGTAGAAGTTCCTAATGGTGAACTCAGTAAGATGGTTAAGTTACCATTAGAAGAGCATAAATTTGGCGGGGCGTCTATTGGTGAGCATGGTAATGGACACAATCATTTAAACTCGATGAAGACTCGTGCTACTTCTAAAGGTGTTCGAGACGCATTGATTGAACAGGGATGGCAACACACACATACGCACAACCTACCTAGTGCCGCTGGTGGTAAGAACCATCAAGAGGGGTTTGTTAAAGGTGGTCATGTTCTAACAACTGTAGATGTCGGTTACGGAGACACAACCTTAAGAGTCAGTAAAAAACCAGCAGGGGTCCAAAATTATGACACAACACACGAGAAGGTATTAGCAGAACAAGATGGTGACACTCAAGAATAGGATAGCTGATGTCTGAATCTGATAAGGCAAACTTAGACCAACAGTTAGCACAATTGAGGGATGGATTACCTCGATTCTGGTTTGCAATCTATCAGGGTTGTTTGGATGCTGGTTTCAGTGAAGCACAAGCAATGCTCATTGTGTTGGAGTTTGTTAGAAAGAATTGACTGATGTCTCTACTGGTTGCCAAAAAACCTAAACGTACTACCTCGAATCCTCTCAAGTACGACCCAAGTGGTACAGGTCAGATCCGTCGTCAATTCATGCGACAGATAGAAGCCAAGTTCAAGGAACTGAATCGTCGTGTCTACCAACGGTTAGTCAATGAACATCAGTATGGATTAACACAGAACTATGATCCAGCACAACCACGAGTACCAGCGGGTTCGCCAGAAGGTGGGGTTGTTTGGAGTGTCGTCATTAACAATGTGAAATCAGAGTTCTATGGTTGGAACTATGAGATCGTAGCAAATTCTCCATACGATTTCCCACAGTCAGAAAACTACCTGTCTCAGTTCAAACAATGGTTACTGAAGCAGATGAGTGAGTTGTTCTATAATGAGGATGAGAATTCATGGTGGAGGGAATATATTGCAAAGGGTTGGCAACTTGGCGCAGCGAAGGTGTATAACGCTTGGAAATCACCAAGTGAGTTTCTCAAGTCATCGTTTAACGTACCTGTCTCGGTCAACAAGGTAAAACTCCTCGCAGCACGAGTATTCACAGAACTGGAAAACGTCACACAAGACATGGCAACTAAGATGAGTCGTGAACTTGTGGATGGATTGATTCAGGGCATGTCACCACGCGAAGTGGCTCGAAACATGTCGAAGTCGATCGAGGGGATCAGTAAAGCACGAGCGTTAGCGATTGCTCGCACGGAAGTTGTTAGATCGCACGCTAATGGACAATTGGATACGTTAGAGCAACTGGGGATGCAGCATGTGGGCGTTGCAGTGGAGTGGTCAACATCCGGGTTAGGGATGACTAGAAAGAAGAACCCAAGTCCTTGCCCAATTTGCGCACCGATGCAAGGTGTGGTGTTCACGCTCGAAGAAGCTAGAGGTATGATCCCTAGACATCCAAATTGTCTTTGTTCCCTGATTCCGGCCAATGTAGGGGAGGACGGTAAGGGTCAAATTCGCTCGTTTAAAGGCGTGTCAGCGGCTTTAGGCAAAAGTGTCAGGGCTGAAATACCCAAGCGGTCAAAACGCACTGTAGCGACTCAGGCGAAGTTATCACGATGGGCAGGTGCAACGGCAAAGGTCAGTAAATCACGACCTGAATCAATTTTGAATATGGAACTGATTGATAACCTGAATCCATACCACGATGCACAAGGGAGATTCTGTTCTAAAGAGAATGCTGTCAACTGGCATGAGATTAAATATCAACGTACAGAACCTATCTACACTCGCCCACAAAGTAAGCACGTAGACGAAGTGACTCACAAAGCGTTGATAGATGCGGAACTTGCCCAACAGGGCGGTGGTATTGCTGACAAAGCAAATATGTTTCGAAGTGAGATGTCAAAGCACAATAAAGAACTCGAAGTGATTCGACAAAAACTTGTTAAGGACGTTGCTAGGCATGAACGTGAAATTGCAAAGCATGGTGCTGAATTCAAACGAATCCTTGATGAACATTCCAAAGCATCTAACGTTGATGAGAAAAAAGCAAATAAGTTGAATCGTCAAGGTATCGCATCTCACAACCGACTATCAAAAGCACGTGAGAAACTGGAGTATGCTAAGGTAGAGGCACGTAACGCACTACTCGACCACATCGGTACAAAAGATCCTGCCCCAGTCAAATTATGGGGATTGGCAGCGATGCCCGAATCGAGTGCCAAACGTGCATTAGAGGCTGCTGAGTGGTATGGGCAAATTTTATCGAAGAAGGTAGTGAGTCGACCAGACAAGGGCTATCACAGTATCGACGCTTATCCAATTGAGGATGGTCGTTCCTTTGCACAAAACAAGTCTCAGAGTAAAGTTGATTTTGGTGTTGATCATGAAATCCATATGGCACACCATGCAGCAGTGGATATTCACATCCATGAGATTGGACATACAATCGAATTTGCTAATCCTAAAATCAATGACATGACATTAGGCTTTATTCACCATCGTGTTCAAGGCGAATTACCACAACCGTATCCATACGGTGATAAAGACGAAGTAGGATTTAAAGATGAGTTTGGTAAATCATTTTCAGGGCATGCTAACGCAATCTATGTTGGAAAACACTACGCATCAGGCGCAACTGAGATTCTAGCTATGGGGTTTCAGAAGTTGTACAACAATCCGGGTGAATTCGCCCATAAAGATCCAGAGTATTTCAAATTCCTAATTGGTGTATTAAGGGGGGATTTCAGTGAAAGGAAATAAAGAACTCGGGGTGGTGAAAAAGGGTAGTAGTAAAATCGTATGGACTACGGATGGCTGGTATAGTGAGGAAGATAGGCAAGCCGCTGCTTTCTTAAACGCTGCTGGTATAGGAACAGAAGGTGTGAGTTCTATCTCACCAACGGCCTATTCTGATATTCTCATACAAGCAATGAACTTGATTCACGGTGATGGATTCAAGTGTTTTGTGAAATCCAGTTCTCAACCAGTTGGCACAGTGTACTAACATGAAAGAAAGTTGACACATGTTTCGCTTCATTAGAAAACTATGGGATTTGTTTTGGCTGTGGTTTGATAGAACTATACTGACTGATGATAAAGACCATGCTCGGATTGCTGAAGGAATGGTTGGGTATCAAGGCACAACGAGATCAGAAGTAGAAAAACAAACGCGCCTGTCATTTTCACCAGAAGAACTAGCAACGGTTGAAACACAATCCTCGCAGCAGGATTTGATTGACGTTGAGGAAATGAAGCCAGTAAGGAACATGGGCTTCGGTGAACGTGTGATTTGCACAGCCCCCAACGGTGAAAGATACTGGGTCTACCCGAAACAGCCAGATGAAGAACAACGCTATTCACACAAGACCTATGAAGAGTTTATTCTTCAAGAATACCGACGATTAGGCTTAGAAAAACGAGTTTGAAACGACACAAGTGGAGTATAGATATGTCAGTGACACACATTGCCGGTCCAACAGTCACAGTAGGTCAAAGGAAGATACAGAGATGTTTAGTTTGTGGTGAAAAATTAGCAGACAACATCGACATTCTAAAAGGAATAGTCGCGTCACCAGATGTACCGCCAGAATACCTACAATGGCCTCCGGGTGACTTAGTCCAACAGGACGGTAATCGAACTTCTGTGATTCAACACGTTGATGGAACCGATTTGCCAGAAGATTGTTGTATTAACATGGTGGAGGAATAATCCAATGGCAAGAGATGAGAATGGATTCACACCGACACAAGCAAGGATCGTGAATGTACTCATAGATGGTACATGGCATCCTAAACGTGAGTTACTCTATGCAGTCGATGAACTGGCAGATGATGACAATCTACTACAGTACCATCTAAAGAACATCAAACGTATCTTGAAGCCTCGAAACGAACACATTACGTTCCAAATTCATCCCACAATGGGCACGCTCTATATGCTGACTCGTGCCTTGTCTCCATCGAATATTGGTTAGCGGTTCGCCGTAGTTTTTACAGACAGCTATTTCAACCGCCCGAAGTTACCTGTATCACTGGACCCCTAGTAGCTATTTTGCTCTGGGGGTTTTTTCGTGCAGATACACAATTCAAATCCTGAAGGTCACAATCAGTATTCCAATGTGTCTAAAGTTGCCGCTAAAGACCATATCCATGATACTGGCAAAAATGGGGTGGTTAGTTATCTAGTAAACAAGCCAGATAGTTATTACCACAGAAAAACCGGCACGTTAGAGGCAGTTAGAGGGGGTCGACTGCGTTTATTGATGCAGACTGAAGATAAGCACGGCAACAAAACTCAAACATCTTGGCACTTCTATCCACATGAATTGACACTTCACAAAGTCACTCCAATTACAAATCGAGAATTACCACAATTAGAATATCTTGTACAGAACCTGTCTAATGCCAAGTATAGACATGAGACGCTAAACGGTCGTAAACACATCGTTGTCCCCATGACGATGATTGTTCCCGGAGTTCTCAACGGTTCTAAGGGTTCTTTATTTTACCCCGAAGAGGAAGTTGGTAAAGATCCAACACCTTGGAACGGGATGCCGATTACCGTCTATCACCCGATTCGTAACGGGAAGAACGTCAGCGCTAAGACTGACGGTATTCTCGATGAACAAGGGATAGGTGAAGTTCGCAAAGCCAAGACCGATGGTAAACTCCGTGCAGAAGCGTGGATTGACATCGACAAAGCGAATAAGGTTGACCCACGTGTGATTCAAAATATCCAACGTGGTTTACCAACCGAAATCTCGACTGGGCTCTATACCAAAAACTCGCCAGCGCCCAAGGGGTCACACCACAACGGCAAACCCTACGAATGGATTGCTCGTGAGTATAGACCTGACCACTTGGCGATTCTACCTGACCAAAAAGGAGCATGTAGTGTGAATGACGGTTGTGGATTGGGCGTGAATGCTGAAGTAGATGAAGAGCCAATTGACAACGATTGGGCTAAATCATTGTTCCCAACAGGGGAGAAGGAGTTTGTCTTGAAGCGGTTAGAAACTAATTCCAACCCAGAGGGGCATAATCAGTGGACGCATGGTGGTGTAACTGTCCATTTTTCTGGTGACACCTTCAAAGCTAAAGCATCTTTGAAAGACAAGGGCTTTAAATACGATGGTGACAATAAGAGATGGAGTAAAGATTTCGTAAAGGGACAGCATCCATTACATGTAAATTCACTCCATGATGCCAAAGGCAACTTTCAAGACACGCCAGAAGGTATGCATAAGACAATCAAGTATCTTGCCAAGTCAGATAAAGTTCACATGGAATTGGAGCATCATCCAGTGTCAAATCAAGAACTAGAAATTAACTCATTCTCAGATTACAAGTGTTCTGGCGCTGAATGCAAGATGAAGTCTGAAACGGCTAACGCTCACTCAGAACTCGCAGATAAGACCGAACGTGAGAGTGACCATGCGAAAGCTGCGAGGATGCATCAAGATGCCAGTGCAGCATACATGAGTCACGAATCAGGTGCGAAGGTTGATAAAGCAGCAGAGCACAGTACAAAAGCCGCAGAACATGCTGAAAAGGCTGGTACTAGCTTTGTGTCGTACAACGAAGAACACGAAGAAGTTGAGAATGGTGGTCCAGGTAGTGGCCCACATCCACATATTGCTCTAGCTGTAGCTCATGCAAGAACTGCTTTGAACTACACTAGCGGACATCATACTGATAGTGACGTCTATGGTGCTCGTCTAAAAAATGCTAAATCAGGAGTCAGCCTTTCTGAAGTCGCTCAAACAGCCTCTCATTCAGCCCTAAAAGATAAAACTAGCTTGGGACACGACAAAGCAGCTTATGCGCATAATGAGGCAATGCAGACACATTCAAAAGCAATGGTTTTGCATGCCGATTCTGGTGCAGGCCACAAAGAAGCCTATCTTGCTCATGAAAAAGCCAGAGATTCACATTCGATTATGAAAAAATTCCATAGAGGTGCTTCTGCTTCACTGTCACACAATTCACAGGAACCAGATATGGATTTTGCAAATAACGGTGGACCCGGATCAGGACCACATCCCGGACAGATACACTCAATCAGTCATTTAGCTAATGAGAAATCTACGGCGGCTGATAATGCAACAAACAAGTTCAGAGCTAATTCTTCTATTGCAAATAAGCAAACAGCAATAGAGCACCACCAGACCGCGTTGTCTCTTCATAAGATGTCAAAAGAAGGACATAAGGAACTTGGTAATAAAGGATTGAGGGAACATCATTCTGCACAGGTTCTTCATCACACAAAACAACTCGCATACTTGTCAAAAGCTCCAACAAACAATTCCGACGATCCTGAAGGTTCGTCATTTAACTCCAATGAAGAAGGAGAAACTATGGCGAAACTGACGGCCAATCAACGAAGTCAGATTATCAACAAACTCACGTCAGACAAGGGGTGTGGTTGCTATACGGCAAACGATGCTGATTATCTGCAATCACAATCTGATGAACGACTGAACGAACTTGCTATCAATGCTGAAGAGCATTTGACACACAATGAAGAAAGGGAAGAGCCAGTGGCTAAGGTAATGACAGCACAAGAATACATGGACGCAGCCCCACCAGAAATCCAGCAGATCATTGCAAATGCGGCTGAGATCATGCGTACCGAAAAGGCTGGCATCATTGCCAAGCTGGTGGCAAACATCAGTGACGCAGCGAAGAAAGCATCAATGACCACGATGCTAGAATCGAAGACGTTACCAGAAGTTAAAACCTATGCCGAACTGGCTGAATTGGCTGCGCCTAAGCCTGTCGAAAATACGCGACGTACTGTCTATGGTCCATTGGGTAATACTCCAATCGTGACGGATAATGCTGGTAAGGATACCGATGCCGAAGAAATGACTCCATCACGATTCGATTGGAATGAAGTGGCACGGATTCCCGGCTTGGCAACCTCCAAGAACTGATTTCACCCTTTGTGGTTTTCTGTTTATTCAACTTTAGTAGGAGATAACGATGAAGGGTGCTGAAATCCTTATCAATGGGAATCAACCTAATGGGCGATTTCTTGAAGGTACTGTGAGTGGTACGCCTGCGCCGGGTACGTGTATGGAGGTTCTGCCAGCCACGGAACCCGTCAATGGTCGATTTACTTATCGCGCGTGTACGTCTGGTAGTAACGGTGATTCACGACCGACAACGGTGCTACTCGAAGACGCACTACAAGGCGTGACCCCGGATATCAATGGTGCAAATACCTACGTTAATGGAGCACGGTGCTTCCTCTATGTCCCTGTACCGGGGGATGAACTGAACATGCTGGTGGAAAACATTAGTGGTACTGGAGACAGTCACGCGATTGGTGACTTACTCATGATTGACCGTGCTACAGCCGGTAATCATGGAAAGTTGCTGGTCCAAGACTCGGCCGGTCATAGTGCCCCATTTACATGTATGGAAACGAGTACGGGACTGACTGTTGATACTTTGCTGGCTTGTCGATTCGGCTGATTCCTTTGCGGGTTGACCGCAGTAAATTTCTCAATCCCTTAGGAGGTGTATTATTCTAACCCAAGACTTTATTTTGAATGGGGAAACTCATGGTGAGTTTGCCGAACTGTTGCCAGGACTGCGATTTGACGTGGGTATGATGAAGCCCTTTTTCGACTCACGCAATCAACGGTGTGTAGTTGTGAATAGTGGTCGTAAGGTGTATTCTGAAACTTTGAAAGAATACGTCCCGATCTACGAAAAGAAACTCATCAAGGATCTAGTTGCGAATGGCATCGAATCACCAGTCTTCAACGATACTACCTTGCGTAAGCAGGAATGGATTGAGTTGGATAAGGTGATTCTCCGTGCTGCACGATATCGGTTGCGAGCATGGGCAGACCTTGCGGCGCAATCGTCATTCGGCGGATTCGACGGTATGTCGAAAATGGTTCTCGAACACGAAACCATGTCAGATCCCGGTGAAGCAGTTCAGGATATGGATGGCTTGGCGGATGGTCGTGCGGATACACCACGTTACCAACTGCAAGGCTTGCCACTACCAATTACCCATGCAGACTTTTGGTATTCCAAACGTCGCCTGATGTTGTCACGCAACACGGGTACGCCATTGGACACCACGATGGGTGAGTCTGCTAGTCGTCGTGTAGCAGAAATGATTGAACGTAGCCTCATTGGTAACTCCACGGGGATTACCTATGGTGGAGCTAACAATCCAAGTTATGGTCGTACATCCACGGTGTATGGTTATACGAACTTCCCCGCTCGATTGACGTACTCAGCAGCCCATGCGCCAACAGAAGGTTCATGGACTCCTGCGACGCTATTGGCTGACGTATTGGCCGTGAAGCAGTTGTTGATTAACAACAAATTCTATGGTCCATACATGATGTACACGTCAACGGATTGGGACAAGTATCTCGACAACGATTACTACGTCAGCATCACGTCGGGGGCAGTGGCACCAACCAAAACCTTGCGTGAGCGATTACGTGAGATTGATGGGATTCAAGACGTACGTCGTTTGGATCTGTTCTTCGCCAGTGCTCCAACGGCTGGTGGTCCAGGATATGCGAACTTGGGTTTGACCCTCAATCCATTCACGTTCATTCTGGTACAGATGACACCAGATGTTGCCCGTGCGGTGAATGGTATGGATATCAGTACCATTCAATGGGAATCTCACGGTGGATTGAGATTGAACTTCAAGGTTCTGGCAATTCAGGTTCCACAACTCCGTGCTGACTATTACAACAACTGTGGGATCGCCCAAGCCACGGTAACTTGATCGAGTGTGCTTCTATGAAAGAAGACATATGTGGATGACTAGGAGAATGTAATGAAAGAAAAGAAACTGAAAACAGACGCCAATGTAGTTGTAAGGAAGTTCAAATGTCTTGCAACTCACACGGAAATCAAGACTGATGAAGACGGGGATGAGACTCAAATCGACTATAAGATCGGTGATATCATCGAATCTCCAGTCGATTTGGTTAAACAATTCCCCGGCAAGTTTGAGTTGGTAGAGGATAAGAAGTGATGTCCAAACTCGTTTCCATCATGACGTTGTTCTGTGTCTTACTTGTGATGGTCCAAGCCGTTCAGGCACGTCATCATAAGCACAAACACCGTACCAGCGTGTACGTGACAACCGTTGCCCCTGTCGTGACGACACACACGACAACCACTTCGATTCGTACGATGCGAATTCGATAGCTTGCCGTCCCAGCGCAGCCACTGACCTTTAAGCAAGGGCTTTGTGTCAACTTTCACCTAAGCTTAGGGGTCAGTGGTTTTCTAACAATGAAATGTGACAAATACACTAAGGATTCAAAATGACAGCTACTATGCAACGTCCTATTCCTCACAATGTCGAAGGTCGTCCCCTCTACAAGTTCCGCTGTAACATTGGTCAATGTGTGGCCGTGAACAAACTGGGTGAAGCAATGATGTACGATCAAGGCCAACGAATTGAAACCCCTACGCATCTCACTAAGAGATTCGGTCAGGAAAAATTTACTCGCCTGAGTGATAGTGATCCAGTTGATGAGGGTCGATTGTTCGTGGCAGAAATGGACGCTAAAGCCCTTGAAGATCTGAACAAGGATGATACAAACGAGTATCGTCATCACACGCCAGAAGCCCCACCATCTCCATTCGATGAGGATCGGGAATCGGGTATCGCGGCAACTTATAAGAGTATGTCGATTGATGACCTGACGAAGATTGCTCGTGATGAGGAGATTCCTTTGGGTACTGCCAAAACCAAGAAGGACATCATCAACAAGATCATGGATCATAACAACTTGGCAGCGCCACAAAACCAATAATTTGGTTATTCGCTCCGCAAAACCAGTGAGGTTCGTTGATGTCACGTACCAGTCCCACAGCAGTACAGAACATCCTTGGCACAGAATACGACGTGACGAATCGTCCATCACTCAATGGATTCATCGACACGGCCTCAGCAGACGTAGATGACGTATTGGCTAATGATGTTCAAGGATTGATGACACCCAATAGGCTGGAACTTATTGAACGTTGGCTGGCGGCACACTACTACCAGATTAGTGACCCCGGATATAAGTCAAGGACGACAGCGGGGGCAAGTGGTTCGTTCAATGGGGAAACCACAATGGTATTTATGTCAACTCGGTACGGTCAACAGGCATGCGCAATAGATTCTACTGGTTGGCTGGCGAAACGAAGTGATGAAGTCACTAAGGGTTCACGTCGAATGGTCCAGTTCTTTGTAGGATAACAATTATGAATCGTCGATCATTTGTTGGTTTGTGTGTGTCTGCTATTGCTATGCTTCCATTGACTGGCTTAGCAAGTACTCCGGATAAGATGAAATTAACAATCCATCACGAACCAGAACATGGATGGACTAGAGTTACTGGTTCTTTTGAAGCCAAAAAGAAATTCCATCATGTCTGGCAAACCAAACTTTGGCCAGAATGGCAACAGCATATGCGTCCAATGGAAGAACGAACTTCTTTTCTATGGAACATGATGGAAGGCTATGATGCTTTGTTTTCAACGCGATCAAAAGAGTGTGCTAGTGCTCTTGAGTTTGCGATTAAAAATTGTGGTTGTGTAATCACAGTTATCTAATGGATAAACTATGCCACCCTTAGAAACTTGTGACTTGAGACAGACTGCCGTGTTATGGAATGTAACGGGGCAGGATCGACATGGGAAACCAACAGTTTCCAATCCTATTCAAATTCGAGTCAGGTGGGTGTTAAATGACAGTCAAGTTGTTGATCCATTTGGGAACACTGTGGCATCTAGTGGAACTGTCATCACTGACCGTCCCATTGATAACATGGCTCTTATGTGGTTAGGTAAGTTAGTCGATTTACCATCACCTCCAACGGATATCCATCAGGTGATTAAGGTGAACACCACACCAGACATCAAGAATCGGAATACTCGATTCGACTACATTCTGATGCGATATGCACAAGCCCTACCAACGACGGGTTAAATCATGGAAGTCAAACTTGATCTACTGGGTAGTGACAGTCTCAAAAAGAAGTTGTTAGCGATTGCGCAAAAGTATGGTCAACCCGATCAAGTCAGCGTGACAGTTGGGTTTACTCAACGCTATGCAATCTACGTACACGAGGTACAAGCGAAACACGTAGTCGGTCAATGGAAGTACCTTGAAACACCCGCTAGAGGGATGACTCGACAAACTTGCCGCACGATTGAAACAGCATTACGTAGAGGAGCTCCTATGCTCCAAGCCCTGATGCTGGCAGGACTGGGGATTCAACGTGCTGCACAGATACTGACGCCAGTCGATACAAGTGCACTAAAAGCAAGCGCCTTTACCTGCCCGACACAAGATGTAGAGTCAGTCAGTCAAGCGGCTTTTCAAACATCAGAACAGATTCGACTCGCCCAACAGAGTACAAAACCTAATCCATAGAAAGTGACAAATGGCCGGAGTTATTAACGGACAAGCAACCGCGATTGCGAATAGACTGAGTAGTGAGGATAACACCAAGTTCCCTATTGCTCTCATCATTCCAATCGCATCACTCTTACTCCAGTTCTTGGGTGATTGTTGGAAAAATGCTCCTCCAGCGGGTGTACCGGGCAGTATCAACCCGAGTGATTACATTCGAGATCACTACGATCCAGCAACCGATACCTTCGAGGATGTGATTGTCGGGCAAGTGAGAGGACAGACACGTCGTTCTATCAGAATCAATGCTCGCACAAATGGTTCACCACGATTGAACACATTCACGCAAGACGAAATCAATCAACTCAGTGTTGAAGCATTGAAACAAGTGATGAATACTCCACAAGTCTCTGCCAGTTGTTTGGCAGAAATTGATAACCACTAATTAAGAAAGTGACACAAACATGGATCATCCAACCGTTACAGTTCAGTCAGGGACACCAGAAGCCCCCACAACACAAACGTTTGTCATCAGTCCAGCCAACATTGCCTTGATTCTACAACAATTGATTAGTGCAGAACCTAAGATCGTAGCGATCATGTCAGAACTCGGTCCATTCGCTGCTGTACTACCTGCACCGTTCAATATTCTGAGTAATCCACTAATTCAGGAAGCCGCTAGTGCCCTCCCTACACTACTGCCTCTATTACAGAACTTGGAAAATATTCTCAATCAAATGGCTCCTCCAGTACCCGTCACACCACCCCCAGTAGCGACTTGATTGAGTATCTCGTTATTCAGAAAAAGAAAGTTGACAAAATGATTGAAACGACACCCGCCATCCAAACAACTCCGACCCCATTACCAACGTGGGTACAAGGACTAATTGGTGTATTGATTGCCATTACGGGGGTTTTAGCAGGCCCACATGTACTGCCTAACCTCCAACCTACGCCAAAACCCCCCATAATCACGCCTAACGTCACGCCAGTACCAAAACCGAACAATACCCCAACCCCTACACCAATGCCCGCAAAAGCGATTGTAGCGACTGTAAACGGTACAGTTGTACACGGTTTAGTCGAAGCGGGACAACTTGTCGTGGTGAAGGGTGAAGGCGGTCTGAAAGTCGCTGCAACGTCTTATCCACCAAGTAGTGCCAGTATCCATAAGTTTTCAGTAGAGGAATTAGCTTGTGTCCTTAAACCCGGTGCAACGCTCCAGGTGGTCGGTTATGAGAACGACTCTGATCCGATCACGATGTCAATTGCAGCGAATCAGGCACCACAACCTCCACCAGTTAATCCACAACCTAATCCTCAACCACAACCAACCCCTCCAACACCAGTCGATCCAAGTCCTACACCAGTACGCACTGGCAAGGTACTGATTTCGATTGTTGAAGATCCAAATAATAGACCGCCAGAACTGGCGATGCTCCTATCCAATTTCACCACATGGAATAAGTACAAGGAAGCAGGCAATGAATGGATCTTGTTTCCACAGAACTCGAAGGAAAATCAAGGTGTTCTCGCTATCAACGCATTGGCAACAAATAATGTATTGGTCCCCGGCATCGTTATTCAGGATTTGAGTACGAAGGTTGTACTCTATGCTGGTCCTCTCAAAGGGAAAACGATTAAGGATGTAACGGCATTAGTTAATCAATATACGGGAGGAAATCTATAATGGAAGAACTGACTCCAGTCATTGATGGTAGTGGTGAGGAACGTCGACTCGGACTATTGATGCCAGACGAAACAAACGTCTGCGCAGCCCCATTCCTCGAAGACTCGATCCCTAACAACATTCTGACCGATGATCAGATCATGCAATTGATTACTGATCCCGGTCGTACGGCTGCTGTCGACATTTTCGATGAACATTGGGTTAAGGAAGGGGACCAGAAGCAACATGGCTCGTGTAATGGTTGGGCTGCTGGTCAACTATTGAGTAAGACCCGATTTAAGCGAGGATTACAAGACGGTATCGTGATGTCTGGTAGTTACGTGTACTCGTGGATCAATAATGGGCAAGACAATGGATCAGCATTAGATCGAGCAATGGCCGAACTTCAATCACATGGGGCTCCACCAGCCTCGATGTGTGATGCGAATAAGATCTATCGAAAAGACACTCAACAGTTTGATGCAGAAGCGATGAAACACTTAGGCTTTGATGCCTATGCGATCAAGACCAAACGTGGATTGGATAGTGCCTTAGCGTTAGGCTTTATCGTGGGGGTCGCGGTACAGGTCAACAACGCGTTCATGAATTACAAGGGGCAAGGATTGATCCCTGTCTCTACTGGTAACGGTAATCATGCTATCCATGCTGATGATATTCGCTGGAACCCAACTACTAAGCAATATGAGTACAGACCAGTCAATAATTGGAACGTGACATGGGGCAATCGTGGTTGGGGCTGGACGACATTCGCTAGTTTCCAACAAACTATGCTACGTAATGAGAATGGTCAACAATCAGGCGTCCACCAGTTCTACACCATTGTTTCGACGCAAGAGGCAGGAATGTGAAATGTGGAAATCTTACTTATTGGACTATTCTTCGGGTTTGTGGCAGGCGTCACTACTGCTGTTGCTATTGCCGCTCTCGTCGAATACACGCGCAAATGAGCCAATCTTTAAACCAACTGGCATCTATGCTGAAAAGTCACTTGCTGAACAATTTGTGGAAAGGATAGATGCTGTAAAAAAGTATCAAGAAAAAGAAGCTAAGAACGTCCCTCTAACAAGTATCGACCAATCACTTGGACCACAGTCAAGAAGACCAAAAGAAAATTATCACGCCTATAGTCCTTGGTATGTTGATGGACACAACACTTCAGACAGTCACTTGATCCATACGCACGGGGTGAGTCCTGAAACACTCAAGGGATTAACTCAAGATGAAAAGAATCGACTTCATGGGAAGATGCACGGTGAACAGGCTCGCGTATCAATGCCAATCGTTCGACAGACACAATCAGGCGGATGCCCCAATGGCGTTTGCCCCTTAAATCGAAGGAGATGAAAGTGACAGATCCAACTCCAACTCCATCAGGTACGGGTAACGGTGGCGTTAGTCCAGTAGCGTTCTGGTCCGCGATTATCACGTTACTCGGTAGTACGATTATTCTACCAATGTGGCAAATGTGGTTGTCTAATCAACACGAAATCAATCGAGCGGAACAGGCAAAGGCAACCACAGTCGCCGTTGCGAAGGTACTTGACAATCAAGAACAGACGCATGAAGCCATCAAGGAAGTTTCCATGAAACAAACTGAGGCTGCTGAAAAAGTAGAAGAAGTTAAAGCGGCAACAAACGTTTTAGTAGATAAAGTTGACACAGCAAAGGGAAACAAATGACAAATATGTTACTACTCGCCCAAGGGGGCTTTGGAATTATGCACTGGATCATCATTGTGATCGTGATTGCTGCTTGTGTGGGCATCATGTACGTTGCTCTTAATCAATTTGGTATTGCCATTCCGAATTGGGTCATCCAAATATTCTGGATCTGTGTTGTGGCCTTGTAGCAATCCTCGCAATCAAATTTCTGATCGGTCTCGCGTAATCGGTATATTTGAATGGAGTCGGTGATGCTACTTGCTGCGATTGGACCAGATGGTTGGGTACTGATTATTGGAGCAATTGGACTAGCTCTAACGAATATTATCACGAGTACCGTACAGATCATCATCGGGTATTTTCAAGAAAAGAACAAAATCCTACGTGAGGCGTTGATTGCACAACGGGTCAACGAAGTCGCTGTTAAACAAGATCTAGCTACGGAAAAAGTAGCGGAGGTTTCTACTAAGCAGGATATCGCAGCCGAAAAGGTTGCAGAAGTTGCTACGAAGCAGGCGCAAGTCACGGAAGATACAAGTCAGATCCATCAATACTTGGTGGATAAGGTCGACAAAGTTGAAGAAATTGCGATCAAGACTCAAGCCTACGTGAACGGTGCTACAACTGTCCATTTGAAAAAGTTAGCGGAGGCACTGCATCGAGTTGCCCAACTGACTAAATCAGCATCAGATATCCATGCGGCCGACTTGGCGCAACAAGAGCTGGAAAGACACTTAGAAAACCAACCGAAAAAGGAAGCATGATGACTGAAGAATCTGGGACGGTTAAGCATAAAGAACCACAATCGTTTACAGATAAGATCATCTTCGCTCAAAAGGTAAATACGGCTGTTACTGGTGGAGGCTTGCTGGTATTGACACTTGCCTTCATGGCACAAACGTGTGTTATCGCCATGCTCCATCAGACACAGATGAACAAACTCGATGGACTGCAAGTACACCAGACAACGAACGTCGAGCGACCTAGAACAAATGAAGACAATGCTTATTCTATTCTCAAAAAACAAGGACTAGTTGAATGACTTGTGATGAAATCAATGCCGCTATTGCAGCCAATCAGGCACTTGTTACCGCCATCACTGCCACAATTTTAGCGGATGACGCGGCGGTAACAGCAGCAGGAGCAGCGGCTACAGCAGCAATGACCGCCTACAATGCTGCGATTACCCAATACAACAGTGATGTGACTCTACTGGGTTCTTACAATGGAATGATTACGATGTATCAATCTATGCTGTCAATGCAGGGTTGCTGAACATGGTCACAATGACAACGAGTGGATTGATACTCACCGTGTGTTGTATCATCATTGCTATTTGGGATTTGATTGCCGTTAAACGTTATGGAGTGAAGTACAGTGTCAGTTATTACATCCAACAGACTGGCGTCACGCATCCCACGTTGATATTTGCAATGGGGTTTTTGTGTGGCCACTTTTTCGCCGGAATGTCAATAAACCAGTAGACTAAACAAAATCTCTATGCCAGTTGCCACACTAATTCCAGCGATCTTACCAAATGGTACTCCACCATTATTGGCCGCACCAACTGTACCTACAGTCAATGGGCAGTATTGGTCGTGGAGTACTAGTCTGAACTCGTTCGTTGTTACGAATCCTCCCGTCTCACCAGCTTGGGGGTCGATCACAGGCACTCTGAGTAATCAGACTGACTTACAGAATGCGTTGAATGCAAAAGCAAATAGTTCTGCAATTTCTGCTGTTGGCTTCAGTGGTGCCTATTCTGATTTGAGTGGAAAACCTTCTCTTGCAGCAGTTGCAACATCCGGAGCCTATTCCGATCTGAGTGGAAAACCAACATTAGGCTCACTCGCTGCCGTGAGCAATCTCACAGGTCCGGTGACATCGACAGGCGCAGCAACAGCTATTGCCAATGGTGCAATCAGTAATGCGATGTTGGCGAATGGGGCAGTAGCGAATCTATCTGGTACGAATACAGGTGACCAGAATCTTGCACTCTATGCACTTCTCTCAGGTGCGACATTTACCGGCGAAGTGGCAATCAACAGCGGCACAATCACCACAAACATTCCAGCATTAAGTATTACGCAGACTTGGAACAATTCAGCCACGACATTTGACGCTCCACTGCTGGTGAATGTCACCAATACGGCAAGTGCGTCCGGTTCGCTGTTGATGGATTTGCAGGTTGGTGGGACGCCACAATTCAGTGTTGATAAAGCTGGGAATCTCGCCCTAACAGGCGGATTAAAACTCGTCAATGGCACAGCAAATATCACAAGCCCATTTGCAGCAGCATTTACACTGGCACTTGGGAACAGTTCTTCCAAGATGTATTCGCCGGGTACGTTGGGGATGACTGTCGGAACTGGTGGTGATGGCTCATTTGGAATAGGTAACTCGCTTGAAGGAACACCGACAACGGCATATCTGTATGTGCCAGCAAATAACATCTTAGCAATGCAGAATGGTGCAAATGCACAAGAAGCCCGTTGGTACGAAACCTACACGTCGAGTACATCCTACGGCCGATTCGTCATCCGTACAGCGGCTGGCAATTACACGATTGGCAGTGAGCAAGGTTCAGGCGGTGGGACTGCAAGAGGGGTAAATATCCAGTCGGCTGGTGTGACTGCGATTGCGATTGACACGAGTCAGAACGTTGTAATCAATGCTGGGGGTCTAGCGTTATCGGGCTATCCTAAGGCTTTCAATCTTCAGACTGGTTCAAATAGCTATATGTACAGTGACGGCACAAATAATAGCTATTATTGTGACGGTACACATTATTTTTCAACTCCGGCAGGGTATGGAAAAAGCAATGTAGATGCGGGTCAATTCCGCCCATCAGCAACTCAAACAGTCGTCAGCGGAGCAACAAGCGGCAACGCAACATTCAGTCAGCCGTTCGCAGGTACGTCCTACAAACGTGTCGTCATCTATTGCAATGCTTTACTTGGGGCAGCAAGTTACACGTTCCCTGTTGCATTCACCAATACGCCCGAAGTGCTGAGTCAATCACTTGGTGGAATTGTGACGACGGTTAGCAGTACCGCAGTCACCGTGACAGGCACGACATCAACGGGTTTCATCGAACTTTCAGGATATTGAAATATGACATTCGCACTAATCCCAGTCCAACTAGATCAAGATGTTGTCACCGAATGCAACAATCTGATGAACATTTTCAACGGGTACGCCCAAAATGATGAAGTACGCTTCAAACAAGGTTGGGAGATATTTTGGGCTTCAGACCGTGATGTGACTCGAATGCAAGCCATCTTGGACACATTCGCCACGCATACTTATATCGACCCGGCAACAGGATTGACGGTCAACGCTTTGACAGCTTACTTTACAAAGGCACTTGCTGAAATTGCAGATGTCAAACGCGAATTGCCGACAGCGTTCTCGGATGCAGTCTATGAAGTAACGGCAGTAATTACGAATGGTGTTGTCAGTGGAGCAACAGCTTTGCAACCAGACGGTACACTATATCAGAAATATCTATTTCCGGGGTGGTATTACACAGTCGACAATACAGGACGCATGATTGTTAGTGGACCCGTTGTGTACGGAATCTTAACACCAGTCTCTTGAAAGATTTGACAATGAAAGAACTAACGGACGAGCAAGTGAAACAATTTCAAGACACTGCTGACGCAGAACAAGTTGAAGAATCAAAATCTGACAGACTTAAACGTGAGTCTATGGAAGATAAGCGCGAACGTGAACGTGAATTCACTGAAATTGTGAATGAAGCATCAAAACGCTTACGTGTGGCAATGATCCCAAAGATGGATATTGTTGGTAATACTGTAAGTTCAACGATCATTATTCAGGCGCAAGACTGATGACAGTCCATACAGATGTACGCTACATTTCTTCGGCCACGGTAACAGCACAACCCTACTTAGGGTCTACTGCTGTTGGTTCCGCATTATCTACTTCTAAATTTGCCGATGATGGAGCTACTGCGCGTTTTGGAGTTGATTTAACGTCTGTGAACACATCTATTGACTCAGTGACCTTCATTGTTGGTGGTAAGGGGATTGGAGATTCAGATGTTGCATGGGACGGGGTCAAACTCGTCACGAACATCGTCTTACAAGGTGAGATTAACGGTGCTGTAGGGTCTGGTCCAAATACGATTTTAGTGACTGTCAAGGATGGAAGTGGAAATCTTTTAACGAATGCTTCTATCTCTGCTAATTCAAACGGGGTTAAGGTTGCTTCTAATAAGACAGACAATACAGGGACAGCCCCACTGTTCATTAGTAATGGCACTTTTCAAATTGCCGCATTATGCAGTGGCTTCAATGGAAACTCACAGACAATCACAGTCAGTTCAAATCAGAGTATAGAAATTGATCTGACACAGTTCACACCTGAGATTAGTGCTACCGGGTTGGTGACTGGCTACTTGACCTGTTATGACCAATCTGGTAATCCACTTAGTGGAATTGTCCATACGCTGGTAGTAGTAGAACTACCAATTGATGCGGTAGGACTGTCAATCAATGTGGGTACAAGAACCATCACATCAGGGAGCGGAATGAACAATGTCCAATTTGCTGACTTAGTACCCGGAGGTCAATACTCGATTCAACGTGCTAATGGAGTTCCTACCTACTTTGAAGCTCTTGAAACGAACTTTCCCATTGCGATTTCCGGGGCTGTTACATGACGTTACTCCTCGGACAATTCAACGATTCACCGGCGGATGTGATTGCACAACTGCTAATCGACTTGGGTTATGTAGAAGATCCAAATTTGGCAGGTACGGCAAAGTTGATATGGCCTGTCAGTGTCGATTCAGAACTTGCATCCCCCGACGATATCGTATGTATCACTAACACAGACCCCGTAAATAGCGGCAGAGTACAAGTCACGGGACAGATGAGTGAACTCTGGGGTATTCAATTCAAAGTACGTGCAGTTGACCCACAAGTCGCCTATCGAAAATCGAATCAACTTGTTGTTGCTATGGATCAGGAAATTTATCATCAAACCACCATCATCCATCCGACCGCCACAACGTCAGGTGGTACATATTTTGTGGGCGCAATCACTCGAAAAAGTGGACCACTGTCTCTAGGTAGAGAAGCCAGTGCAACAAAGCGAAGTCTATATACAATCAACGCGATTGTGGACATTATTCAAACCGCCTGATTAGGAGAAATGGAACATGGCTGCTCCAACCGCCAATGCAAGATCCACACCAACAGCACAGAAGGTCGATCAGGGATTTAAGATCCTGATTTCGAACTCTGCAAATCTAGCTGTCAACTTTTGGGAAATTGAAGTCACGCCCCAAGGTGTCGACGGCGGTGACCCAATCAACACGAGTACTCAATTCAATAACAAGTATCACACGAAGCGGCCTAGAGCGTTGATTAACGCAATGGGTGGCAAAATGAAGGGTCAATTGTGTGCCGGTACTCGCCACGAGGCAGAGGCGATGATTAACATCGAAGGGACCATCACGGAACACTACCCCGATGGTTCAACCTACGCCTACTATGGGTACTTCAAAGACGTGAAATTCGATGCATTCAAGGAAGGTGAAAAGCCAACGGCTGAGATTGAGATTATCGAAACCGATTGGGACTATGTGAACAGTCTTGAGGCTGGACCAACCTATACGGCTGCTTCTGGTACTGCTGGTTAATCAGTGGATAGTGACCCAAGGATGGGATTTTCTTTACTTATGAAAGTTGACACGAACAATGAAAAAAGAACTAAGTGAACACGGTGAAATCGACCCAGAATCTATACCTGTTATCACAGAGGAAATGGAAGATATAAGTCTTGAACTGACAGAAGTCAAGGTCAAGTTGAACGGTAAGCCCCACATCATTGTCAGTGCTGACGGTGAGACGGCGACAGAATACCGCAACATGGCGTTGAAACACGTCATTATGCGTGACAGTCAAATCGAGGGTAAGTTGCATGGACTGGCAGAATCAGAACCATTCTTGGTGAGTCGCTGTGTGTTTTTACTTGGTCCCAAGGATGAGCGTACTCCCTACACTTTGGACGTAGTGAAAAAGTGGAACAGTTCAGCTATTAAGAAACTATATAACAAGATTCGAGAGATTAGTGACCTCGAAGAAAAGGGCTTAGAAAAAGCAAAAAACTCGCCAAGCGATACGAAGGATGGATCTGGCTCGCATTTAAGCTAGGTCATATCGGTCCACTACGAATCCTCATGAAGCGGATTCCGTATCGCGAATATCTAATGTACATGGCGTGGCGGGAACAACAGTGGGAAAAGCCTTCACGTACCGATAACTACATCATGTCATTGACTAATGTGGTTCAAGGGATTTTTGGTAAGGTGGAAGCCACACTCGAAAATTTCAAACTTAAGTTTGTACCTACCACGAAACCCATTGACCCCACTATCAAGTCCAAAGCCTACATCGAAGATCGTAAACGGGAAGCAGCAGCGAAGGCACGTCAACCCGGCAGACCTGGACCCCGACCGGGTATGTAGTTGAATAGAATGGAGTGTGTATTACGAACGAACAGGAAATAGAAAGGCTCGTGATCCGTTTAGTTGGTGATTCTGTTCAGTTCAAACAGATGATTAACGAATCCACCTCCATCGTTGATCGTTTCGCCAATTCCATGAAACAGTATGGAGCACAGATTGCAGCCGGGTTAGGTGTGATTGGATTACTCGGTACAGCCCAACATGCGATTCATTTGGCAGCGGAACTTGAATCAGTATCCATTAGTTTTGAAACGATGTTGGGGAGCGCAACCAAGGCAAAGGAAATGTTGGTTGAGATTCAGAAGTACGCATCTGCAACTCCATTTGAACAGGCTCCATTGAGGGGTTCTGCGCAAATGTTGATGAATTATGGAATTGCTGCTAATCAGATCATGCCTACTTTGAGGATGTTGGGTGATGTGTCGGCAGGAGACCAGAACAAACTCAATGGACTGAGTTATGCATTTGCCCAAATGTCCGCTAGGGGGCGAGTAGCGGGTGACGACTTACGCCAGATGATTAACTGGGGTTTCAATCCCTTACAGGAGATGGCAAGAACCAGTGGTAAGAATATGTCTGAACTCACTGAACGAATGCACGATGGCAAAATCAACATCGACATGTTGAAAGGTGCATTTCAAAGTGCAACGGCTGAAGGTGGTCGATTCTTCGGCATGATGGATAAACAGTCAAGAACTTTCACTGGTCTATGGTCAACAGTGAAAGATGAAATGGCTGTCCTATTAACTGAAATCGGTCAACAGTTAATCAAGCATCTTGATATCAAGAAGATCATGGCAGATACGATTGTGTGGTTACAAGAAGCCACCAAGTACATGAAAGTCTATGGCGAGTACATCGTCATTGTCGTGATCGAGGGAACCAAGTTCCTAATTGGTATGGTTGCACTGAAACTTGCCATTTATGCGGCCGGTGTAGCCATGAGTGTCTACACAGCAGCAACCAAGGGAGCAGCCATTTCTCAAGCCATACTTTTAGCTTTACAGGGACCAAAGGGTTGGGTCCAATTGGCAGCGGGGTTAGCTCTCGCAGCAACAGCCACCTACCAGATTTCACAAGGATTCGCCAAAGTTGCTGATGATGCTAAGAAGGCGGCAAATGGTATCAAGGAAGTGGCGAATGAAGTCAAGGGAATGGATAACCGTAAAGCTGGTGAAGTGATCGACGCGATTGATGTCAAGCTAAAGGAATTAAATCGGTTTGCTCGGGAAATGAACTTTCGCGGTATGGGTTTCAATCGTGAGAAAAAGGCTGATGCGATTTTAGCAGATGAGGGAGTCAATCGAGCGTTAGGCATCAAGACGATGACGCCTGAACTCTCCGAAGTGGATAAACAGGTTAATGAACTGCGTAAGACACTTAGAAAACTCGAAGGAGATTGGGGGGCTGCACTCAGTGTCAAACGTGCTCGACAGTTGAAGGATGATGTCAATCGTGAACTGGCTGCGATTGGTAACGAGAAGTCAGGCGCGAACGAGATGTTTACATCGACTCGTGACCAGTTGCGCAAGCTGCAAGAAGAACTTGATCCATCATTGACTAAGGCTCGGATGATGGCGTCAGGCATGAGTAAGGCGAAGTGGGAAGAGATTCAGGAAAATAAGAAACTCATCAGTAGTTTGGAAAATGAACTGCGATTGAAAAAAGCCATTGCGGATATTCGTGGTAAACATTCTGACCAGCGAATTGAAGCGGATGCCCTCGCTGACTCGATGGATAGTGCTCGGGTCAAAATGGGTCAGGAGATGGATAAATGGCAGTCCATGTTCTCACAAGGGCTATTGTCCAAAAACACACTCGACAAATTGAACAAACATGCTCAAGAGGATCTACTAGGTCCAGTACAGGGGATGCTTGATTCGATTCGTACCCCACGTGAAAAACTACAGCGTGAAATCGCCGAGATTGATAAACAGTTTGAAGCAGGTCGATTAACTCAAGAGCAGCGGGATAAATTAGTCAACAAAGCAACTCGCCATGCGGAAGGCAGTCCAGTGGGTCTACTCGATAGCGCGATGGTTGGTACTCGTGAAGCAGCAGCACATGTCAGTGATTACTTGGCTGGAGCAGATAAATCAGCAACACTGAACCCCGGTCTAGTTGCAGCGAATAAGACAAATGAGACATTGGATAAGATCCTTGAGGCACTTGGACCGATCAAGAGTATTAGTGAAACGATGGCCGGTGAACCACCACCAATCGAAATCAAGGCGGGCAGCTTGATTTCGTAAGCCCCAAATTTGCGTTTTAACGCCAAGTTGTCAAAAAACGATACTTAACCCCATATTTTCGCCCAAAACGCCTAAAAACCACCAAAACGGGACGCACACGACGTGTTACGCCTGCCAATTACCAAAAAGGTGACTAAATGACAATGACAACCGGAGGTGGTCAGTCATGACTGCAACAGCCTTAGATGGTAATGGCAATTTGATGCGTCGTATGTGGTCTGGTGAACGTGACGACGACGGTCATCGTACATGGACCGTAGAGCATCAGGTCACAACGACAGATACACTTGACGGTCCATCGACTGTGATGGCTTGTTCTGACCTGCCTCAAATTGGCGATATGTGGGTCTTTGGTAATGACAACGATACGTGGGCGTTCTGTTGGCCTACGATGAAGGTGGATTATCTTTCACAAAAAGATGGTGAGAAACAAAAGTATTGGAAAGTACAACAGAAGTTCTCAACTAAGCCGATGCATCGGTGTAACGTCACCCAAGTTGAAAACCCCCTATCTGAGCCGTTCATCATCTCGGGTAACTTTGTCAAGTATACCAAGGAAGTGGCGTATGATCGTTACCAGAATCAGATACGATCCAGTTCATTAGAACAAGTACATGGGGCTGGTGTTGAATTTGATTTCAATCGGATGTCAGTCAAGATCTCATGGAACGTCAGTGCTCTAAACTTAGGTACAATCTCTACATTTGTAGATACGGTCAATGACAGTACGTTGTGGGGTATGGCTCGCCGGTGTGTGAAACTCAGTAACTATTCATTCGAGCGGATTCTCTATGGTGTCTGTACGTTCTATTATCGACAGAACCTTGAATTCGATATTGATTGGAACACCTTTGACCGCAGCTTGATGGATGAAGGATTCAAAGCGTTACACGGTGAGTGGAGATTACCGGGGGATACGAATGCGGATATGCTGACATGGCGCAACGGTGTCGCCCTACCGCCCGAAAGTGATTGGAAGTTGTTACCAATCATTACAGCCAGTGGAGCGAAAATTGCACCTGACCGCAACAATCCCCAACACTTTACCCGGTATAAAGATCGTAATGGGGAAATTGGTCGGGCAATCCTCGATGGTAACGGTGAGCCTGTCAGCGTTGGTAATGCTCCATTGTTGTGGGCACAGAGTACTCAATATCGACGCGGTACGATTGTTGTTAATCCATCTCTATGGTCGGGTAGTGACGGCAGTATCACGGGTAACGTCTATAAGTGTGTGTTTGATGGCACATCTAATTCAAGTGGGGCAGGACCAACAGGTACAGGTACAAACATCTCAGACGGCACGGTGAAATGGGACTTTATGTACACTGCAAACGCTGGCGGTCAGTATGGTCCAGGTAATATCATCGTGAGTTATTATCCGCAGAGCAATTTTCTGTTACTTGGAATTCCCACAAGTCTATAAGCATTTAGAAAGTTGATACATAATGGACGAAATACACGTACCTGATGAAGAAACACGAATTCGACCACAATCAACCGTGGTCCATCGACTGACCATTGTCTCCACCGTATACCATCAAGTTCACGGCGGTGAAGCACAGGACTTGCAAACTCGTTGTAGTCGTGTGTTGACGACTGATGAACAACTCTATCAACGTTTGATGAAATCGACTGAAAAACCCTCCCCCATTGACTTGGGTTGGTTGAAGGGCTTGCCGATTGGCTTGATCCATATTGACAACCGTGATAAACAAGCCGAACTACTTGTCTATTTTGGTGCAAGCGAGGCACTGATTAAGATACCACCACTGGAATCATTCTTCTTTACACCTGCTAAAGAATTCAGTGTGCAGGTGAGTAGTAATATCGGTGGATCAAAATTCATGGTCTCCATCATTCCGGGGTAATCTGATACCTCGAAGAGTATTAGACAGGATGTAGAATGCCTAGTCAAGGCGGTTTGAATCTACTGAGTGATGCCGATGTCGCGTTACTTCGAGAAATGGTCCGTGGGTACAAATCCCAACGTATCAGTAGTCCATACAGACAAGATGATTTAAGTACACATCAAGCCCCTGAAACCTACGTTGCGCTGCCAATACCATGTGAAGGTATTCCAGGTTTGATTCGTGAGGAAACGACAGGGACGGGGACATTTGGAGACGAGTCAGGTAGTACAGGTACAGATTCGGATACAGGCACGGGGTCAGGTACAACAGGTTGTCCAGGTGATATTGCTGGTCCCGGTGATCGACCGGGTATGGCAATGTGTGACATCTATCGACTGAATCAATCGAATAACACGCTTCAAAAACTGGGGATTACCAAACCTGTCTATAACTTGTCAGCATCACCGTTACCAAAGGATTGGACGCTGGTGACTCGTGACAAATCTGGCCGGTGGTATGCTGTCGTTAGTTCTCCGGGCGGTAGTGGTGCGCAAATCATTGAATTCACCTTGACGAGCGTCCTCTGTGCAAGCCATACAGGTACGGGTACTGGAACTGGTACAGCGAACCAGATTTCTTACGTACTGGCACTTGCGGACCCAATTGGTACGATTTGCGGTGGAGTAATCCCACCCGGACCAGTTAGAATTTACGACGATGAATGCTGTTATCTCGTGGGTAACGTTCAACTCTTGGTGAACTCTCGTGGTAAAGCAGTCAAGATGCAGTCTAGTAATCGTAATACGGGGTGTGATCAGCTTATCCGTCCATCTTGCTACTGGTCGATTATCTCGTTCTGTGGTCTTGGTATGAACTGTGGTGCTTAACCCATGATCAAACCTTGTCAGAGTTGCGATATTCTAAATCTCGACTGTGCCTCATGCCAGCGATGTCTACCAAAATACTTGTGTTGTCAGGTCAACATTACTCCATCGTCTACGGGGACAGGGAGTGATATTGATTGTTGTGGTTATGACATGCTGATGAAGTTCAGTTGTCCTGTCGGGGAAGCATTTGGAGGGGGTTGGGCAGGCAATGCAACTTGTTTGATCACGGGTAGACTGCCATTTTCCATTATCGCTGTACTTACTAAAGACGATAGTGGTTGCCACACTCAGGTCGGCATTTTTCTAAATGACATCCTTCAGCCGTTACTCAAATTTGATGGAGTCCTGCCTGATGATATGACTTTCGATCTTACAGATAATCGAGGTAATCGGTATCAAGGGACGATTAGTCGCTATGGTCATATGGTCGCAAATCCACAAGCATGTGATATCTGTTCACCCTGTATTTGCGTGACTTGTATTCCGGGCATTCTCTCAGTAAATGTACAGGGCAATGCTCCTAACTACTTTCTACCCAATGGTGATCCTGAACCAGTCTTATGCCACTGTTCGAATACCGAGTTATTTCTGTTCGATTCCGTGTTACGGGAGTGGATTGGTCCACCAATACCATGTGCCAATGTCACGGTCTATACAACGATCAAACTTGCGCAAGCCCCTGACCAGTTTTGTGGATTTCATATCACGTTCCATACAAGCCCTACGGGAACCGGGACTGAACTCTACTCGTTTATCATCAGCTTTGAAGGAAGTACAAGTGATAGATGGCTTAGGGGGGTGCCGTGTGAGGGAGAATTTGGACTGACCAACGTTGGATTACCGAGCCTCAAACCATGCCCACCCAGTACGGGTACTGTCGGTGAAGACGGACAAGACGGTAATTGTCCTGACCCCCCTCCAACATTATTCAATACGCAAGTTCAAGCGTCATTCTTTTTGCACCAAGGCACGCCCGAAGCTTGCAATGTTACCGTAGCAGCGTTTGCATGCGGGATGAGGAATATTGGTGAAACCCCACAAGTTGCCGTATGCAAGTGTTCTGACAATATTCCGACGACATTGAATTTGACCGTCTCATCAGACTGTCCGGGGATCAACGGTTATAACATACAACTTGTGTGGGATGGTTGTGGTTCATGGAGGGCAAAGGTTGTAACACCAGATCAGGGTATCGGGGGTGGTTCATCAAGAACAGTCTATTTCAACTTGAAGTTCAGTGAGGGAGTTGTTTCCTTTGAGTACCATGACGTGACAGGGATTGATCCAGTGTTTTTTGATCCTCCCACGATGTTCAGTTGTTCGCCGTTTATTCTCGTATTCAATGGTATCTCTACCATGAGAATCTTTGCCGATCCAGTGTGTAATCCTATCACGACCACATTTATCACGGTGACGATCACAGCATGAGTGATAATAACTTCCCAGAGTGTGAAAAATTCACTGGCCGTTTGAAGGCTATCTGTCGGTGTGAGACAGAATTACCGTTAGACGGTCCACAATCTCATAACGCTTATCGACGACTATGGGGGCTTGATCCGATTATCAATGACTCGCCTAAGCCCGCGCCTCAACCCGCTAAGGCATCAGCCAGTGGAATTATGGCAATGAGAGGCTTAGGTGATTTACTGGCGAGTGGCATCAAGTTCGCCACATTTGGAATGGTCAAACCGTGTGGTGGTTGTGGTAAGAGACAAGAAAAGTTGAATAATATGTTTCCTAATCCATTGCTGTCGAAAGACGTGGTTGAGACAACGGCAGTTCAATCCGGGAATTCAGAAATGAAATGGGCTTACGGTGTTACAACGGTAATTGAGAGACTACATAACGGTCTATTGCAAACAACATTAGAATCACTAAAACGAGGAGGCTTTGATAAACCTCGTTTGTTCATCGACGGAGATAATCGCGGGTTCGAACGCTTTGGACTAGAGATGACTCATCGGGCGCAAGTGATTCGCAGTTATGGTAACTGGTTATTGGGTTTGTTAGAACTCTATATTCGAGATCCATTCGCCGACCGTTACGCCATGTTCCAAGACGACTTCGTGACATACGTTGGTTTAAGAGGATACTTGGAACAGGTACAGTATCCGGAAAAAGGCTATTGGAACTTGTACACATTCCCACACAATCAGCCTGATCAACTCGCTAATAGGGTGATGAATGGTACTAAGACACATCCCACACTCGACCCAAACACAGTCGGGTTCTATCCAGCTTGTCAGAATGGTAAAGGGGCAGTTGCCTTGATTTTCGACAATACTGCCGTCAAGTTTCTGTTATCTCGCCCACACATGATTGAACGTGTACAGAACTCACAACGTGGACACAAAGCCATAGACGGGGGTGTGGTGGAAGCCTTCAGACAGGAAGGATGGACTGAGTATGTGCATAATCCATCGCTTGTCCAACACATCGGTGAACAATCGAGTATGGGTAATCCACAACATTTGAAGTCGATTTCATTTCGAGGCGAGCAATTTGACGCAAGAACGTTACTATCTCAAACTGTGACCTGAGACTTTTCCAGTTTCAACGTCAAAATAGATTGTATGAATTCTGTTTTGCTGATCACAATAGGAGTGGGCGTACATTCTACCCTTCACATCATAATGCTTTGACTCATGCCAGACATTATCAATCGACCAGATAGTGGAATGACTGCCCGCAGGGTCACCAATTACAGTAACCTGACTGTCGGCTGTTGACTGACTGGGTTTGACACCGCACGCCAGCAATAATCCGTAAGCCATAAGGATGATGCACACGAGTTCTTTCATGATGTCCCTTTAGTGTAAAGCACCTGACCACATCACGTATAACGTAAACTCGGCCGAAATGGGTTAAAATTTTTTGAAACACCATAAAAACATGTTGGGCGACACGGTTTCAACAGCCTTAGAGAGTGTGGGGATTACCGATCAGCGGGTATCACAATGGCTCGGTAAACAATGTCATTGTCCCGAACGAAAGGAACGATTAAATCAGCTAGATCGTTGGGCGAGGCAGGTGATTGCGGGCAAGTTAGTCGAAGCGAGAATGTATCTCAATCAACTTTTAGAAAGTGACAAATGAACGAACAACAGGCGATTGCGCAAATGGTCTCACCCGGTATGCGTCGACCGGGAATTTTTCGTGGTGGCATTCTACAAATCTTAGTTACGCGAGGATGCGATAAAAGTTGCTTCCACTGTACACAAGGGAGTAACTTGGGCGGTAAACCCATGATGATTACCGTGGATCAATTTGCAGAAGCATGCGACTCTCTTCAAAGCTATTTTGGTGTAGTAGGTATGTTCGGGGGGAATCCCTGTATCCACCCCCAATTCGACAAACTCTGTCGTATCATGCGTGAAAAGATCCCATTTGAACAACGGGGCTTATGGTCTAATAACCCATTAGGTAAGGGAGCTATCTGCGCCATCACGTTCAATCCCAAGGTGTCTAATCTAAACGTACATTTGGATCAAGCTGCACACGATGAATTCGCCACGGACTGGGTAGCAGCAAAACCCTATCTCAAAGGACTCGACAGTGACTCACGACATGGTCCCCCCTTTGTCGCTATGCAGGACGTTGGATTGAGTGAAGAGGAAATCTGGCAGAACACAGCAACATGTGATGTGAATCAACACTGGTCGGCATTGATCGGCGTTTTTCGAGGAGAACTACGCGCTTGGGTGTGTGAACTCATGGGCGCTCAAGCGATGATCCATCAAAACGAACCTGACTACCCGGATACGGGAATGAAAGTGACTCCCGGCTGGTGGCGTAAGCCCATGACGGAATTTTCTGAACAGGTTAAGTACCATTGTCGTCGATGTGGCATTCCGTTAAAGGGATATGGTCAATTGGCGATTGGCGGGGAAACAGAACAGGTTAGTGAAACACACAAGTCAATCTATAAACCCAAGGATAAGGATCGACTGGTACAACTCATCACAAACCGCGGGGAACTCAAGGAAGGTGCGTTAGCAGTTGCTACGAACTACATCGAGAACTCTTCTGTCTTAGCAGGAGATGCAATATGAATTGTGACTGTCAGCACACAACCTCACCCGAGACTGGGTTGATCGTCCGAGAAAAGATCTGCGAACGTCACAGACCATTTCGCACGTTGCCAGAAGAAATAGATAGTAGTTACTATCGACGATTGGGAACGCTAAGTGATGCCAACGAAATCAACCAGACAAATCATGTACAGGAGCTACTGAGTCAGATTGTTGATTTTGATTTACCCAATGGAAAAAGACTACTGGAAATTGGTTGTGGTGTCAGTCCCTACGTGAGTCACTTGATTCAACTCGGGTTCGAATATACGGGGTTAGATGCTTCGAAGTGGGTGTGTAATTATCTCAATAAGAAGTTCAATGTCGAGGCGATTGCCGGTAGATTTGAAGATGTTGAATTCGAGTCACGTCAATTTGATTTGATACTGGCTGCGCACGTGTTGGAACATATTGTTGATCCAATCAGTGCTCTCGAAAAGATGAAACGTCATTTGTCACCAACAGGACGAATCATACTGCTTGTGCCAGAAGGCACAGACCTGATTAACCCCGATCACGACTGCTTCTTCACAGTGGAAACATTGAGTAACTGCATTCATCAGGTAGGATTGTGTATTCAACTCATTACTACAGTTCAAATCGTGGAACATGAACGCTTTATTTATGCCGTTGTCAGTCCTATTGAGTTCCCTCGATTTGCGCCGGGTGTTTCGGGAGCAATCTATACCACCTTATCAGAAGAGGGGATGCTCACTTACTTGCTACCCAAAAATGGGACGATGTTGGAAATTGGTTCGGCTAACGGGGGTACTGCGCATCAAGTTGCAATTGCCCGACCCGAAGCGTCAATTGTGTGTATTGATGCCTTTTGTGATCCCATAGCGACGTATGAGTACTGGCAACGGAACCAACGTGAGAACATGGTTCTTTTCAAAGGGTACTTTACCGACTACTTGAAGCATGACAGTAGCGCCAGTTTTGATGTTGTCTTCATCGATGGGGACCATCATTACGAAAGTTGTTTAATGGACATTTATGCGTCTGTTGAGTTACTTAAAGAGGGTGGATTCATTGCAGTCCATGACTATGGTGATCCTAACCATCGTGACGTAACTAATGCGGTTCATGCCTTCTGTATCAAAACCCGCTGGCAGTTCTACACTGTTACAGGCTCACTTGCGGTATTAAGGAATCGTGACCATGCCACACCAAACAGCTAGAGGAATTGTAGTTTGTGTTGGGTTTGATGATCTATTAGCAATCACACTACCAAGGAACATGAGATTTCTATCTGAATGTGTTGTTGTGACCTCACCCGATGACATTAGAACTCAAGAGCTGGTAAAGAAAATACCAGATTGTCGATTACACATCACCGATTCCTTCTATGCTAATGGAGCCAAGTTTAACAAGGGACTTGGAATGGAAGAAGGTTTTGATGTGTTAGGTCGTGATGGTTGGATTCAGATATGGGACGCTGACATACTGTTCCCAGAGCATTTCAAACTACCCGACTTGAGTGTGGGTATGCTCTACGGGGCGCAACGGTTGGTACTCAATGACCCCAAACAATGGAAGCCAGAATTTAACTGGCTGAGTCTGAAACCCGCCAACGATGCGGAACGGGTGTCAGGTTACTTCCAGTTATTCAACGCCAGCGATTGGCACATCCTTCAAAAGCCGTGGTATGACGTATGCTTTACCCATGCTGGAGGTTGTGATGGTTATTTCGATTCACGCTGGCCACGTAACCGTACACAACGTCTGCCATTCAATGTACTCCATTTGGGGCCAGTTGATGCGAATTGGTTCGGCAGAACACAAGCCAGAGTAGACGGACAGCCAATTGGAGGTAATCCAATGACATCACGTTTACTTAATCAGCAGTATCGCGCTTATAAAGGTTGGAATACCTTACATCCACCAGTGAAGGAATTTCAAGAGGTGGTGGAAGTACCGGGTTATCAACCAAGTGGGTTTATCCCACGTGCCTCGATCAGGAAAACACACTAATGGATGCTATTTTGGTGTCAGTGGATTATGGTGATTATCTAAGTATCTGCTTACCGTACAATCGTCGTCACTTTAACCGGGTCATGATCGTCACTACACCAGACGACGCGATAACTCAACAACTCGCCAAACAACACGATTGTCAACTCTATATTACCAAGTGCTTCTACGAAGATGGTGGACTTTTCAATAAGTATCGAGCATTGGAGGCAGGACTTGACGCATTCATGCCACAAGACTGGTTAGCAATTATGGACTCAGATGTGTTATGGCCAAAAGCGATTGACAACACTCAGTATCAGATCGGTAAACTCTACTCACCATTACGTAGGATGTGTAACAACACCAATCACGTATCACCAGAATCAGAATGGTCGAACTACCCTTATCATTCACTTCACAACAGCCCCACATGGAAAGATCATTGTAGTGGCTACACACAAATTCTACACGTGGGTGATATAGTGTTGAGATCAAAACCGTGGCATCGACTCGACCTACCCACGGCGCAAGGCGGTGATACCCACTTCCAAGACAAGTGGAAAGTAGAGAATCGAATTCGCCCCAACTGGGAATGTCTACACCTTGGACCACCACGTCAGAACTGGTCAGGTCGAGTATCACCGCCCGTCAAGTTTGATTAGTACCAACGAAAAACCCCTACCAGTTTTCAGGCTGGAGGGGTTATTGTGTGTTTTGGTGGTTTTTACGCCATTTCGAACAAAATACAGGGTTTCGTACCAGTTTTAACAACTTGGCGGCAAAACGCATTTAATCGCGTTTACGGTCGAGCGTACCAAGGTGTGTACTTCTGTTCAGTTTTCTTGCAATGTTTCATAGTTCGACCGTTCGTACCGTCTTCTGCGGTTTCATGCTCGCAATCGTCACACAACGGAGCGCCACAGACTAGACCCATTGTTTCATTACATCCATGTGTTGCAGGCTTGCCACATGAGTCACACTTAAGATCAGCGTGTTCCAAACAAGTTATCTCGTCTGGGACATCACACTTTCCAATCCATGCTCGAATATATTGACACATACCGATCAACTTTCTACTTCTGGTTGCGGGTGGGCAGGTACTTTGACCCTGTTTTCGGTCGTCGTGGTAAGGCTGGCTTGATTGCCTCGATCACTTCGACTTCATCGGGTGTGGGTTCGTCGACTGGTTGTACGGTCAACGCTTGGAACTGGGTGAGTCGATCAGCGAACACCTTTTGAGCGACATTGATAAATCCATCACAGTAGGCTTCAGCAGCAGCAACCCCGTCTTGCTCGCCGTTCGATTGCACCTGATTCAATTCAGGCTTGGCGAGTCGTTTCGAGAAAATTCCAACAGCAAATCCAAATACGTTCATTCTATGTTCCTTCGAAAATTGACCTAACGCGAAGTTGCGTCCTACTCGCCAGTCCGTAGGCAACTGGCGGTAAGGAAGAAACTTCATTCTTTACTAGGTGAGCGAAAATCAAGTTCACCACCATTGGGACATTCCACCCTTGCCATAGTGGCTCCAGCCGCAACAGCGGCCTTAGCAGCCGCAACGGCGTGTGACTTGTATGTGTACTTACGCGGAAAGAATCCACTTTTGTAGAGTTTGGGAGGGTTATTGACTTGTACAGTGTACGTTTTCATTTCATTGTTCCTTAGTTTAGTGATTGAAGCAGGATTTGAACTTGGCAGTCAGGTGATCGAGTTCACGTTGGAGGAGTGTGAGGAGTAGTGTCATAACGTCATCCCCTACTTAATGAATTCGTCAACCAGATTTGCAATTTGATCGTTATCGCTAACACCGGCCAGCAGCAATTTACCAATGAGGAGTTTCACGGACTGTGTTTTCAATGCTGCACGAAACCGTTTTTCTTCAACCTTGTTAGCGGCAGTTTTCTTGTAAACTCTTGGCGGCATGTTGGGGGAACCGAGTTCGATTGGATTGTTCATTTGTCTGTTCCTTCGTTTGAGTGATTGACCTGACACATGAGATTATACGCTCACTGGCCAATAAAGATCAAGTAATTCCGTGAAGTTTTCAACTTTTCTTCAAAGTTTTCTTAACTTGTTTAATTCCACGGGGTTTGCCACGTTGAATCGGCTGGTAGTTTGCCTCAAAATGACGTAGGGCAGCTTCGGTGATGTCGTAATAACGTTTGCCCTGTACGACTTGATACGTGGCTTGCAACGTACCGCAGTCGATCAAGGCTCGCACACTACCGACTGAGCGATACCCTAGTCGTTTGGCAACTTGTGATGGAGTCATTTTCGTTTCAATCCTTCAAAATCATTGCCATCGAACCATTCACACATAATCGACCGAACAAGGTTGGTTTCATCATCAGTAAAGCCAGCAGCCTTACAGACAATCACGTCGTCTTCATTACACGGTAAGGCGAGTGTGCGCCAAGCTTCTTGCACCTGCATATTTTGCTCGGTGAATTCTTCAGCCGACAACTTTGCACCAATTTCAGCAATCGTCTTTTCACCGAGTTGGACAAGTAGCTTTTCACACTGTTCAAAACGAGCAACCCACTTGACTGGTACGGTCGCAGACACTTTAGGACTACCAGTGATCCCGTTCGGATAAGGTTGGTCACTATAGATTTCTTGAAACATTCGCAAGATGTTTGGAAAGGCTAAGAGTTTCATCGTTTGTTCCTTTGGTTGAGTTGCGTTGACTGACACACGAGATTATACACTGTAACGGCGTTAAAGCAACTGTGGATCACAGAATTCCGAAATAATTTTCAAGATTTCTTCAAATTACTCCTTTTCATGGGTTTTCCGCGCGGTCGTCCCCGTTGGATTGGGTGGTAACTGGCGACGAATTCGGCGAGTTGTGATTCACTGACTGTGTATTCCTTGCGACCTGATGGCAATTCATGACACGTTGCAGGCATCACTCCAGCAACGATCATGGTGCGGACAAATCGTGAGGAGCGATAACCCAAACGTTTAGCAACTTGAGCGGGGGTGAGTTCAGGTGTCATTATGGAGTTCTTTACTTAAAAATGGACCAATTATTCCGTGTCTTTATATCACTTCCACTCGGTCCAGCAGTTCAAATCGTAGTCGTAGTCCCGTGTCAGTTTCGCCAAACGACAGAATTTGCTGACGAATGTTCCGTCCGCATCACTGTAACTAACATTGCACAAAAGATGTTCGAACGGGAAATCGTAGTTGCTGAAGTCGATCCTGATCCATCCGGTTGACCCATCGAACTGATTGCAAACAGCGTCACGGATTTGGTCTTCGAACGGATGGCCAAACACTTCTTCGATTTTGCCACAAGGGATATATTCCACTAAATCTGTCGGATTCAGATTTCCGAGTTCGTGGCGAACAGCTTTGAGTTGTGATTCCAGTCGAGCCACTTTCAATTCCAAATCGCGTTTCGTTGACTTGACCATGATTTCCCCTTCAATTTGATTGCAAAGTATGTTTAACCCACCCGACAACAACACTATACACCCTAACGGCGTTAAAACAAGTCTGGCTTAAAAGAAAATGACAAGTTTTTTCAAAATAAAAGAAAACCCCGCTCCAACGTCATGTCAGAACAGGGTTTAGGAAAAGTGAAAAAGTTTTGGAATTTTATGTTGGTTGGATCAATCTTAACTTGGCTACGGGTACAACCTGAATTTTCCCCGCACCGGCAAATCCATTGTCGACGGTCACTTTGGCGTTTTTACCGGCAAGGTCTTCAAGTGTGGCCGACCAACTGGCTTCAATTGGGTTTTCCACAATCCACACATGGTCCCCGGTCTTGATCGGTCGATGCAACTTGTCGCCACGAACTTTTTTCTGTAGTTGCTTTTGTTCGGGTGTGTCGTCAACAATTTCCTCTGTTTCTGTTGCTTCTGGGTCAGTCTTCTTCGGTGAGCCCTTGTCGATGGCAGAAATCAATGGCGTTTGTGACATGTCGAATGACTTCGTCCCTTCATCATCCATCGTGTAATCAGGCATGATCTTTTCGGAACTCAATGACTTACCGGCACTAAACAGGTTCCATGATTTGACGATGACCGCCAATCGCTCTGGGCCACTGATCGAGTTAGTGTCCTTGGCAATTTCCGAATAGGCTTCTTTAATTGGGAACATCGACTTTGCGCCGTTACCAATCGCCTCCCAGAACTTTTCCGCTAGATCTTTATGCCCCCACTTCAACATTCCATCGTTGGGGGTGTCACAAGCATTGTACTTCTCTCCTGTATCACCTGACGAACCCATGAGAAACATCAAGGCAGCGGCTTTACCCAGCGGCAACACACTACTGATCGACCCTTCACTTTCGGCTTCATAGATAAACCTCACACACTCCAACAGTTTGGCATGACGATGGAGGAACTCGATTTGTTCCGAGTGAGTTCGGTTCGGCGCAAAAGCATCTGCAAACGCTGCTGTACGATGACCTAGCATTCGGATGGCATGTTCCGCGACTTTGGCAACCTTGACACGTTCGGTGGCGACGAGTCCATCAAAGTATTGATGATCGCGAAAGATCACATCGGCTAATGACCGGGGTTCTCCTGTATTGATGGTGTCGACGACTTTGGATGATTCACTGATCCCCGTGACCACTAAGCATTCAATTGCCGGTTCCTGATCTTTCCATTCTGGCCAGTTACCGGCATTCTCTTTCCATTCCTGCCATGCGAGTACCAACCCTACCAGACGGTGCTGACAATCGAGACACAACCCGGTACGACCGATGATCATCGTTTCGCCGTTGGGACCGTTACCCAACCCACCATTCCAACGATTATTGAGTACCTCTGATTCCCATGTGCGAGCTAATGCAGCCCGAAATGGCCGATTCGTAATGTTATTGAGTAACCGAATCTTGGTTCCATAGTTGTCCTTCAAATCGAAATCGAGGGGCGCATTATCATCATCGGCGACTTCCGTCCAACCAAGTAGGAGTTTCGCTTTTTCTGCGATAAGTAATCCCAGTGGACCACCAAGCTCATAAAGCATGATCCCGATCTTCTCATAAATCGTCTTGCGACCGTTACCATGATCGACTTCTGGCTTTGCTCCAGCCTTTTTCACTGCTGCTTTTTTGACCGGAGCCTTTGTGACAACTTCTTTTTTCGGTGCAACTTTCTTAACACTCATAATCTTGTTCCTATTGTAAAACGAATGAAACGGGTAAGGGGGTTACTTCGACAGGTTCTCGACTACGCAACTTTTTCTGTTTACGTTGCTTGGCTTCGCGCTCACTGGCACTTGCGCCTACGTCAACCCACGTAGGCCACCCTGACAACTCAGAGGCAGTAAAACTCGATTTCATCCATGACGGTACTCTAACGGTTCTCATGTGTAACTTCCTTGTTATTGTTGTGGTTCTTCAAATTCTACTGACACGTTTTCCGCACCACTGGGTAGCTCTAAATCACGATAGATCTGTTCCCTCATCTCATCAATTGTTTGTAGTCGACGTTCTTTTTTCGACTTAGGCATGATCCGTCGTTCTTCGACAACTGGCCCCAATGGCTGGTAGAGGGTTTCACCTGCATTGTTCTTACCTACGATGCGAAATGACTGACCACTGACGGCAATTCGTGGGTCGAGTAGGCGCTTGACAGGTTGCTTTTTCGAATGGCTCTGTTGACGCTTGTGGTTTGCGTGTTCGCGTCGTTCGGCTTGACGTGATCGGCGTAATGCCTCACGTTTTTGTTCCTTCATTTCACGCAACTTTTCCTGTTCCTTCTCACGTGCGTTTTTCGTGGCGACGACTTCAGCAGCATAGAGTTCCGCTCGTGTGGGTACTGATTGCAACTTACCTTGATCCCTTGAATCGACAAATTGACGATTCACTTCATCAACACCTGTCTGGTCCACTGATGGTTGCTCAACCTGTTCCTTCTTACCACGACTCGACCGTGATCCTCGACGAAATCCCATTGGACGATCCTTTCAAACGAGACTAGAAATGGGGGCAGCACAACACCACCCCCTGAACTGACTTGGCTTGATGTTCCCTCTAAACTGTGATGTGAAACCCGCGTAACCATTCGGCGGGGCGTGAACCATAACCGAAACCGTTTGGCGATGCAACCCCACTGCAAAAGTATTTTTGCTGGCTGCAATTTACACGATGTAAACACTGTGGTATGCTGAATGTATGGCCGTGTGTCGGCCGGAGGTGTGGACGCGTCGGCATGTCCCGCTCAGAAATGAGAACTGGCTGTTATCGCCACCGACCAAAGGTAATATCCGTTACCTTTGAAAACTCGATTTTCCTTACCATTCAAATTCTGTATGGGAGGGGAGGTCGTTTTCAAAGGTAATATCTATACCTCTAAAATAATATAAATAAAGGAATACAAACATGCCTCTACAGTTCACCAATGAAAAGAAGAACAAACCCACCTCTGCTGAAAAGCGATTATGGCAGTTAATCAAGGAAATGGGTTTATGTCCATATATCCATCCCCAACACACGATAGGATGGTTCATTGTTGACTACCTGTTCGCGAATAAGCAGGTAATTGTCGAGTTAGACGATGGTAATTCTGATCATGAACGACGTGATAGATGGTTGATTGACTGTGGGTACACCCTGTTAAGGTTTAGAAGTGAACTTGTCTTCAATTCACCTGATGTGATTTTCAAGACCGTAGAGAGTTGTGAGCCTCCAACACGTACACCACACCATTTATTGATTCGTGCGCAGTCCAAACGACGCATCGAAAAGGGATTGATGTTACTAGAAGAAGATAAAATCTTAATAGACGGTAGAATAGTATCGTTGGAATCACTCACAACTGCACAACAAGAAAACGCACTGTCCGGGGTGGTGTATGATGTAAAGTATGTACGACATGACAAATCAGTAAAGTGCCCGAAATGTAGTACTAAACTCCATCGTTACGATTGTCGCTGTGAGAACTGCTGTTCTCTAATTCGTTGGGGTTGGTTGGAAGATGCAGTCACATCAGCAAAGGAAGAACAAACTGTTTCTACAACCGTAAAAGTAGTGGAAGTGTCAAAGGGGCGGCAATTTACTGATGGCAAACGCTGTCGACCCAAATGTCCAAATTGTCAACGTGGCTTAGCTGGTACGTGGAAATGTTGTCCCGGTTGTGCGGCAACCATTGTATGGAAGTAACTTTCAGGAAAGGCGTATGAAAAAAGCCAATAAGTATGGAGAAAAGGTAGAGCGTGTACGGATCATCAAACGGGTTGTGATTGCGTATCCATTCACCAAGTGGTTCAGTAAGCCCCAGATGGTGCTAAAGAAAGGACAACACTTTGGAATTGACGCGAAGCGATTTGCGCAACAGTTGAGAAATGAGGCGGGTGAACGTGGGGTAAAAATCGCGTTAAAAGTGTATGGAAAGTATATTGCTCTAACGGTATGGGATCGAGTTACAGGTTACTCACAGGGGAACAAATGATGAAGAAAAAAGTAGTTCTAGCAATGTATGCCGGAGAAGAGCCAGTGGTGTTCTCATGTGGGGATCTAACATTCGAGATTGGTTATACGGCAATACGTTTACTTGCAACTGAATTACAAATCATGGATACATCACAAATGTCTCAATCAACGAGGTTCCACGTTAAACGATTTGCGAAAGCGTTGGGCTTATTGAATGAAGAAACAATGAGGTTGACGCGATCAAAAACGACGCCTGAAGAAGATAAAGAGACGATGGAACGTTACCATCGAACCGGATTCGGTTGTGTTGCAGATGAATTTTGAAAGGAACAAATGATGAAAGAGATTTTAGTCGCCATCAATGAAGAGCTTATGCGGTTGACAAGTAAGTTGTCGATGGAGCGAAGATTTCCATCAAACAACCCCGACACGATGGATGAGAACATTCACGATTGTGAGGATCGTATCAAGGTTCTACGTGAAATTCGAACGAAGATTGAAGACGCGTATATTTGAAAGGAAAATTATGTTAAGTACAGTTGAACGTCGGAACCGAGTTGTATTTCCTGAATTTACTGGTGAGAGGATCTACATGCGTGAATTCAGGCAGATAGATGGACTACCTAGGGGCTTGGAACGCTGGCAAGAAACAGTTGACCAGATGTTGCAGGGGCTGAGAACTGAAAAATCTATCTTCATCATGGTGGATCAGTCAAAAGTGATCGAAGGGCAACCACAGCGTAGACCGGGCGTTCACATTGATGGAGTTTGGGTTGCAGGCCATTGGGACAATGGTGGGTGGAAAACTGGTCAACACGATACCGGGGGCCACAGATTCATACCAGAAGACAACCAGTTGATCCTACTTGCATCTGATGTACAAGGTTGCGCCGCTTATGTCGGTGAATATGACGGTACGCCGGGTGAGGGAGGAGATTTTCAGCATCTTGACCTGTCACAACTTCAGAAAACTGAGTTGGAACCGATGTACTGTTACGGAGGTAATGCGATGACGATGCTTCACGAGTCATTACCAATGAGGAAAACAGTAGATAGAACCTTAGTTCGTTTAAACGTGTCAGTCTAATCCCACAGGAAAATAAAGGAAACTCAAAATTCCATTACCAACGAAAAAGAAACAACTGAGTGATACGATATTTTTGGGCATCGACCCCGGTACAGGTGGTGGATTAGCAGCGATCATGCCAGAAGGTGAAATCATCTACACACCGATGCCAGAAACAGAAATGGATATTTGGAACTGGTTTGACGAGACTATGAATAGTCATGGAGGTAGTTCACTTCCAATCAAAGCCTTGCTAGAACGTGTATGGGCTGCGCCAATGGCTGGACGTAAGCAAGGTGGATCGAGTATGTTCACCTTTGGACAAAACTTTGGTTCGATGCGCATGGCTTTAACGGCAATCGGTGCAGAATGGGAAACACCAACGCCACAACAATGGATGAAGGGGTTAGGAATTCCAGTTGTCAAAGATGAATCACAACCACAACGAAAGGAACGATTGAGGGGAGTTGCTCAAAAACTCCTACCCAAACTTGAACTATGGAAAGAGCCTCGATCATTGGGTAAACAACGCGCAGTCGCAGATGCACTGTTAATCGCGATTTATTGTCAACGAAAACACAACGGTCTGTAACTTCAACTAATAGGAACAATATGTCCAAAGTCCATAACGACGCATTGAAACTGGAACTGAGTAAACTCACACGTGAGGATTTAGAACGATTTGCATTAGTCCAAACGATTGGAGCTAGTATTGCTGCTAGCTTGAGTCCATTACCAGAAATGATGATCCAATACAGGGTTAAAGAGGTATTGGAAGATGAGGGATTTTCACATGATGAAATTGAACTCATGTCAGATGTTTCGACTCGTGTTCTAACTGCCGTGATGCACGCGGATAAACTCCATCAGAGGAGGAACTGATGAGTGTCTATTACATTATAAAACCTTTGAAGTGGAAAAAGGTTAGCTTTGTCGAGTCTGAGTCTTCTACACCGCAGGGTATCTACCATGCTAGGTTACTAAGTAAGGAATTGGCAGACGCTTTTATTGTGTCTGAAAATGGACGTGATGGCAGTACAATTGGACATACTGCAACACTAGAAGGTGCTAAACATATGTGTCAATTGGATTGGGAAAACTACTTAGTCACAAACTACTTGGAGCGTGTAGAATGACCCCGTGGCAGCAACACGTAGAAAAATGGAGTACTTGTACTGATTGTGATGCGTGTCGAAATAGGAACAAGGTTGTTCTATTTCGTGGTTCAATTCCGAACTCTATCTTGTTTGTGGGGGAAGCCCCCGGACCAAGTGAAAATTCGATTGGTAAGGTGTTTTGCGGTCCGGCGGGCAAGCTACTCGATGAATTGATCGAAAAAGCGTTCGAAGGGCGGCAAAACGTAAAATACGGCCTTACAAACCTAGTAGCGTGCCTACCGCAAGGTGACGAAAGGCGTAAATTCGGTGAACCTACCGACGACTCGATAAAAGCCTGTCAACCCCGCTTGGTAGAATGTATTGAGTTGTGCCAGCCGAAAGTGATTATCGCGGTGGGTAAATTGGCGGAAAAGTGGTTGCCCAAAATCACCAAAGTCAAGATCGTACCAATCATCCACCCGGCAGCGATCTTAAGATGTGACTTGTCACAACGTGGATTAGCAGAATTGAGAACAGTTACAACCCTACGTGATGTTGTGGAGAACCTTAAATGATGGAATCAGTGGCAACAGATTGTGTCCAACTGATCGAGGCAGTACCGCAAGATGGAACATACAAAGGAAGGTGGGGCGGTTATGTTGTGAGGTTTACAGACGCCAATGGAAATAACTTCACTGCGAAAACTGTTAAAGGGATCAGAACCATCAATAGAAAAGTGAGTGTGATTGTTCAAGGTAGTCTTATCACAGTTAAGACAGATTGACTATGCCTCTATCAAACAAGCGTAAGGCTGAACTTGCATCGAAATCTCATGATAAACTGAAATATGGTCAACGATTCGTCTGTCCGTCCTGCGGCGCAGTACATCACTTCGACAGTCATAATGGATGTTTCAATCCAAGGTGTGGTTACAAGGGTTGGTTAGAACCAGAAAAGAAGGAACAAGCAAAATGATTGAAAGAGACAAATGGGAATGGTTTGGAATGGCAGGCCATTATGTGTGTCGACATCAATGCCAATTCCATCTATGTACGGTGATTGGCGATTACATGATCTCGTCTGTTGGCGCTCGGGTAGAAACTCAAAAGAGTAGGGACTGGGTTGATATCGGTTCAGAACGCAAATTCGAGACAATGGTGTTCAAGCTAAACAACCAAGAACGTTGTGCCGCAGAAGGGTGCTTGTGTGAAATGCCAATTGATTGGGATGGCAATCAATTGGAAACTAGATGTTGTAACACTCCCGGCGAGTGTCAGAAACACCACATGGAACTATGTTTGAAGTATGCACAATTACAATAGGAACACCATGCCGAAAGCTATCCAAAAACCAAAGACTGAGTTAGGTAAGAAACTACAAGGGAAACTCAAGCCAAAACAAGCCTTATGGCAAGGTCCAGAAGACCCCGGACCAATGGGCGGTATCACTCAATCCATACTAGGTCGTTATCCGGGGGGCTGTCCTGAGCGATTTCGATTGAAGTATGTTGAAGGGTGGGAACGTAAGCGTGTATTCGACCATAAGATAGAATACGGTCACATGTGGCACTGCTGTGAAGAGGAATTAGCACATGGTGGGAGTATTAGTAGTTGTTTAGGCGAGTTGAAAGTCTACGTTAAAGGACTTATGGACAAGTACCGATTCCAACAAGAGGAAATAAATCACTGGTATCAGACGTGTATGGTCCAATTCCCTATCTACGTTGAACATTGGAAAAAACAACCTGACGTGTTGAAGCGGACACCGTTGATGCAAGAACAGGTGTTTCATGTGCCATACAAATTGCCATCGGGGCGCGCGGTGTATCTACGTGGTAAATTTGACTCGGTGGATTTAATTGGTGGTAAGGGCAGTGGAATTTACATCCAAGAAAATAAGACAAAGGGTGATATTGATTTTGAACAGATGAAACGTAATCTGACGTTCGAAATCCAAACAATGTTCTATGTCTGTGCATTACAAGCAATGAAGGATGATAGAGAACCACCAACAGCACATTGGCAAGAACAGCCGATTAAAGGCGTCAGATATAACGTTATCCGTCGTCCGTTCAGTGGTGGTAAAGGCTCGATTCGTAAGCATAAAGCCAAAACCACTAAAAAGGATGGTAACATACCAGAAGAATCAGATGAAAGTTACTATGGTCGATTACGTGATATCATCATGGAACCACCCGAACAAGGGCAAGATAATTACTGGTTTGCACGATGGAAGGTTGAGATATCAGCGGCCGACATTCAAGCATTCAAGACACAATTCCTTGATCCATGTTTAGAGAACTTGTGTAACGACTACGGATGGTGGAAAGTTGCTTACGAAACTGGTCTAAATGCGTTTGACAATAAGTCACGACATCTACACGAAGTATTTGGACCACGATTCAATTATCATTGGCGTCTACCATTTGGCGTCTATAACCAACTTATGGAAACTGGATCAACTGACATGGATGAATTGTTGAATGGAAATACGGTCGGATTTCAACGCTCAACAACACTCTTCGAGGAACTGGCGTGAATCAACCATTTATGTATTATTGGATGGAACAGGCAGTAAGGCAGGTTGCTGAGTTTAAAGAAAACACTTTAAGAAGACTTTGTTGTGAGGCGTGGGGTTGTCATGCTGACGACGTAATTTGCATGGCTCCAAACCACAAACTGGAATTAGTAACCGAATCAGAAAATAAGGAATTTGAGATCGTCAAAATCGACGGTGTTTCTTACGGTTACTTTATGAGTTATTTCGATCCAATTCGCATGTTTCACGTAATTGAATTTAAGCAATCCTATTTTGGAGTATCTAATGCCCCCAAGTATCAAGAAACAGATACCGACAGCAAACCCCAAACGTAAAGTAGGTGGGTCAGTCGTCGATAGAATCGGTGAATATGATTTCGATCAGCCCGAAGGGATCAAGATCCTCATCTATGGTAAAAGTAAAACAGGTAAGTCAAGGACGATTGCGACATTCCCCGGTCCGATATTATGGATTATATGCTCGGGCGGTAACAAGTCAGGTGAGTTACGATCAATTCCATTGGAGCATCGTAAAAAGATCAAGGCAGTCACGGTTAATAGTTCAATGGAGGTTCGCACACTCATCGAACATGCACGTGATAGTGGATTGTATAAAACCGTGGCATTGGATCACGGTACGGGTCTGCAAGATCGTGTGCTGGCTGAGATCTTAAAGGTTGATGAACTGCCAGCACAGATGAAGTGGGGTACAGCATCACGAGACCAGTATATGGACGCGGGTACTCAATGCCGTGAGTTGTTTCGGATGCTGTTATCACTCTCGTGTAACGTGGTGATTGCAGGTCAGGAACGTGCTCCAAAGGACGTAGGCGACGATAACGAGATGTTATTACCAACTGTGGGGGTCGAGTTGATGCCGTCACTTGCCGGGTGGTTACATCCAGCAGTGGACTTTATCGTACAGACGTTTAAGAAACAGAAGACGATTGTCAAAACCAGTAAGATTAATGGAAAGGATGTGAATATAGAGGTTGCTGTACCCGGTGCTGACTTCTGTTTAAGGACTGGACCACACGGAATCTATAATACTGGGTTCCGTACACCAATCGACAATGCGCCTGACTACATCGTTAACCCGAGTTACGATAAGATCATGCAGATCGTGAATGGAACTTACAAAGGAACAAAGTGATGGATGAGCTAATTAGGAAAATGATAATTGACGTATTGAACAAAGAACTAAAAGTTGAAGTCATAACAACGACAGAAACTAACAGTGGTGATACTGATCTGAAAACACTGGTCAGGATTCGTTTGGGGGATGATTACATTGATGAAGATTTTGACGTAACAACGATTGGATGACGCTATGGAATTGGTGATTGTCTTAGGTGTTGGTGGTTTGATTATTTGGAACGCTTTACAAGGAGGAAATCATGCTCGTGTTATCAAGGAGTCCCGGTGAATCAATTCTTATTGGAGATAACATCAAAGTCACGGTCACGCAAGTTCGAGGAGACCATGTGCGTTTAGGAATCGAAGCACCTGAAAACGTGAAGATACTACGGAGTGAAGTACCTGACCGTGGTAAATTACCTGCCGAGCAGTGTGGTACAATTGAAGTAGGTAGCGAATAACTAATCAGTTCAACAATTTAATGGAGCGAAATCGAATGGCAGCGAAAGTGGCAGTCAGTGCGTTGGGTAAGAAACTTGGGGCAAAGCTGGATACAGCCGTCAAGGCGCATCGTAATGATGAGACGAAGGTTGGAGGCAGGGGTAAACTCCCTGACTTCGACAACTACATTGCCCAATTGGTGGATATGAAGATCGGGTACTATGAAAAGGGGGACAACAAAGGAGAACCATTCTTCTATGCGGCTGGAGCAATTCAGTTTCCGAAAAAGGTCAACGTCAATAAGACGACGGTAGTGGATGTTGAAGGTCTAAGAACTCAATTTGGACCAGAACCGTTGTGTGATACAAAAAACTCAAAGGGTGAAGTTGTTACACTGGATATGCACGTAGCGAACGTGCTGAACTTGTTCCGTCTACTTGGCGTTGATACATCAGATGTTGGAGGGGACGATATAGAACCCACCATCGAAGTGTTGAAATCCCAAGCCCCCTATTTCCAAGTGAGTGTGAGTACCAGTGCAGCAACTACACAGTATCCTAACCCCAAGACATGGGAAAATTGGGGTAAGGCTTGTGAGTACACACCAGATGGGGATACAGGCGTGGTGGATGGTACAGGTGAAGAATTAGGGGGTGAATCAACAGAAGAGGAAGTGCAGGAACAATCCAGTGATGTGCCATTCGGTGACGACATTGATGACTTGGTTGGTACTGCTAATGGTGAGGATGAGGATGCAGCAGCAGACGCTCATGCGAAGTTGACCGAATTGGCGAAAGCAGCAGGCAAAACGCAGAAGGATATTGACAATAGTAAGAGTTGGGAACAGGTCGGTGAATGGTGCCGTGAGGGTCAAAATGAAGGTGAGGCAGACGATGCGGTTGACTATGATGCATTAGGCGCAGCAGCCGATGGAGGAGACCAAGAAAGTGCCGATAAACTCGATGAATTGCGTCAAGCGGCTGATGTGAGTGATGATGATTTCAATTCGATGAGTTGGATCGAATTGGCTGCGCACTTGAGTACGCTTGAAGAACCAGCAGCAGAGGAAGAAACAAGTACAACGCCAGAAGTAGGACAAGTGTGGAAGTACAAGCCAATTGAACTGAATCCAAAAACTAAGAAGATGGAGAAATCAAAGGTAGCGAAAGAACATGAGGTACTGTCTGTTGTGGGGGAGAAGGTGACACTAAAGAACCTCGATACGAACAAGACACTACTGAATCCAGCCACGAAAAAACCACTACTGATCCCCTTCGAAGAACTCGAAGAGTGATCAGGTGGTTACGAAATGAAGTCGACTAGGTGTGCGAGCGGGGGAACCCCACTTGGGAAACCTAGTGGCAAGTGTAGCGTCGCAATGACTGGTACAATAAACCGACAAAGCCAGTCCACCTAACCTTATAATCCCTCTAACCGAGTTGCTAACTGCTGACCTAGTCTGATGGCATGTGGCAGGGTATTAAATGGACTTATTACAACTCGGTTAGGGGGTTTTGATAATGCCTCTCCGTGATTCTGGTTGTTTGTTCCTTCCCGCTTCACGGGGGACCACTAGCTGACAGACCTAGGGCAAAAGTCTGTCGACGGAGGTATGGCGAAACTGGTAGACGCGACAAGATAAGGATGGTTCAATTCCGTCTGTAACTTATTTTGTAATGGATTATTTGTAGGTTCGAATCCTACTGCCTCCAATGAGACTGAATTCCACTTGAAGAGTACAGTGGTGAATTATCTAGTGCGTGGAAGGTCCATACGTTCTCAGCATGTCGTCTAGGTAATGCTGTAACCCACAGTCTCAATTTTCTTACTCCAACTCATGTTTTAGAAAGTGACACAAGATGCTGACAGACAGACTTGAAGGGGTGACGGTATGCGTTGAATATTCTGATTTCCTACGTGAAACACTGCCGTACAATATGCGGCACTTTGACCGTTATTTGGTCATCACGAAGGAAGGAGACCATGATACGATTGGATTGTGTCGTAAACTTGGGGTGGATTATCTCACGACTAACTTGATGACAAAGGGAGATCAGTTCGCTAAGTCACGAGGTATTGATTATGGAATCGCAAACCTGACTGGTGACGGTTGGGTCATTCATGTGGATGCTGACATCTGGCTACCTCCACAAACTCGACACCTGATTAGTCACGTTAGCTTAGACCCAAAATGTATCTACGGTATCGACCGGGTGAACTGTATTGGGTGGGACAACTGGAAAAAGTTTATCAGTATGGACCCTCACTTGGAAGAGGCACATCAGTTCTTATGGCATTGTCTGATTGTGCCACCCCCATTTCCACTAGGTGGTCGATTATCCTTTCGTGAGTATGGCGGGTATGTGCCAATCGGGTTCTTTCAAATGTGGCATCATGGACAGTGCCCCAAGCGTTATCCACTAAATCATAGTGGCGCAGAACGAACTGACGTACTCCATGCGTTACAGTGGGAACCAGAAAATCGTAGACTACTCCCTGAACTCGTGGCGGTTCATTTGGAATCAGAAAAGTCAGAACTGGGTAAGAACTGGAATGGTCGTAAGTCGATGAAGTTTGGACCACACCATCATCAACATGAGAAACATCACGAACACCATCAGAAGTATTGTGATTAGGTAATTCCCTATTACCTAAATTGAGGTAATTGTCCTTTACCTTTTGTAGTTACTGACTGAGTAACTTTGATATTCGCTCCGTGGCGGAAGTAGACGCACTCGACAGACTGAGACAGATGAGGAAGTGGTACAGATTCCACACGATCTGTAAATTGCTGGAAGATCCAGCCGGAGCGATTTTGAAATTGACGTTTTAGATTAGCAGTAGTGGTCTACCGGGCGATATCCAGTCCACGTTCAACTCGTGGCATGCAGTCGGATAACTGGGGTTCGATTCCCACTATTCTAAAACGTTATTTAATCAGGAACACGATGTGCCTCTAGCTATCAAAAAGAAACTGCTACAATCCCAAGTCATATTTCGGTTCGAACACTCACATGGACCATATGACAGTGGTAGTTTTTACGATGGTGACACCAAATTTGCACAACTCACGCTTATGCGGGACTGTGAAGCCGCAAAATCGCTTGTAAGCCTGTTAAAACGTCAAGGGGTACAAATCATCGTACCCACGTTCGAAGTCGCTAACGAGGTCAAGTAGCGTGCCGATTGCCATCAAAAAACAGGTCAAGCCCCAATCGACTGTAAAATACACGATGGAACACCAACATACGAATGGACCGTATGATAACTTGAACGTGTACGCAAATGGTGTGCGTGTTGGTCAAGTGATATTGATGCACAACGTAGAGGCAAAGGGATTTATCCAGTTGATAACCCGGTCAGGTGTTCAACTGGTTGTGGATACACATAAGTGAAGGAACAAGAAAATCTTAGGAATCGACACAGAGACTTCTGGCGTTGACAAATACCACGGAGCAGCCCCATTCTTTGTAACTGTGTGTGACGATAATGACAATCAAACTTATTGGGAGGCTGATGTCGATCCATTCACCCGCAAACCTTTATGGGACTCTTCTGACCTACGCAGTATAAGAAAGACCATACTTGTACCGGGTGAGATGAAGATAATCCACAATGAGAAGTTTGATGTACCGATGTTGGACAACATCTTACCCGGACTAATGGATGAATGGCCTTGGGATTATACACATGACACGCTAATTAGTGGGCACTTGATTAACTCTAACGAACCACACGATCTAACGAGTCAGGTTCTAATCCACTTAGGTCTGAACATCAAGCCAGTGGAAGACAAGCTGCACGAGGCAACAGCAGCAGCCCGTAGAATGTGTCGAACAAAAGCGTTTATTGCCCAGTTCGGTCAGTGGCGCATTGCTGAAAAGGGTGAAGAGGATTTACCATCGGCAAAGGATGCGACTTGGCAGTTTGACACGTTTCTGCCTCGCATGGTAGCCAAATACCAATGGGAAGCGAGTGATGCATATACTGCCTTAGAAAACAGACAACCATTATCCATAATAGAAAAAAGTAATGGTTGGGAATGGCGTCCTCCTTCAGAAGTCTATGAGGGGTATCATCCGTGGTGGACAGTATTGTCAGAATACGCTAACCCAGATAGCGGGGTGTTATGTTACTTGGCAAAGGCGCATCACAAGTGCCTACACGCAAATGATCTGTGGTCTATTTATCTTGAACGAATGAAACTTGTACCACAACTGTGTGCGATGGAGTCACGTGGCGCAACGTTGCATCAAGGCAGAATGACAGAACTGGAGGAACGGTTTACTAAAGCGTCAGAAGCGGCTGGCCGATTGTGTAAGAACATTGCATCAAGGTATGACAACTACAAACTTGAGTTGCCTAAGAACGGGATGAACAACTCATTAAGGGGTTTTCTCTTTGATACAATGAGACTGGAATCACCGATCAAAACGGATTCAGGTGCCCCATCGTTCGATAAAAATGTGATCGAGCATTTTATGCTGACGCTCCCCACTAAGAGCAAGGAATTGACCTTCGTGGAAAAATTAAGGGAAAAGCGTAGCGCAGACACAGCCCTTGGATATTTGACCAGTTATCGAAAGTACATGCTGCCCGATGAAGTGATGGACTTTTACCTGATACATTCCAAGGTGAATCCAACAGGTACAGCCACATTGCGCAACTCATCACAAGACCCCAATTCCCAACAGGTGAGTAAGAAAGAAGGATTCAACCTACGTTACGTGTTTGGTCCGTTACCCGGTCGCGAATGGTGGTCGATTGATTACGACAACTTGGAGTTGCGCATCCCAGCCTATGAGTCTGGCGAGCGGGTAATGATTGATATCTTCGAAAAGCCCAACGATGCGCCCTACTTTGGCAGTTATCACTTATTAAATGCCAGTATCGTTTATCCTGACTTGTTCTGGCCATTAGCCGAAAAGAAAGGTGCATTCAAGGAAAAATACGGTTCGACCTACTACCAGTGGATCAAGAATTTCGATTTCGCCGATCAGTATGGTGCAATGTTGGGATCAGGTACAGCAGACCTAGCAGCACATAAACCCGGTGCGCAAGCAATGGTCCAGGCTAGATTGAAAGAAAAGAACAAACTCAATAACAAGTACATTGACTTGGCTAACAAGTGGGGGTTTGTTGAGACCATACCCGATATCGAGGTCAATCCACGACGGGGTTATCCGGTCTATTGTTCGCGTTCAAAGTGGGGGCGAGTATCGCCAACGATTCCTCTAAACTACCATGTACAGTCTACAGCGTGTTGGATAAAAATGCGTGCTATGTTTAAGGTAGAAGAATACTTGCGGGCAAACAAACTCGATGCCTACATCATCCTCGAAATCCACGATGAATTGATCTTCGATTTCCCATTTGTAAAGGATAAAGGAAATTTACATCACTTGAATGCAATTCGAAAGATCATGGCATCTCTAGGCGATTGTGTTGGCATTCCGTTGACGTGTGGACTTTCCTACCATCCTCACAACTGGGCACAAGCGTCATGAACCACAAGTTAGAAGTCGATGACGACGCAATAGTGAATAACTACTACAGGGTCACAATGAGAAATCCACTACTACCAACAGAGTCAGAACTGGCAACACTGCGCAGTAAGTTACCCCACGTCAACTATCAAATGTTGAGTCTTCACTGGTTGGCGAATCGAATTACAGAACTCAAAAAAGCAGGGAGGTTAAATTGAGAGTGTTCAAACAGCATGAACTGCGAGAAGCATACGCCTATGCTGAAGCCGGTGAGATAGCTGTCCATGTCCATTTTATGGTATTCGCTAACTCGCCAGCATGTTTCAAACGTGATATGAATCGTGGCTATCCTATCGCTCACGTATTAGGACAGGATAAGGAACACCTGATTGCGATAGCCCATGACTGTGGTGTTAAGAAAGTGGTAGTAGAATGCCAAGGAACTAGACGACAGCATATTGACCTATGTGGTAAGCCGTTGATCCATTGTCTAACACAAATGGATGTGGATATAGAAGATTACACTTTGGAGAAACAAGGCAAATGAAGATTAGATTGGTATGCCCCGAAGGGTGGAAACAGTGTGGGTTCCAACGTCTTGTGTGTGATGCGGTTGAATGTAGTTTGAACGATAAGGTACGAATTGCCGACACACTCAAACAATGGATCAATGATGGAGTGATGGAAGCTGAATCGAACCCGAGTACTGGCTTTGCGTTTGTGGATGGAAATAACTTGTTTGTGGAGTCAGGTGAAGGGACGACGTTACATGACTTCGCTGACTCGTTACAAGATGCTTCGAAATGTGTGGTAGAATACAAGGATGCAGATGATGAAGGGTGGCAAGTATGTTAGTTGAAGAAGTTAAGAAGTTGACACCGTTACAAAGACTCTGTTTTTGGATAACCGAAAGGGAATCAATCAGGTTGAAAAAAGAAGCTGGTGATCCTAAACCGTGGAGCACGAACGAAGTATTACAGAATTTCCGCTTCTGCAATGTGATTAGGAGTGATGACAAGGTTTCACAGTGGCTCATGAACAACTGGTACACAAAGGAAAACATTGAGAAGGGGAATTTGGTAACGGCTTGTGTACTGGCACGACAGATCAACAATATCGAAACGATGACGGATATTGGCTACCCTCATCCATGGAACCCGAAACGAGTCGAAGCGATTTGTAAAAAACGTGTAGCCGATGGGAAAAAGGTATTCAACGGCGCTTACATCATCACGGGTGGGTTAGGTGGTGGTACGAAGGTGGAACAGGTGATTCACCTTGTGGTTGATCCAATCCATAAAGCGAAGGTAGCTCCAGTCTATGAGTCACTTGAGGCAACACATACTCGATTGATGAATTATGTCGGTATGGGGTCATTTATTGCGGGGCAAGTGGTGGCAGACATTAAATTAGCTCTAAACCATGAAAACTATTGGCTTGATAGAAACACATGGGCTCCTATGGGTCCAGGTTCAAAACGTGGAATGAATCGACTTCACGAGCGCAACCCAGACGAGAAAAAGAATCAAGCCAAGTTCACAAAAGAACTTCAAGAACTTAGATCACAACTAAGGAAGTTGCTACCAGCAGATCTTTACTTGCGCATGGAAGCGATGGACCTTCAAAACTGCCTATGTGAATTTTCGAAGATGGAGCGCACGTTGTTCGATAGCAAACGACCCAAACAACTCTATCCGGGGGTGAAATGATTATTTCACTCCGGGGGACAAATGGATCAGGCAAGTCCACTGTCGTGCGTAAACTCATGGAACGCTACAACGCACAACCTGAGAGCCTTGATTCAAAGGGCAGACCGATGAACTATGTAATGACGTTGGGTAATGGATCATCACTGTACGTTGTAGGCTGCTATCAGAATGCTTGCGGTGGTTGCGACGGTATTCACCCCTTTACTGAAATTTGGCCACGTGTAACGCGATTGGCAGCGTTGGGACACGTGTTATTCGAGGGGCTGGCGTTTACCAGTGGTTACGGCAACATCGGCAAGGATAGTGAAGTGTATGGTGATGATTTTGTTTTTGCGTTTATGGATACCCCACCAGAAGTCTGTATCCAACGGGTACTTGCTCGACGTGAAGCAAAGGGAACTGAAAAACCGTACAGCCCAAAAAACCTGATGAGTAAGCTAAGTGCGGCGCGTAGCAGCGAACGTAAGATAAAAGAAGTGTACGGTAGGCGAGTTGTTTCAATCAATCACCGTGCAGCAGTTCAGCAGATTTTAGGGATCTACTATAATGCAAAACGAATTGAATGCATTGGAGTTTAGTCGACAACTAATTACATTGAATGACTTAGATCCAACGTATGTTGTCTTGTGGTATGCGCAACTAGAGCCTGAACTAAAAGCAAAATTTCTCCTAGCTTACTTGTGCTTTTATCATTTTGGAACGGCATCATGGATCTGTTCACAAAATAACTATTGGCAAAGGATGATGGATGCG
>Ga0210389_10000215_pt1 | contig 60868 bp, 48 predicted proteins | sample IncBWH28OmetaG_FD_160127 | JGI IMG/M metagenome (GOLD analysis project Ga0210389, IMG submission 160127) | Forest soil microbial communities from Barre Woods Harvard Forest LTER site, Petersham, Massachusetts, United States - Inc-BW-H-28-O ... | reverse complement strand
TCACGATGGATAAGCTCAAGACCAAGCGGGTCGTGGTCGGCGCCGGTTACGCCGCGCCGGATTATGCCGTGTTGTCGAGCGAGGCCGACTTGGACGCGGCCTTGCGGCGCATCGGCCTGCCCATGATGGTCAAGCCCGCGAGCCAGGGATCGAGCGTCGGCATGACCAAGGTCAAGGCCGCCGCGGAACTTGCGGTCGCGTTCGCCGCAGCGCATGCCATCGACCCGGTGGTGTTCGCGGAAACCTTTGTCAGCGGCGACGAATACACCGTGTCGATCTTGCAGGGCGAGGCGTTGCCCTCGATCCGCATCCTGCCCGCAACCGAGTTCTACGACTATCAAGCCAAGTATTTCCGCGAGGACACGCAGTACTTCTGTCCCAGCGGACTGAGCGCAACGGACGAGGGCGAACTCAAGGCCGCGGCGCTGGCGGCGTTCAAGGTCACCGATTGCTACGGCTGGGGCCGCGTCGACTTCATGCGTGATCGCGCCAGCAAGAAATTTTATTTCATCGAGATCAACACCACGCCCGGCATGACGAGTCACAGCCTGGTGCCGATGGCCGCGCGTCAGGCCGGCATGGATTTCGAGGAGCTGGTGTGGCGGGTGCTCGAAACCAGCTTCTCGCGGGAGCGCAAATGACCACACGGCGGTTCAGATGATCGGCGTAATGAGTCGCAATCGCTTCAAGCCGAAGGCGGACAAGAAGCAGTGGCAGTGGCCGGCCTTCTTTGGCGACTGGCGCGTGTACCTGCGCCGTGGCGGATTGATGCTGGCATTGGTGGGGGGCTTGAGCGCGCTGACCTGGGCGCTCGATCGCCCGGTGCGCGTGATTTCCATCGACGGCAGCTTTCAGCGCGTGTCGCCCGGCCAGATCGAAAAGGCGGTGGCGCCGTTCGCGCATGAAGGCTTCATGTCCGCGAACCTGGCCGACATTCAACGCGCCGTCGAGACGCTGCCCTGGGTGGACCACGCGCGCATCGCGCGGCGCTGGCCCAACAGCCTGCGCGTCACGGTGATCGAGCAAACCGCGGCGGCCCGTTGGGGCGAATCGGGCCTGCTCAACACCCGCGGCGAATTGTTCGTCAGGGCCGCGGCGCACGTGCCTGCCGAGCTGCCGCGCTTGAGCGGCCCCGAGGGCACGCAATCGCAAGTGGCGCAGCGCTATCTGTCGGTGCAGGGCCGCATGCTCGAAGCGGGCATGCGCATCGCCGCATTGCGGCTCGATGAGCGCGGCGCCTGGGAGATGGACTTGGACAGCGGCGTGACCGTGCGTTTGGGCAGGCGCGATGTCGAGGCGCGCATCGATCGCTTCATCCACACCGCTTCGCAGGTCATCGCTCACCGCTTGACGGAAGTGAACTACGTGGACATGCGCTATTCCAATGGCTTCGCCATCGGCTGGCGCAACCAGGGCACCCCCGCTTCCGGGCCAAGCAAACATCCTGACGATGCCGACGCCTAGAGGAAATTTTCAAAGACATGGCAAAGCGCTCTGATCGCAATTTATTGGTGGGCCTCGACATCGGCACCAGCAAGGTCGTCGCCATCGTCGGCGAAATCAAGACCGACGGCGCGCTGGAGATCATCGGCATCGGCAGCCACCCCTCGCGCGGCCTGAAGAAGGGCGTGGTGGTGAACATCGAATCGACGGTCCAGTCCATCCAGCGCGCGGTCGAAGAAGCGGAGCTCATGGCGGGCTGCGAAATCCACTCGGTGTACGCGGGCATCGCCGGCAGCCATGTGCGCAGTTTGAACTCGCACGGCATCGTGGCCATCAAGGACAAAGAAGTGCTGCAGGGCGATGTGGAGCGGGTGATCGACGCCGCCAAGGCTGTCGCCATCCCCGCCGACCAGAAGATCCTGCACGTGCTGCCGCAGGAATACATCATCGACTCGCAGGAAGGCATCCGCGATCCGATCGGCATGTCCGGCGTGCGCCTGGAGGCCAAAGTCCACATCGTCACGGGTGCCGACAGCGCCGCGCAGAACATCGTCAAGTGCGTGCAGCGCTGCGGCCTGGCGGTCGACGACATCGTGCTCGAGCAGCTGGCCTCGAGCTACGCCGTGCTCACCGAGGATGAGAAGGATCTCGGCGTGTGCGTGGTGGACATCGGCGGCGGCACCACCGACATCGCGGTGTTCGGCGGCGGCGCGATCCGCCACACCGCGGTGATTCCGATCGCCGGCGACCAGATCACGAATGACATCGCCGTGTCCATGCGCACGCCCACGCAATACGCCGAGGACATCAAGATCAAGTACGCCTGCGCGCTATCGCAACTCGCGAACCCCGATGAAACCATCGAAGTTCCGAGCGTGGGGGATCGTCCGCCGCGCCGCCTGGCGCGCCAGACCCTCGCCGAGATCGTCGAACCCCGCTACGAGGAACTGTTCGGGCTCATCCGCGATGAACTGCGCCGCGCCGGACTCGAGGAGCAGGTGGCCACGGGCATCGTGCTCACCGGCGGCAGCGCCAAGATGGAAGGTGCGATCGAACTCGCGGAAGAGGTGTTTCACATGCCGGTGCGCCTGGGCGTGCCGCAATACGTCACCGGTTTATCGGAGGTGGTGAGCAATCCGATCCATGCCACGGGCGTGGGTCTCTTGCTCTACGCCAAAAGCGCGATGGATGCGCAGCGCACGGAAGCGCCGCTGCTCGCGGGCGGCATGAAGAACTTGCTGGAGCGAATGAAAGCTTGGTTTCAGGGCAATTTTTAACTGGGTTAATGATAACTAACGTAGGAGAACTGGAATGTTCGAACTGATGGATACTTATAGCCAAAGCGCCGTCATCAAGGTGCTGGGCGTGGGCGGCGGCGGCGGCAACGCTGTCTCGCACATGGTCCAGGCCGGACTCGAGGGCGTGGATTTCATATGCATCAACACCGACGCGCAGGCGCTGAAGCACTCGAAGGTGCGCACCGCTTTGCAGATCGGCTGCAACATCACCAAGGGCTTGGGCGCCGGCGCCGACCCGGAAGTGGGCCGGCAGGCCGCGATGGAGGACCGTGACCGCATCATCGAGTTGATCGAAGGTTGCGACATGCTGTTCATCACCGCCGGCATGGGCGGCGGCACCGGCACGGGCGCAGCTCCCGTGGTGGCGCAGGTCGCGAAGGAACTGGGGATTCTCACCGTCGCGGTGGTCACCCGTCCCTTCGAGATGGAAGGCAACAAGCGCTCGCGCGTCGCCGATCAGGGCATGCTGGAGTTGGGCAAGTATTGCGACTCGCTGATCACCATCCCCAATCAGAAGCTGCTGACGGTATTGGGGAGCAGCACCACGTTGCTCGATGCCTTCAAGGCGGCGAATACCGTGCTGCAAGGTGCCGTGCAGGGCATCGCGGAACTGATCACGCGCCCTGGTCTCATCAATGTCGACTTCGCCGACGTACGCACGGTGATGTCGGAAACCGGCATGGCGATGATGGGTTCGGGCACGGCCTCGGGCGATGATCGCGCGCGCGAAGCGGCCGAGGCGGCCGTCTCCTCGCCGCTGCTCGAGGACATCAATCTGTCGGGTGCGCAGGGGATTTTGGTCAATGTCACCGCCGGCATGGACCTGTCGATCGGCGAGTTCCAGGAGGTGGGCAATGTGATCAAGCAGTTCGCCTCGGACGATGCCACCGTGGTCGTGGGCACGGTCATCGATCCGGAAATGACCAGCCAGATCCGCGTAACGGTCGTCGCGACCGGATTGGGCAAGCCGGTGGCGCGGACCGCGCCGCGGCCGGCCGAAGCCGCCGCCGCGCATGCACCGCCGCTCACCATGCGGGTCATTCGGCAGCGATCACCGATGGCGCCGACCGACTACGCGATGCTCGACAAGCCCACCGTGCAGCGGCAACGCGCGGTAGGCGATGGCCTGCGCACGGAAGCCGCTTCGGAGGATTTGCTGGATATTCCGGCATTCTTGCGGCGGCAGGCAGATTAGAAAAGAGACGTTCGACATTCCAATTTGGCGCCCTGTAGGAGAGAGACCTGATGGGCGCCGGTCTTGTCGAGAAGTGCCAAGAGGCGAACTTAAGGGTGGGTAGCGGGTCGACCCTGTGGTACCTTTGGCGGATAACATAGTCCGGTTTCACTTAATGCTGAATCAAAGAACACTGAAGAACTCGATTCGTGCCACCGGCGTTGGGCTGCATACGGGTAAGAAGGTTTTGATGACCTTGCGGCCGGCGTTGCCCGACACCGGCATTGTGTTTCGGCGCACGGATTTGGATCACCCGGTCGATATTCGTGCACACGCCGAAAACGTCGGCGATACCTCGATGAATACCACCCTGCACCGCGGCGAAGTCACGGTTTCCACGGTCGAACACTTGCTGTCCGCGCTGGCGGGATTGGGTATCGACAATGCGTTGGTGGAAGTGAGCGCCGGCGAAGTGCCGATCATGGACGGCAGTGCGGGACCTTTTGTGTTCCTGCTGCAATCAGCCGGCATCGAGGAACAAAAAGCGCCGAAGCGCTTCATCCGAATTCTGGAATCGCTGCAGGTCGAGGATGGCGACAAGTGGGCGCGCTTCGATCCTTATGATGGATTCAAGGTGAATTTCGAGATCGAATTCAACCACCCGACCTTCAAGAAGCATTCCCAAGTGGCGTCGATGGATTTTTCGACGACCTCGTTTTTACGCGAGATCAGCCGTGCACGAACCTTTGGATTCATGCGCGATCTGGAAAGCCTGCGCGCGCGCAACCTCGCGCTCGGCGGCAACATGGACAACGCCATCGTTCTCGATGACTACCGCGTGCTCAACGAAGATGGCCTGCGCTACGAAGATGAATTCGTGAAGCACAAGATCTTGGATGCCATCGGCGATCTGTACCTGCTCGGGCACAGCTTGATCGGGGAATTCGGCGGCTTCAAATCCGGTCATGCGCTCAATCACAAGCTGTTGCGCACCCTGGTCGCTACGAAGAGCGCCTGGGAGGAAGTCACGTTCGAAAGTTCGGCCGAAGCGCCGATTTCCTACGTCGCCGCCGCGGCGGCGCGTGCCTAAACCACCGGCGGGACGACCCGGATCCTGACGGTCAAGACCTCTTTGCCGATGGATTGGGCGACCCGCTTGCGGATGGCGTCGGTCGAATAGCGCAGCCGCGAGGCCCAGACGGCTCCCACGACCCCGACCGTCAGGCGACCGCCATCGAGACCGGCGCTGGCCACCGATTGCGCCAGTCGCGCGGGCAACGCCGCACGGACCTGCTCCACAATTTTCGAACGCTCCGCCGCCTTATTCTTGAGGAGTGAAAGCCGCTTGCCACCTCTTTCCAGTAACTCGCTGAGACTCTTAGAGTTTTGCATTCAACATAAGCTCGCTTGGCGGACGGGACGATAGAAACCGTGCGGAAATCCTTGTTTTGAGTCAGTTATCTGCATAGTCTACAGGTACTGCTCGGAGCAGAATCGATGTCCCGGACGACATAAGCCTTAACTGCAGCATCGTGTCGACGTAGGAAAGCTTAATCCGTATGAATGTCATTTTTGTCGGCCGCAAATCTGGCCGAGTGAAACAATTTGACCTGCGACATCCCGTGATTATGTCCAGTGCAGTGTTGTTGGTGCTTGCGATCGTGGGCACCGCGTTTTCCATAGGCATGGGATTGGGTGCCCGCCACGGCAGCGGCAACCCCATTGATCAACTCGGGAACTGGTCCGCCGAGCTGCTGCATCAAAAAGCGCAGATCGAAGATACCAAGCGGGTGTTGCAGGAAAAGGTCAATGCGCTGGCCATGCGCGTGGGACAAATGAATGCGAATGTCATACGTTTGGATGCGCTCGGTAAGCGCTTGACGCGCATGGCGAATCTGGACGACGGCGAGTTCGACTTCGGCCATCCGCCGGCCCTGGGAGGCGCGGACAGCGGTGCGGACGGGCAGCCCGCCCAAATCCCGAGCCTGACCGCGATGGTGGACGATCTGCAGACCCAACTTTCGAGCCGCGAGCAGCAGTTGGGGGTGCTCGAGAACCTAATTTTGACGCGCGAGCTCAATAAACAGGTTTACCCCGAGGGACGGCCGGTCCAAGAAGGCTGGATATCCTCGTATTTTGGCCGGCGGGCGGATCCATTCACCGGCTATTCTGCGGTGCACAAAGGATTGGATTTTGCAGGGCCGGAAGGCACCAAAATAACCTCTGTCGCGGCCGGGCTCGTGACCTACGCGGGGGAGCGCGCGGGCTATGGGCAGATGGTGGAAATCAACCATGGCAACGGCTTGGCCACCCGCTACTGCCACAACGAAAAACTGCTGGTGAAGCAGGGCGACATGGTCCGCAAGGGCCAGGATGTTGCGCTGATGGGATCGACCGGCCATTCGACCGGTCCGCATTTGCATTTCGAAGTACTAAAAAACGGCAACCAGGTCGATCCCCTGCGCTTCATCGGAGAGGATCGTTAGTTCTTAGAGCGGCCGAGGCGCCGTGAAAAGGCCCGAGACCGGTGAAAAGGCCTCGAGGCCCCTTGAAAAGGCCGCGGTCGAAACGATTTCCTGCTCTTCGGGTCTATCCGTACAATACCCAGCTTTCTCAAAAGGACTCCCCCGCAGTGTGGAAGCTTCTGACGCAAATATTTGGCAGCCGCAATCAGCGCCTCATCAAAGAGATGAGCCGCACGGTGACGGCCGTCAATGGCTTCGAGGCGAGCGTCAGCGCCTTGAAGGACGAGCAATTTCCGGAAAAGACCCGTGAACTGAAGGCGCGCTTTGCCGCCGGCACGCCGCTCGAGGAGTTGATTCCCGAAGCGTTTGCGCTGGTGCGCGAGGCCTCGCGCCGCAAGCTGGGGATGCGTCATTTCGACGTGCAGTTGATCGGCGGCATCACCTTGAATGCCGGCAAGATCTCCGAGATGCGCACCGGCGAGGGCAAGACGCTGATGGCGACGCTGCCGGCGTACTTGAATGCGCTCACCGGCGACGGCGTGCACGTCGTGACCGTGAACGAATACCTGGCGCAGCGCGACTCGGAATGGATGGGCCCGGTGTACCGCTTCCTCGGCATGGAGGTCGGCGTCATCAAGAATGCCCAGTCGCCGGATGAGAAGCGCGCGGCCTACGCCTGCGACATCACCTACGGCACGAACAATGAATTCGGTTTCGACTATCTGCGCGACAACCTGGCGTTCCGTCTCGAGGATCGCGTGCAGCGCAAGCTCTCATTCGCCATCGTGGATGAAGTCGATTCGATCCTGATCGACGAGGCGCGCACGCCGCTCATCATCTCCGGTCCCGCGGAAGAGAGCACCGAGCTCTACATCAAGATCAACGCGCTGATTCCGCGCCTCACGAAACAGAAAGAGGAAGAGGGCCCCGGCGACTACGCCGTCGATGAGAAGACCAAGCAGGCGACCCTGACCGAAGCGGGTCACGAAAAGGTCGAGGAGCTGATGGCGGAGATCGGGCTGCTGCGCGACGGCGAGAGTCTGTACGACGCCACCAACATTCGTCTCATGCATCACTTGAACGCGGCGCTGCGCGCGCACGCGCTATACAAGCGCGACGTCGAGTACATCGTGCGCCAGGGCGAGGTGATCATCGTCGATGAATTCACCGGCCGCACCATGCAAGGGCGGCGCTGGTCCGACGGCCTGCACCAGGCGGTCGAGGCCAAGGAAGGCGTCAAGGTGCGCGAGGAAAATCAAACCGTCGCCTCCATCACCTTCCAGAATTACTTCAGGCTGTATTCGAAGCTGTCCGGCATGACCGGTACGGCGGATACCGAAGCGTTCGAATTCCAGCAGATCTACGGCCTGGAAGTGGTGGTCATCCCCACCCACAAGCCGATGATCCGCAAAGACAAGTCGGACCTGGTGTTCCTCTCCGAGCACGACAAATTCCAGGCCATTCTCGAGGATATCCAGGATTGCGTGAAGCGCGGGCAGCCGGTGCTGGTGGGCACCACCTCGATCGAGGCCTCGGAGCGCATTGCGAAACTGCTCCAGAGCGAAAAGATTCCCCACGAGGTCCTGAACGCGAAGCAGCACGAGCGCGAGGCACACATCGTGGCCGAGGCCGGACGGCCAGGCGCCATCACCATCGCCACCAACATGGCCGGCCGCGGCACCGACATCGTCTTGGGCGGCAGCCAGACGCCCATTGACGCCATCGTCGATCCCAGCGAAGCGGATCTGCAAGGCATTCGGGCCGACTGGCAGAAGCGCCATGAGCAGGTGATCGCCGCGGGCGGCCTGCACATCATCGGCACGGAGCGCCACGAATCGCGGCGCATCGACAATCAATTGCGCGGCCGCTCGGGCCGGCAGGGCGATCCGGGTTCGAGCCGTTTCTATCTGTCGCTCGAAGACAATTTGATGCGCATTTTCGGCGATCCCACGCGCATGAAGGCGTTGATGACCCGCGTGGGCATGAAGGCCGGCGAGGCGATCGAGAGCGGCATGTTGACGCGCCAGATCGAGCGCGCGCAGCGGCGGGTGGAGCAGCACAATTTCGACGCACGCAAGCAATTGCTGGAATACGACGACGTGGCGAACGATCAGCGCCGCGTGATCTATCAGCAGCGCACCGACCTCATGGGCGCGGAGGACGTCGCCGAAGCGATCAAGGGCATTCGCGAGGATGTGGTCGAGCAATTGGTGAATCAGTACATTCCGGCCGGCGCGCCCGAAGAGCAATGGGATGCGCCGGCACTGGCCAAGTCGATCGAACGGGATTTCGGCCCTGATCTTCCCATCGTCGACTGGGTGAAGGCCGAGGAGCCGGGCGATGGCTTGGGACTGCGTGCCAAGATCGTCGGCGCGCTCGAGGAGGCCTACAACCAGAAAGAGGCCAATGTCGGCACGCAGGTGATGCGCTACATCGAGAAGGAAATCACGCTGCGCACGCTCGATCAGCATTGGCGCGAGCATCTGGCCGCGATGGACTACATGCGCCAGGGCATTCACCTGCGCAGCTATGCGCAGAAAAATCCCAAGCAGGAATACAAGCGCGAGGCGTTCGAATTGTTCTCGGGGATGCTCGATAGGATCAAGTTCGACACCGTCACCACCATCTCGAAGATTCAAGTACGCAGCCAGGCGGAGATCGAGCGCGAAGAGCTCGAGCGCCAGCAGCGTCTCGCGCGCGCGCTGCAGGCGCAGCATCCGGACGCAATTTCGCCCGTCCAATCCCTGCCGGGCGCGGATGATCCAGGCTTGCCGGCGCCGGGCGGCAATGTCATGGAAATGGAGCCGCGAGGGAGTGCGCCCGGGGCCGTGCCCTTCGTCAGAGCCGTGCCGAAGGTGGGCCGTAACGAGCCCTGTCCCTGCGGATCGGGGCGCAAGTACAAGCACTGCCACGGCACCCTGCAGCAAGCGAGCGGTTGACCCGCGCGCAGAAGCTTCCGACCCATGTCGTCGCCGCCGCGGTGATCGACCTCAAGGGGCGCGTGCTCATCGCCCAGCGTCCGCCGGGCAAGCATCTGGCGGGGGGCTGGGAGTTTCCCGGCGGCAAGCTTCAGCCCGGCGAGGACCGCCGCGCCGGGCTCGCGCGCGAGCTGCGCGAGGAACTCGGGATCGCCGTATCCGCATCATTTCGTCCGTTGATCCGTGTGCGCCATGCGTATGACTACGGCGACGTGCTGATCGACATGTGGGTGGTGCGGCGCTACCGCGGTGAGCCGTCGGGTCTGGACGGGCAGGCGCTGCGCTGGGTGTCGCAGCAGGAACTCGAGGCGACGGAGCTGCTGCCCGCGGATGGACCGATCGTGGCGGCTCTGCGGTTGCCGGAGCGGCTGACAGAGGCCTCGACGCGAGAGTATGTGTTGGGGCGTTCGGCCGAACCCGATGCCGCTGGACGCTTATGCGGCGTGTGGTGCATAGGGTTGGCGGATGCGATGGCGGCCAGCGATGCCGGCGCGCATTTCCTGGCGCTGCGGGATGAACTGCCGCATGCGGACATCAGGTCGATATGCGAGTTGGTACCCGTTCCCGTGTATGTGCCGGGGCTTGAGGCGGAGGAGGCGTGGGAGTTGGGGGCGACTGGAATCGTCGAGATCGCAGACTCGAGGCAGTGATCGGCCAGCGATGATAATGTATCAGAATCTCCTGGAGAATCAGGAGGTTGGAGAGGCCCGCTGCAACGTATTCCTGCTATACTCCTTGGATGTCTTCTTTGGACAGAAAACACGTCCGCAAATATCGGTCTCTCGCCGAGGCAGATGACGGCGGCTATATGCCCGGGAGTCCGGAAGAACGCCTCTCGGAGGTTTGGGAGCTGACCCAGGAGGCCTGGTCCTTGGTTCAAGGCGCGCATGCTGAACAAAGATTACAGAGAGATGTTGCAGTGCTTATTAGAAGAAAGAGTTAGATTTCTTCTGGTAGGTGCTTACGCACTTGCCGTACATGGCTTTCCGCGCGCAACCAAAGATATCGATTTCTTTGTTTGGGCAACTCCGGAAAATGCCGCCAATCTGGTGCGAGCGCTGGCTAGATTCGGCGCGCCGCTCGACAACATATCCGAGTCGGATTTTTCAAGCGCCGGTATCGTCTTTCAAATCGGCAATAGCCCACGGCGAATAGACATCATTACCAACATTAGCGGTATCGAATTCGAGCGCGCTTATGCCAACAGAAAAAACGTCATGCTGGAAGGACTGGAAATACCGGTCATATCCGTACCCGACTTGATTGCGAATAAGCGCGCCAGCGGACGAACCCAAGATCTCGCTGACGTTGAAAAATTGGAATCGGCGTCGAAGCGCAGCTGATGCCGCGATGGGTGGCGATGCGCCCTATCCGCCGCGAAGCGCGGCCTCAAGAATCGGTTTGGTCCACTCCGGTGCGCGCTGCAAGGCGTTGAGATCATCGGGAGCAGGCCAGATGATTCGGCCGTTTTCCATCTCGAGCACGAGAATGGGATCCGGCACAGTACCGTCGGTAGCTGCCTCCGCGCTATTATCGTAGACCTTGATGTATGCCACATGCGGCATGAGTTTGATCAAGTTCATCTGCGCCAGCGGATAGCGCTCGCGGATTTTCTCTTCCGGAATGGCATGGCCACCCGCCGCAACGCGGGCCAGAACGCGCGATATGTGCAGCTCAGGAGACGACAGTCCACAGAACCAAATCAAGACATCATGTGTTTTTGTGGCCTGCAGAATCTTGGCCGTCACGGAGTTGCCGCCCAGCGTCGTTTCGAAGGCATGGTTCAAGCCCTTCGCGATGGACTCTGCAAGGCGACGCATACTCTCCTGCCACGCGTTTGCGTTCGCCGTTTCCTGCTCGCATCCGGTTGCGGCCTTGAGCTCGCGCGCGAAGGTATCGGGGTTGAACCAGGATAACCCGTTGCGTGCCAGAAGGTGACCGCCGATCGAACTCTTGCCCGCACCGTTTACGCCGGCGAGGACGAAGAGAACCGGCCGCGTCATCAATAACCCGAGCCCGCTTTCACCTTGCCGTCCAATTTGGCTCGTCCCCGAATGGTCGACTGCAGACGGGTTGCTGCAGGCTGGCCTTGAAGCACGGATAGACGCTCATCAAAGCTTTGCCTCAAGGTCGCAAGCACCGATTCGGTCTGAGCCCGCGACTGCTCTGCGAGCCGCAGGAGCTCGTCGTACTCGGCGACACCGATAATTACCGCCTCGGGCTCGTTGTGATTGGTTACCAAGGTCTTTCCCTTGATCCGTACCGCATTCATGATCCCGCGCCACCCGAGCCTTTTCAGGTCCGAGGCGGGCGTGCGAGACAGATTCGCAAGGGACGCAAAGGCGGTTGGTTTCACCGGGCTGGCGATGAGGTTCACTCCGAAGCTCGCAACGTGCCGCTATTTTACCCCAATAGCCCATTTTTATCTATTATCCCCATTTTGGCCCTATTGGGCTTCTCAAATGCGAATCAAAACAGCCCGTACCAGTATCGGGAAGCCGACAATAGAACATAGAATTGACTAAAATTGATTATTTGATAAACTCTTTGTTATGCCAAAGAGTCCCACGGCTTTATTGACCATGCCGCCGGCCGCGGCCCAGGCGCTCAAAGCCCTAGGCGAGAACTTAGGTATCGCCAGGGTCCGGCGGCGTGAATCACAGCGCGCCTGGGCTAAACGTCTGGGCGTCTCGATACCCACGCTGATCCGCATGGAGCGGGGCGATCCCGGGGTCGGGGCCGGTATCTACGTCACGGCCTTATGGCTGATGGGCAGGTCGAGCGCGCTGGCTGACCTGGCTGCGCCGGCGTCTGATCGTGGCGCGCTGGAGGGCGATGTCCGTGAGGCCATGGCCAGGCGTGCTGCCCGGTCCGCGGCCTCGGCGGAAGCACGGCTGGCCCGCAAACCGCGCAAGGCCTGATGTGAGCTCCGTGCCGTATGAACCGTCGGACCGGCTGCATCTCTGGCTGCTGACCCGGCCGCAGCAGCCGGTGCCCGTCGGCGAACTCAATCTCGTGCGCTCCAACCAGGGCGTGTCGTTGCGCTATGCCGACTCCTGGTTGCAGCGCGGCTTCCCGCTCAGCGAGGACCTGCCGCTCATCGACGAGGAGTTTCTGCCCGTCGAGAAAGGTACCGCGGCGGGCGCGGTGGACGACGCGCGACCGGACCGTTGGGGTGAGCGAGTCATCCGCTACATCGACAAACCCAAGCGGCTGTCGCTGCTCGAGTATCTCTATTTTGCGGGAGACGATCGTTTCGGAGCACTGGGCGTATCGACCTCAGCGGATGAGTACCTGCCGCGGCGCTTGGGTCCCCTGCCCACGCTCAAAGATGCCGATGAGCTGCACGAGCTGATCCGCAAGGTGCAGAACAATGAGCCGGTACCGTTGGAACAGCGGCGCTTGATCGCTCCCGGTGCGACCATGGGCGGCGCCCGGCCCAAGGCGCTGATCGAGATTGCAGGCGAGCAGTGGGTCATCAAGTTCTCCGACGGCGATCCCGCGGACACCCCGCTGATCGAGCACGCGGCCATGACGCTGGCGCAGAAGGCCGGCATCCGGACCGCAGAGACGATGCCGGTACGCTTGACGCACGGGCATGCCGTCGCCATCAAACGCTTCGATCGCAACGGCGGCCTGCGGCTGCACAGCCTATCCGCCGGCGTGGCACTGCGAGCCGCGGGTGACCGGTTCGGATACCCGGAACTGGCGCAGCTGCTGCGCCGTCGCGGCGTGACCGAGGGTGATGCTTATGTCGCACAGATGCGCGAACTGTTTCGCAGGATGGTGTTCAACATTCTCATCGACAACACCGACGATCACGAAAAAAATCATGCGCTGCTCGTGACCGATGCACAGCAGTACGCGCTCTCGCCCGCATTCGATGTCCTGCCCTCGGGTCAGGCGCTCGGCTTCCAGCAAATGCGGGTGGGCGACCAAGAAGCCGATTCGACCGTCGCCAACGCGTTGTCGATGTCGCCGCTGTACGCGCTGAGCAAGAGCGAGGCGGTCAAAGAAGCGCAGGCCGTTGCGCAGGCCGTGGAGGGATGGCAACAGCACTTCACGGCCTGCGGCGTAACGCGCGGCGACATCGATCTCTATGCAGAACAGATCGACCGGCCGTTTTTGCGGGATCAGCGCAGAGAGTTTTGAAAGCGTGCGCTGAACGGCCTACGTGCAAACCAACCAACGCATGGACCTCAGAATAAATGCAGATTCGAATGCGCGATCAGGTCTTGAGATCCGGAGACGGTAAGGTGGTTACTGTCGCTATACAAGAGATCCGGCCGTGTTTTGGTTCTATCAGCCACGGTTCGACATCCGGATTTGTTGCAAAAATAGTTTAGGACGGACACGTAACGAACGTTCAACGCCGCCGCGCGGGCGGCCATTGCTGCGTCGAGGTGCCAAGTCGCATCGGATATCCCACCAAACCGCTCAGGAATAGCGTCCATTCTCTTTGCGACCATGAACCTGTACAGATCGATCGCAAGGGAAGTGTTCCAGCGAGGTCCCGGTCCGAAGAGAACGATGTCGCGGTCGCCATCCACCCTTAGCTGGCGAATGGTCTCCGACAACGCACGAATGATATCCGCCTCAGATTGGTCTTCTCCGAGATAGAGTTCCCACGCGCCTGCAAGCAATACCGTGTCGGGGTTGAGCTGCATCAGCTTCTTCAACGCCGTTGCACGTCGAGCCGGGCAATTCAGGCTCTCATGGGGGAAGGGTATGACGGTAGGTGGGCAGAGTCCCGCCGTCCACTGAATGATATCGAAGGAATGGATTGACTGGGCACTGACCAGACCGGGGTAAAGGTGCGCTGCATGCGAATCGCCCCACAAAAGAACAAGAGGCACGTCCGGTCGCTTGAGGGGAGTGCATTCGCCGGAGAATTCGTCTCGCGTTTGTGGAGCGTGGTAGCAGTGACCAGCTCTCCAGTTGAGGCTGGGATGAATGTCAGACCACGCCGCGATCGCCTGCAATTGCGGTGGGATTCGTGAGGGTACCCCCTCCGTGGCGACGGCGAGCGAGCCGAGGGCACCCGCACATGCGAGCCCAGCTACCAACAGGCGCAGATTCGGCCTCCGGAACGAGGTCAATCCAAGCTTGCCAAACCGGACGGGTTCTTCCAGGAGGGCCCTGGTCAGCCACGCTAGTACGAGAGATATCCCAAGAGGAACCGCCATCTCAATCCCCTGTGCTCCTGGATTCAGCAGTCTCCAGGTAACAATCACCGGCCAATGCCATAAATACAACGGATAGCTGATTCCTCCAATGAAGACCAGGGGCCGGGTGCCCAGTACTTTGTTAGCCTGGCCGGTTCGCGTTGCTGCTATGAGCATCGCCGTTCCAAGCACTGGAAATAGCGTTTGAGCCCCGGGCCAATTGCTGGAAGTGAGGACAACCGCTGAAGCGCAGATCAGAAACACGCCGACTAAGGAACTGGCATCTGCAAGCCTATCCGCATATTGCAATATCCTCTGTCTCAAGCCCTCCTGTCGCACGTAGAGTGCGGCGAGGATTGCGACAATGATCATGAAGATGAGTCCGCTGTCGCGAATGATGGCGTCCCGCTCCCATCGATGGTCGCTCGACCCGAGCACAACAGTGGAGAAGAGCACTATCGCGGCGGAGAAAACCATGACTTCCCCGACACCCTTCGGGGAGACGTGCCGAGCATCCAAAGGCAGCTGCCTTCTCGCATGCCCTCGCAATTCAGCCTGCGCAAGGACCACTCCGGCAGCCAATTCCCAAAAGCGGGTATGCAACAGGTAGAACGATGCCGCATAGTCAAAGCTACTTAGAACTATGGTCGCGAGCAGCGACAATGCCCCGAATCGCGCCACCCACCGAACTGAACCGGCCGTACCCCCGCTGCCCAGCCAAAGCATGACCGGCACGAGCAAGTAAAACTGCTCTTCGATCCCAAGCGACCAGAGATGCAACAGCGGTTTATCCAACGCCGCGACATCGAAGTAGCCGCTCTCGGACCAGAGCAGGATGTTATTGGAAAAGAATACGGACGCGACAATGTGCTTGCCTAACGTGGAAAATTCGGGAGCTGACAAAGTGAGCCAACCGACTCCCCACACCGCAATCAGGACGAGTGCGAGAGCCGGGAATATGCGCCTCGCGCGCTTTGCATAAAACCCGCGAATACTCAAGCGGCCGGCCTGAATGTCCTGCAGGAGGTGCTTTCCGATCAGGTAGCCGGAAATCAAGAAGAAAACATCGACGCCCACGAACCCGCCGGGGAGCGCGCTCGGAAAGGCATGATTGATGAGAACCAATATGACTGCCAACGCGCGCAGCCCCTCAATGTCGCCCCGAACCACATGGTCGCGCGCCGTACGGCCAGATTCGTTCAAGCAGCATCCCGTCTGATCACGATAACCGCCATGTGAGCACATAAAGCCTCACTTGCGGCATCGACGGCATCACGGCCTTAAATTTTCATCGAAAAACCGTTTGATCATCTTATAGCCGTGCCGCCCGTCGTTCTGGCGCATGAGTCCGTGCTTGGCGCCCGGGTACACCATCACGTCAAAAGGCTTACTCAGGTCCTGCAGCCTGCGAAATAACTTGGTGCTGTTGAGAAACAGCACGTTGTCATCGGCCATGCCGTGCATCACCAGGAGCGGACCCTTGAGATCCTTGGCGTAGGGCAGCACCGAACTTGCTGCGTACCCGGCCGAGTTGTCCTGAGGACGATCCAGGTAGCGCTCCGTGTAATGCGTGTCGTACAGCGCGAAGTCCGTGACCGGCGCGCCGGCGACGCCCGCGCGAAACACGTCCGGTGCCTTGAACATCAGGTTGAGCGTCATGTAGCCGCCGTAGCTCCAGCCCCACACGCCGATGCGCTTGGGATCCACAAAGCTTTGGGATCCCAGCCAGCGCGCGCCCTGCACCTGGTCGACGACTTCCACATCGCCCATGCGGTCATGGATGGGATTCTGGAAAGCAGTGCCGCGAAACGCGCTGCCGCGGTTGTCCAGGGTGAATACCACGTAGCCGGCGCGCGTCAGGATTTGTGTGAACAGGCTTCCGTGCCAATTGTTGATGACTCGTTGCACTCCGGGTCCGCCGTACACATCGACGATGGCGGGATAACGCTTTGCCGGATCGAAATGCAGCGGTTTGAACAGTTGGTAGTACAGCGTCTGACCGTCGGCCGCCGTGAGCGTGCCGACTTCCGGAATGGAATTTTCCGCAAGATAGGGCGCGTCCGGGTGCTGTGCGTCCAGCCGATTTTCCAATAGCCAGGATGTGCGCGTTCCGTCGGCGGCGTGCAAGCTCACCTGCGGCGGTTGGCTGTTGCTGGTGAAGTTATCGAGGTAGAAGCGTGCATCGGGCGACATGGAAATCCCATGCACGCCCGGCTCTTGGGTGATTCTTTGCACCTGGTGCGGATCGGGCGTATCGAGCGAGGTTCGGTAGAGGTGCCTCTCGCTGGGGCTCTTTTCGGTGGCCGAGAAATACACCGTGCGCGTTTTTTCATCGACGCCCATCACGGCGCGTTTGCGAAAGTCATCGACCACCCAAGATCCGGCCGTCAATTGGCGGATCAAATGGCCATCGATGTCGTACAGGTATAGATGCGTGAAGCCGTCCCGTGCGGAAGCCCAAATGAACTCCCTGGAATTCTTGAGAAACGTCAGCTCGTCATTCAAGTCAATCCAGGTATTGCTGGTTTCCGTCAGGATGGTTCGCGCCTCCCCGGTGCCAATGTCCGCAAACAGCAGGTCCAGTTTCCGCTGGTTGCGGCTTTCGCGTTGGATGGCGAGAGTTTTGCCGTCGGGCAGCCAATTCACCCGGGCCAGATAAATATCCTGCTCGGCACCCAAATCCATCCACTGAACCGCGCCGGTCTTGACGTCGATGACGCCCAGTTTGATCAGCGCGTTGGGTCCGCCGGTCGTCGGATAACGCTGAGCAAAGGTGGCAACATTGTCCGCCGATATCTCGAAGCGCTCCGTGACCTTGATGGGGCTTTCATCGACGCGTGCGAACGCAATGTGTTTGCCGTCGGGCGCCCACCAATAGCCGGTGCTGCGGTCCATCTCCTCTTGGGCTACGAATTCCGCCATGGCGTTCTTGATGGCCCCGCCGCCGTCGCTGGTCAGGGCTTTTTCGGTCTTTGCCGCGATGTCATAGGCATAAAGATTCTGGTCGCGCACATAGGCGACGAGGCCGCCGGCCGGCGAGACGGTCGCATCGGTCGCGAAGCCATGCGTATCGATGAACTCGACCACGGTCTTTTGTTTCTTGGTTGCAAGTTGGCAGTAGTACAGCTTGCCGTTCAGAGGAAACAGCACGGCATCCCCGGCAGGGGCAAAGGTGTATTCCAGGATGCCTGAAAGGGCAGCGGTTCTTTGGCGTTCGCGCCGTCCCAGCTCCTCGTCCGAGAGTTTTTCCTGTTTCGGCGCGAGGGCTTTCGAGTCGACCAGCACGCGGGCTTGTCCGTCGTGGATGTTGTATTCCCACAGGTCGAGCCGGTCCTTGTCATCCGCCTTACCCTTGAGGTAGGTCACGCGCGAGCCGTCGGGCGAGATCTTCAAGCCGACAATGGTGGGCCCCGCCAAGGGCGGTACATCGAACAGACGATCGATGGTCAGTTCAGCGGCACTGGCCCCGGTTGCGACGGCACAGGCGACCAATGCCGGTGCCAGGTATTTGCCCGAGTTACGAGAATCCGTCATGGGATTTCAGCCCTATTCATTGTGCTGGTTTTGGGACGTCGATGCGCATCGCAGCGCGAAAGTGTATTACAGCCGGGTCAACCGATAACAAGCCTCGCGCAATTCTGTCAGGCCGCGAGCCTTGAGGCGCGGTTCAAGCTCCAATATCTCATGCCGTCCCAGCTCCTCGATTGAGTACTGCCTCGCGTATAGGCTCTCGATCGTGTCGCGGTCCAGCGGGAAGGGCGGTCCGCTCATTTGCTCCGGCGGGTACTCGACCGCGATCAGCAGCGTTTGGGTACCGCGGCTCGTCAGAACGGTGAGATGCTTGACGTATGATTCTCGGGCCGCAGGTGTCCAAGAAATCAGGGCCGCGCGGTCGTAAACGGCCGACACGCTGCCGAGCAGCGCCGGGGTCAGTTTGAAATAATCGCCGCAATAGAGCGTGAAGCCGTCGGCCTCGTACACGTCGAAATCGGCGATCACGCGGCGTTTCGCGGGAATGCCGTGCTCCATCAGGAAGGATTCCAATGCAAGGGGCGCGAGTTCCACGCCGACGACGGCATGGCCTTGGTCACGCAGCCACAGCAAGTCGAGGCTCTTGCCGCATAGAGGCACGAACACACGGCCGTTTGCGGGCAATTTGAGCGACGGCCAATAGGCTTGCAGATGTCGATCGATCGCCGCTTGATGAAAGCCAATCTGCGCCGTGCGCCATCGATTGAGCCAGAACTCCGGCTGCACGCGCTAGGATTCCTCGGCGGAATCGGAATGCAAATGATCTTCCGCGGTGCCCGGCTCATCCGGAATCTTGTGTTGCTCGGTCAGCCACGCACCCAAGTCAATCAGGCGGCAGCGATCGCTGCAAAACGGCCGGAATTGCGATGCCGGCGACCATTCCACATCGCGTTTGCAGGTGGGGCACTTTACGATCGTGGCCATCGCGCCGACCCCAACTGCTAAGCGCAGCAGGTCAGAAGAAACGGCACGTCGACTTCGATGTGCGCCGGCCGCGCAGTTGCATCCAGCCAATTCAGAAAGCGAATGGTGCAGCGGTGCTGATTGCCGCTCATTTCCGGAAACAGCTCCGTGTCGGACGGCAGGGTAATGCGCACCAACTGGCAGGGGTTCTCGCGGTCGAACTGCAGCTGGAAGATGCCGCCCACGGCGACTTCGGATTTGCGCTTCGCGTTCTGGCGGGTGAGCCAGAGCAATTCGGCGATGCTGTCGCAGAGCGGCCGGATCAAGGACAGCCAGCTGTTGAATTCAGCGGCGCGTACTTCCGCGGGACGGTTGAGCCAATAAGAATAATCGGGCAGGTCGAAGTCGCAGGTGCCGCCGGGGATGGCGCTGCGATGTTTGACGGCGCTCAAGAATTCCGAATCGCGCAGCGGCGCCATGTAGTTTCCGCCGATCGACGACAGATCGCTGCGCAGCTTGACCAGATTGGACATCAGCGACTTGAGCCGCGCCGGATCAACGCCGGTTTTGGTTTGATATTCCTTGAGCACGTTGACTTGCCGCTCGAGTTCCTTCAACACATCGCTGCGCGAGTCGCCGCGCGCCGTGATGGCGAGGATCTCGAGCAGACTGGAGACCGCGGCGCGCGAACTCCAGGGGCTGGGCGACTCGCTGTGATACGTGGCCTGGGTGTAGAGGAATTCGAGCCGCAGAAAAGTGCGCATGCGCTCGTTGAGCGGCTGTTCGTAAACGACGGGTGCCGCTTCCGGCTCCGCCTGGGAGGAAATATCGGGATAAGAATTCATGGGCCTATTGTGAGCCAACCCAAGGCCCATGGTAAACCTTGGATTTAGGTTAAATTTCGCCGGGAGGACGATGTTTGCGCGAGCTGTAAATATTGCTCATGCAAGCGATCGACCGCTTGACGCAGTTCCGCGACGCTTCCGGTGTTCAGAAGCACGTCATCCGCCGCGCCTAAGCGTGCGGCACGGCTGGCCTGCGAGGCGAGAATGGCGCGCGCTTGTTCTTCCGAACTGCCGTCGCGCGCTTGAAGCCGCTGTATTTGCAGCGCTTCGTCGACATCCACGACCAGCACGCGATCCACGCGCCTGCGCGCAGTCCCGCCTTCGACGAGCAACGGAATCGCCATCACCAGGTATGGCCCTTGTGCCGCGGCAGCCTCGCGTTCCATGTCGGCGCGGATGAGAGGATGTAGGATGGCGTCCAAGGCCTGCCGCGAGCCGGGATCGTTAAATATCTGGGCTCGCAGGGCTTTTCGGTCGAGGCGGCCGCTTGCGTCGAGCACCTGCGGGCCAAAGCGTTCCACCACCCGCGCCAGGCCCGGTTTTCCCGGCTCGACCACCGTTCGGGACGCGACATCGGCATCGATGACCGGAATGCCCAGTTCCGCGAATCGCTGGGTCACCGTGCTTTTGCCGCTGGCGATACCGCCGGTGAGGCCAATTCGCAGCGGCCGCGTCATGGCTTAGTGCTTAAGACCCGAAATCCGCAGATAGCTGTTGAGTAGGGAATCGCCGTACATCATGGCGAGCCAGCCGGCAGCGGCCAAGTAGGGTCCAAAAGGAATGGGGGCGCGCCGATCGCGGCCCTGCAGCGCGATCATGAGAATCCCCAGGACCGCGCCAGTGGCGGCGGACAAGATGATGACCAGGGGCAAGAGCTTCCAGCCCAACCAGGCGCCCAAAGCCGCGAACAGCTTGAAGTCCCCGTAACCCATGCCCTCCTTGCCGGTGACGAGCTTGAATGCGTGAAAAACCAGCCAGAGGCTTGCATACCCCGCTGCCGCGCCGATGATGGCATCTTTGGGCGAGACCGGGAGCGCGGCGCCTAGCGTTGGCCCGACGGCGACAGCGGCAATCAAGCCGGCCCACATCAGCGGCAGGGTGATGTTGTCGGGCAGCAATTGGTGGTCGATGTCGATGCCGGTCAGGGCAATCAGTGCCCAGGTGACCAACAGGGTGCAAGCGGCCGTCGCGCCGAATCCAAAGTGCCAAGCCACCCAGGCAGAAAGAACGGCTGTCGTCAGTTCCACCAAGGGGTAGCGAGCAGAGATTTTCGCCTTGCAGGAAGCGCAGCGGCCGCGCAGCACCAGCCAACTGATGACCGGGATGTTCTGCAGCGCCGTAATGGGCGCCTTGCACTGAGGACAAGCAGAGCGGGGCGTGCTTAAGGTAAAGCGCTCAACGGGGGCAGTTGGGTCTCCGGACGCAGCGGCGGAGGCTAGAACCTCGGTCGCCTGGGTCCGCCACTCGCGCTCCAGAATGATGGGCAGGCGATAGATGACGACGTTGAGGAAGCTGCCGACGATGAGGCCGATCAAAAAGACCGACCCCGCGAAGAGAGCGGGGTCGGAGATGTAAAGGTCGCTTATGTCGTTCAGCATGGGCTAAACAACGATAACGGTCTTGTATTTGAAAAACGACCTAAATCGCTTGGCCGAGCTTGAAGATGGGCAGGTACATGGCGATGACCATGCCTCCGACTAGTACACCGAGAACCGCCATGATCATCGGCTCCATGAGGCTCGACATGCTGTCGACCGCGTTGTCCACTTCCGCTTCGTAGAATTCCGCGACTTTGCCGGACATGGTGTCGAGGGATCCCGATTCTTCGCCCACCGCGATCATCTGCACCACCATATTTGGAAACAATCCGGTGTTCTCCATGGCGCGCTGCAAGCGCTGGCCGGTGGCCACTTCGTCTTTCATGCGCAACGTGCCTTCCTCGTAAACGATGTTGCCGGTGGCGCCGGCCACGGATTGCATCGCTTCGACGAGCGGCACACCGGCCGCAAACATGGTCGAGAGCGTACGCGCGAAGCGCGCGATCGCCGACTTGACGAGAATTGGTCCAATAACCGGGAATTTGAGCATGACTCGGTCAATTGAGCGACGCATGTTTCTCGAGCGCTTATGAAAATACATAAATGCGTATATGCCGCCGCCAACCACGATCCCGACTATCCAACCTTCGTGCTGCATGAATTTCGACATATTCACGACCATCTGCGTGAACGCCGGCAGATCGGCGCCGAAACCCTTGAACAGCGATTCAAATTGTGGGATCACGAAGATCAAAAGAATCACGGACACGATGATCGCAACAACAAGAACTGCCGCCGGATAGAACAAGGCTTTCTTGATCTTCTTTTTTAATGCCTCCGTCTTTTCCTTGTAGGTTGCGATCTTGTCCAGCAACGTTTCCAAGGCGCCGGCATGCTCACCCGCTTCGACGAGGTTTACGAAAAGATCGTCGAAATAGAGCGGATGTTTCGCCAGGGACTCGTGCAGCGTGCTGCCGCCCTCAATGTTGCTTTTAATATCGAGCACCAATTTTTGTACTGCGGGTTTTTCATGACCATTGCCGATGATTTCGAACGCCTGGACCATGGGAATGCCCGCCGCCATCATGGTCGCAAGCTGACGCGCAAACACCGCGATGTCTTGAGGCTGTACCTTGCCCCCGCCTCTCATCTTGCTCGGGGTCTTGACCCTTGTGGCCGCCACGCCTTGACGCCGCAAGTCGGCGCGCAACGCCTGCTCATTAGCGGCAAGAGACTTGCCGCGAACTTTATTACCGCGCTTATCCTTGCCTTCCCATAAAAATTGGGTCTCTTTCTTGGTTGCCGTTGCCGAGATCGCCATAAATCAGTCCCTCGCAGTCACTCGTTATTCAATCGTGACGCTATTAACTTCTTCCAAACTTGTTAAGCCCGCCTTTACTTTTTCCAATCCCGATCGGCGTAGATTCCAAATGCCGTCTTTCGTCGCCTGATCGTTGATGTTCATCGCGCCGCCGCCTTCCATGATGATGCGGCCGATCGTCTCCGTAACCGGCATAACTTGATAAAGCCCCAGCCGGCCCTTGTAGCCATCGGTGCACTGGCCGCAGCCGACGGCCCTGAAAACTCGGATGCCGCGTTCAATGTCCCCGGGCTCGAAGCCTTCTTTCTTCGCCGCTTCCGCCGGGATGTCAATGGGCTGCTTGCAATTGCTGCAAAGCTTGCGCGCCAAGCGTTGCGCGATGATCAAGCTGACGGAGGTCGCAATTGCGTAGGGCTTGACGCCCATATCGACCAAACGCGTCAGCGTTTGCGGCGCATCGTTGGTGTGCAATGTTGAAAGAACCAAGTGCCCAGTCTGTGCCGCCTTGATCGCGATTTCCGCCGTTTCCAAATCGCGAATTTCGCCGACCATGATGACGTCGGGGTCTTGCCGCAAAAACGCTCGTAGCGCGGACGCAAAGGTCAGGCCGACTTTGTTATTGACGTTGACCTGATTGATGCCAGGCAAATTAATTTCGGCCGGATCCTCGGCGGTAGATATATTGGTATCTTCGGTATTGAGGATATTGAGGCCCGTGTATAAAGAGACCGTCTTGCCGCTACCCGTCGGACCGGTCACGAGGATCATACCTTGAGGCTTGGCCAGGTATTTCAAATACAGTTCGCGCTGGAACGGCTCGTATCCCAGCGCATCGATGCCGAGCATCGCACTGGAAGGATCAAGAATACGGGTGACAACCTTCTCGCCGAAAAGCGTGGGGCAGGTGCTGACGCGAAAATCGATCGCTCGATTCTTCGATAAACGCATCTTCATGCGTCCGTCCTGGGGGACACGGCGCTCGGCGATATCGAGACGAGCCATGACCTTGAGTCGCGCCACAATCTTCACGGCCAGTTGCACCGGAGGTACTGCAACTTCTTTTAGAACGCCATCCAATCGAGTTCGGATGCGGAATATTTTTTCATAAGGCTCGAAGTGGATGTCCGACGCACCTTTCTTGATGGCGTCCAGCATGATTTTGTTCACAAAGCGCACGATAGGGGCGTCTTCAACGTCGTCGCGCCCGAGCGCATCAGCATTGGCGTCCTCGTCTCCGCCGGTAACCTCAAGATTTTCGAGGTCAAAGTCATCATCGGTCAGGCTGGGCATGACCGCTTCGGCCTGGTCGATGGCTTTGGTCACAGCAGCCTGGAGCTTATTGTCCTCTACGACCACGAACTCAATGCTCATGGAGGTTTGGAAGCGAATTTCATCCAGGGCATGCAGATTGGTCGGATCGGCGACCGCCAAAAACAAGCGCTTGCCGCGCTTCATCAAGGGTAAGACGCGGTGTTTCTGCATGAGCTTTTCGCTCACCACCCTGACGGCTTCCGGATCGATGGCAACCGCGTCCAAGTCCAGCAATGGCACCCCAAACTCGTTGGAGGCGGAAATGGCGATATCGCGCGCGGTTGCCAGATTCATCGATACCAGGTGGGTAACTAAATTGGCGCGCTTTTCTTTAGCTTTGACAATAGCGTCCTGCATGGCGCTCTCATCCAAGAGGCCGTCTTGGACTAGGCGCTGTGCAAGGCCGCCGAGCGCCACGCGACTCGTGCCTCCAACCGACGCTATTGCGTTGTCATTCATGGACTTACATTAAACCCCATGCCGCTCCCTAGTCTACTATCAGTAGCTTGCAGAGCAATTGTCAAATCATCCGCGGATAGTCGCACATTGGCGGCGTTCGGCTCGTGACTTTGATCGCAAATTAAGGCGGGTCGGCACTCCGTTACCGTATGTCGCGCCTCGGAGACCCCAAAAAAAGAAGCCCCTCGAAAGAGGGGCTTCCTAGAGCTCAGATTCAGACTAGCTCGTTACTTGCACTGCGTGGGCACGTACTTGGCAGGCATAGTGCCTGTCGCAATGGCTCCTAAGCCATTGGCTTGTGCCGTCGCCTTAGAAAAGGACGCGCAGGCCCAGTCGACGTTGCCCGGGACGCTATCGGCCAGGGGGTTCTTATTGACGAACGGTTGCAACAGGACGGTGTACGTGCTCACGCCCAACTGCGATATGCCGCTGGCGCTACCGTCATAGGTTACCGTGATGACACCGGTATTTTGAGCAATCGTGATTGATTTCACGTACTTGGTCGCTGCGAAGGTCCAGCCGGTGGCAGCGGCGTTCAATCCAGCGATGGCGCCGGATTGGAAACCTTCAGCGATGGTGGTCTCGGCGGCACCGGCCAAATTGATGCCTTCCGACACTTTGGCGCGGACCGTGTAGTCGGTATACGCCGGGATGGCGATCGCCGCCAAGATGCCGATGATGGCCACCACGATCATCAATTCGATGAGGGTGAAGCCTTTTTGAACTTGCTTGAGCATTTCGACTCCTAAATTAGAACAACAATTTTGAAAACAACGGCTGGGCCGGTGATATCGAGTGAGCAAGCGCTGTGCCAACCACCCGTTGATTTACGGAACTTATTGAAATTACTGGTGTTTAGATGTTTATTGGGCGGTCGACTTAGACATAACTGAGTCGTGTTTTGGCGTCATCCAGTGGCAGATTGCGTCACTTTGCGACGAGTCTTGTCAGCACGATCTTCCCAACCGTAGATCGCTGGATTCCGCTCGTGGAGGTGGCACCCGTTAGTGAGGCAACTTGGCCAGTTCGAGCAGCGGGCCGAGAAACTTTTGGTAATTGCGAAAGCGGCGCACGGAATGCTGGTAGATTTTCTGGCGTACCTGCCAGGCGCTGGCAGTTGCCACAAAGCGTTTCGTTTCTTGGAACTCTAGAACCCGGCCGTCCCAATCGAGGCCGACAAAGTCCAAGATTCGGCGGCTCCAACGCTCTTGATCGGCAACCAGCTCTTCATAGGGGACATCCAGAATCGTTCCGGGCGGAAGCACGGCACGCCAATGTGCCATGAGCGTGTGGTGCTTGCGGTAATAGTCCGCCAAGTCGGACAAATCCATCGTGTAGTTCAGGGACAACGCGAATTTCTGGAAATAGCACGACAAACACGAGTCAATCGGATTGCGCTGCATGTAAATGATGCGAGCATTCGGAAAGACCGAATGAATCACGCCCAGATAGTCGCAATTGACCGGTGCCTTATCGACGACACGCAAAGCATCTGCGGAATTCGCGTTCAAGAGCTTCAGATAATCCTCGGCCAATTTATTTCGCGCCGATTCGTCGAGCCCTGCCCCTTTTATGAGCGCCTCATGCTTGTCCACTGCCATGCTCCAAAACGGCAATTCGCCTGCACCTCTAACGGCCGGATGGGAGGAAAGGATTTGTTCCGTTAGCGATGTTCCCGAACGCGGCATGCCAACCACGAACACCGGCTTCATCGAAGCGGAACCGCCCGTTCCGCGGGAGACAACTTCTGGCGTGTAGGTATGGCGCATGATGTCGATGAATTCCTGATACATGGCCGGGTCGTAGGGTTCCGCGATGGCCTTCACGAGATCGTTGGCGCGCTCATAACTCTCAAAGGCTAGTTTGAAGTCCCCGACGTCATCGCAATACTTCCCGATCGCAAAACGGACCTCCGCTTCATCCAATTGCTCAATGCCGTCGCTTGATACGACTTCTTGCGCGCTCTGTAGCCAAGCGCTGTCAGAGGACGTCATTTTGCGCATGCCCGCTTGGGCAGCCAATGCTTTGGGCATCTTTGGATCGACCTGGAGCGCGCGGCTTAACATGACCTCCGCCTGATCGAAGTTGCCGTCCATCTGGGCGAGGAGGGCCATGCTGACCAGTGCGTAGGCATTGCGCGGCTCGTACTTCAGCGCCTTATCGTATTGGGCTTTCGCTTCCTGCGAGCGGTTTAGGGACGCAAGAGTCAGGCCTAGATTGATCCGGGCAGAGACGAACCGGGGATTTAGCTTGATGGCATGCCGAAGATATTTCTCAGCGTCAGCATAACGCCCAGTCAACTGAAGCAAAGTTCCAATATTGCTGAGCGCGTCGGGGAAATCGGGTTGAAGTTTGAGGGCTCGAAGAAAATAACCTTCTGCCTCTTTGACGCGGCCAATTTTATACAGAGCTGCCCCAAGGTTGCTGAAACCCGCGGCGTGCCGAGGATCGAGTGCAATCAACTCCTCATACAGAGCAATCGCGTCGGCGTAGTGTCCTTGCTCGAGCGCTCTATTGGCTTGTTCTAGCAGGCGCCTTCCGTTCTTAGCCCGAGGCCGTTCTGGTGTCTCGACGGATTCATCACCTTGCGCCGGAAGCGTCTTGTCTGCAGAAAGGTGCAACACCAGCGCCTCGGTAACCCTGTCCGCCACAGCTTTCTCGACGCCCTTTTCGAGTAAGCGCCACTTGAAAGAGTTTGCAAACTTGGCTTTTTTATAAAAGTTCAGCCGTAAACCGCGGACTTCGCGATCTGCCCTGTCAAGGAGCACCTCTAAACCATCACCCTGTTTGCCACGAGCGGTTGCATTGTCAGGTGTTACTTGTTGAAGGGCGAACTGATCGGCCAATTCAATGCCGATTTTGGTCGCTTCGCTCGCATCGAACCATTGCAGGGTCATCGCGTTTTTTCCATATGCACTGAAGTTACCGCGTGGGCCTTTTTTTGGCCGCCGCGAACACCATATCATCCGTTCGGTTGCAAAACATGTGCAAAATAAACACCATTGCGTTTGCCGCACTCGAGTCGCAAGGGCGACTTCGTCCAATCGCTCTCGCTTCCGAGGTCAATGAGCCCATGGGGGCGCATTTGATCGCTGAACTTTACCCGTCCATAGCTTATCGAGGCCACAATATCGGTGGCTCCATAGACCCGTCGCCAAGCGTCGCCAAAACGCACAGTGATCAGGTGACGCGGCTGAAACAGTCCGGGACACACGTCTTCGATGCGATCGAAGACCAGATTGACGGCTCGCTGACGCTCTTTTAGCGCTGTTAAGTCGGTCGTGTCACGCACTACGCGGCAGCTTGCCACGTAGGTTGTTTCGCGGTTTTGCGGTTCTAATGGCGACGCGCCCTGGTAACGGATCTCCAACTCGGGGGGAAGACCGTGTACGGTTATCGTGGAGCAGTCACTCAGGTCTGGACGCAGTCCATACCACTGCAGCGCGGAATCGATTTGCGCGAGGAGCGGCCCACGTACGGCATGTTCGTACGGCTCGTACGTAGGAAAAGTGACCCTCAAGTTGGGCTCAAATCTTCGAATCAGCGACTTAACGTGCACTCCGTTTGCGCCCTCTGGGTCTAGTGTATAGCCCCCAGCGACATTGATGAACCCGGAGCCCTTGGCAAGAAAGGGCGCAAGGAAAGAATTCGACTGCGTCCCAAAAGTTAGATACAAGCTGGCTTCAGTCTTAAGCCTATCGGGTACGGAGACGTCAAACCACTGTCCACCCCAGGGTACCCCGTTCCAGCGGTATTCCGCGCCCATATACAACTGCACAGCCTGGGCGACAAAAATGACCGCTAAAACGTAATTGCGCACTTTTGGCGAGGACTCGAACAACCGGAATAGCATCCCGATAATTACGGCAGCTGCGACGCACGCCATGGTCAAGACGTAACGGCTGTTCCCGGAAACATGCAGCCAAAGCATCCAATTCACGACAAGACCGCAACCGAGCGCAGCGAGCACACGCGTGGAGTCGTTCAGCTTCACTTTGCCCGCCTGAGGAGAGGCCCGCCCAAACCGTCTCCAACCCCAGCGCAGCAAGAAAAGAATGACGAGAGTGACTAAGATGGCGTAGCGCGGGTCTGGCGCGCTGAGTTCCTCGTGCACCATCCTTACAGGATCGATCATCGCAAACGGACGCCATAGCGTCTCGCCGATGGACTCGGGAATAAATCTGTAAGGGGGCCCCATCGGTTCCGTAGAGAAGTCCGGCGAGCGAAAGACGCTGTTGAAACTCGGAAACAGAGGGTTGCCGAACTCTTTCGCGAGGCGATACGCCCAGGGTGCGGTCACAACCGCATAGCCGACTCCCAGCGAAATCCCGTAAACAAAGATGTGGCGGATTTTGCCGCGCCAGTCCAATGGCAGCATCACAAGCAGCGCGATCGCGGAGACCGCGGCCAGCGCATTGCTCAGCTTGAGGGCGGTAGCGGCACCGAGGATCAGACCCGCATAGACAAGTTTGGAATATCGCGGGATTAGCACTGCGCCCGCAAGGAGCAACCACCCACCGAGCGTCAATTCAGCTGTCGTGATGTCAGCAAAGCACGAGCCGATTTGCTGCATCAAAACAGGGTTCATAAATGCAAGCGCGACCGCGCAGATTCCTGCCAGACTACGGGTACGGCCGTCCTTAGAGGGGCAAACGGCAATGCCCAGCTCGAAAGTTAGCCAGAGAATGATGCTATGGACTACCGTCAATACCGAACAAATCGCCAGTGCCGGCAGGCCGGCTCGCACCATGGCATAGAAAGGTGCATAGGCGTAGGGATTAAGGTAAGCCAAAGGGCCTGCCGCGAAGTAGTCTTGCCCGAATCGATCGTTGAGCGCGCTGAACCCCGCGTATAGGTGATAGTTTAGCGTGTCCCAGGCCATGTCTTTCCCGAGAACGAAATTACAGGCAAGCGCCAACGCCACACAAGCGGAGTAAATTTTCCATCGGTAGGGTAATGCGGCGCCGCTGGCGTCAGTATTTCGCGCTACGCGCGCGAACAGCGTTTCGCGCACTCGCCCAGCAATGATCATGCCTTATGCCTATCGCCTCGGCTGAGGCCAAAGCAATCGCGACTCGTCCGCCGCAGGCCCTGATAGAACCCATCGTTCTTGCGTGGTTTCAAAATCATCCATTCCATTCCATGCGATGCGGGCTCTTAGCGAATCAAATTTCGACGTGTGAGGGCCTTGTGCGACTGACTATTACATAATCACGCATTGCCGCTTGTGCCATGAGTCACGAAAGCGTTATTCGATGCCGAGCTTCTTAATCCGATAGCGCAATGCCCGGAACGACATGCCCAGGACCTTTGCCGCCGCCGTTTTGTTATATCGAGTCTGTTCCAACGCCTTGCGAATCGTGTCACGCTCGATTTCTTCCAGGTGATCCCCCAGCGCTCCTGCTCTTTGGGTGTTGGGGGCGGGCGCATCGCCGGGAGTAGGGCGCAGTTGGATATCTCCGGCGCTTATTTCTCCACTGGTGCTCAGGGTAATCGCGCGCTCGAGGATGTTTTCGAGTTCGCGCACGTTTCCGGGAAAGTCGTAGGTCTCGAACGCGGCCAGCGCGTCTTTTCCCAACATCGGCGGTGAAATTTTCGTGCGGCGTCCCAGCCGTCGCAGTATCGCCTCAGCAAGTTCCGGTACGTCCTCCCGCCTTTCGCGAAGAGAAGGAACGCGCAGCTCGATGACGTTCACGCGATAAAACAGATCTTCCCGGAATTTCCCCTGAGCGACCAAAGTTGAGAGCTGTTTGTGCGTGGCCGAAAGGACGCGTACATCGATCCCGACTTCGAGCTGCTCCCCCACCGGTCGTACTGCCTTTTCCTGTATGACGCGAAGTAGCTTGACCTGCATATGGAGAGGCAAGTCGGCAATCTCATCCAGAAACAGGGTTCCGCCTTCAGCCGATTGAATGAGGCCTCGCTTGTCGCTCACTGCGCCCGTAAAGCTGCCGCGTTTGTGGCCGAACAGTTCGCTTTCCATGAGTTCCGTCGGAATCGCGCCGCAATTCACGGGTACAAAGGGACCGTCCCGCCGCGGGCCGGACTCGTGGATGAGTTTGGCCACCAACTCCTTGCCGGTTCCGGATTCCCCAAAAATATGCACGGGCGCCTGGCTGCGAGCGACTCGGGCGATCATTTCACGCATGTGTTGCATCGCCGCCGACGCTCCAAGCAAGCGAGGACCAAATACGCTGGTGTCGGTGTCCAGAGTCCCCGATAGCTTGATGGCGGTGGCGACCAATTTGCGCAGTCCCGCCAGATCTAGGGGCTTGGAAACAAAGTCGAAGGCACCCAGTTTGAGAGCGCGCACCGCAGTTTCCATATTGCCATGGGCGGTAATTACCGCTACTGGTACGCTGGGAGAGTATTGCTGTATCCACTTGACCAACTCCAGGCCATCGCCGTCGGGAAGCTGCATGTCGGTCAGACACAAATCGACGCGTTCGGTTTTGAGCAATCGTTGCGCGCTCGAGATATTGCTTGCCGTACGAGGCTCGAGATCCATGCGCTGCAACGTTATTGACAGCAACTCACACAAATCGGGCTCGTCATCGACTACCAAGACAGTTGGTTTAGGCATGTCAGTATTGTAGCGTGCCGACAATGAGGCTTGGGAATGCCGGGCTGAATTGGCGCCTTGAGCTAGTTCCTATAACATTATTGAGGCAACTATGAGCAGGTCTCTACGGACGGACCCCAGTTCGGACGCTCTTGCACGGTCGATTTCAGAGGAGGTCTGAACATGCTCGATACCGTCGTGCTAACCCTTACCGATGGGGTGCGCATCGTTGTGCCGGACGCATTGAATCTAATAACCCCCTATGTATTGCGCGAGCAGCAAGACTTCTTTGAGGACGAGCTGCCGTTCGTGCGGCAAGTGCTCCAGCCAGGTCAAAAAGCCATAGACATTGGCGCCAACTTTGGCGTTTACACGTTGCCCATGGCTCAAAGGGTCGGCGCAACCGGACACGTGTGGGCTTTCGAGCCGTCGTTGAGCACGGTGCAGTTTCTGTCTCAGAGCGTAGCGATGAACGGTTTCAGACATGTGACCGTGGAGCAAAGCGCAGTTTCGAGCGTGTCGGGCAGCGGTCAACTAACGTCGCACGCGCATCCAGAACTCAGATCGATTGTCCACGGTTCAGTTCAGCCGGGCGAAAGCGAAGGGGTCACGCTAGTAACCCTTGACGACTGCATGGACCACTTTGCGTGGGAGGACATCGATCTTTTAAAGATTGATGCGGAAGGTGAGGAGGTCAATATTGTGAAGGGGGGGCACCGGTTTTTTGCCAACCTTGCGCCTTTGGTGCAGTACGAGTTGAGAACAAATGCCGCCGACATGAACTTCGAATTGATACGCGACTTCGCGGCAATTGGCTACGATTCCTATCGTTTTTTGCCCGGTCTGAACTTGCTGGTTCCGTTTGACGCCGAATCGCCTCCCGATTCCTACCTTCTCAATTTATTTTGTTGCAACGCAGTTTGCGCCGACAGGCTTTCGGTACGAAGACTGTTGCTACGGGCCGTCGATCTTGCTGGCGAGAACAGCTCTTTTGCCACGGGCACTAGTCCCGGCGCGAGTTACCACTGGCGGCAAACGCTTGCGCACCTGCCGTATGCGATGCCGCTCGCCTCACCGTGGCAAGCGGCTGAGCAAGGTGGGAATGGCGCCACTGTAGCGCAAGCGTTGTCAATGTATGCGCGCAGCCGCGATGTTGCATTGCCGCTGGTAGAGCGCTTTCGCGCCCTCGAAGCGAGCTTTATAAAATTCAAAACGCTTTGCGAGCGCGAACCATCGCACCTCCGACTCGGAAGTTTGGCGCGTGTCGCACATGACTTTGGCCAGCGTACGGTGGTGGTCAACTCACTGGCTCGACTAGTGGAGTCTATTCGATTGACGGGGAGGGTGGATGCCAACGAGCCGTTTCTTGCTCCACTGGAAAGGTTCGATACGATTCCACCCGGTGAAATGCTGGGGAATTGGATTCTTGCCGCGGCATTAGAGCAATTGGAACAGCGGGAACGATTTTCATCGTTTTATGCGGGCCCAAGCGCGCTAGATCGGCTCGAAGCGATCGAAGCTCTCGGATTCGGAAGTCCCAGTATGAAGCGGCGTTTGGAGCTGGTCCGCCTGTACATAGATCGCGCGCGATCGCAAACGGCTGGCAGCCGGCCGCAACGCTAAACCGCAATTCGCTTCCCCTGGTCCTTGGCCCATATAGCTATGCGGAAGCACGTCGAACTTGGTGGGTGGCGATGGTTTCCTCGTGGTAGGACCCTTCGGCGTTTACGCTCCAGATCGCCTCCTTCGGTGCACTATTTGTGATCGAGTTCACCGCGGCGTTGGCGGTCAGCATGGAGTGATCCTGATTATTGTAGCGGTGCATTCCATTTCTCCCAATGGGATATAGGTTGGAGAATCGATCTAGATAAGTGCGCAATTTTCCAAATTGACTATATGCACCGAAGTAAGCTGGGTAAGCATTGGGGACGCGAACCAACGTACCGTCGAGCACGTCCTTTCGATCTATGAGGCCGATTTTCTCGAGTTCACCGGTAGCGAAGTCCAGAAATTGTCCGTTCTCCATCACCCACAAATCATCGCCTTGGTCGCAGAAATACTCTAGGCCCAACCAGACGTTTTTTGGGTCGGCAATCAGCGCGGGGCTCCAATTGTTGAAAATTTGCAATCGTCCGATGCGCACATCGGGCTCTTGTATGTAGATCCAATTGTCAGCCGGCGTCGGTCGGCCTCGCATGCTTCGCAGCAGCAGGCCCGCAGTCATAAAACTTCGGTAGGGAAGATCCGCGGCAATCTGCGCGATGTGGGTGCCGTCCGGCCTCAACATCGCGATTAGATCTTTGACCGGTATTGAGGAGAGGAAATGGTCGCAAGGTATGCGCCGTACCTCGTGTGTATTCTCATCTAAGACATCGACGCTGAAGATTCTATTTGCTGTGTGCTCCGCTGCGACCACACGGTGCCGCAAATGAATCGCGCCTCCGAGCGTTGTTACACGCCGGGCAACTTCCTCCCACATCTGACCGGGGCCGAATTTGGGATACAGGAAGCGTTCAATCAGACTGGTTTCTATCTCCTTTTGCGCCGCTTCGGAAGTACCGCGGAACGGTCTCGCTAACGCATGACCGACGGCCTTTGCGACAGACAAACCCTTGATGCGCTGTGCGCCCCATTCCGCGGATATTTCTCGGCATGGGACGCCCCATACTTTCTCCGTGTAGTCCTGGAAAAAAGTGTGGTACAGCCGCATTCCGAAGCGGTTGATGAGAAAGTCCTCTAAGGTTGTTTCGGGCGATCGAGTCTTGAGTTGCGCGTGGCCGTAGCTCAATCCGATCTTGAACGCCTCGGCCAACCCCAGGTTCCTCACCGTACTTGCGTTCAGGGTCAATGGATAGTCGAAGAACCGGCGCCGATAGTAAATTCGAGAGAGACGTCGCCGAATCAACATGACTGCGTCGGAAGACGCCGACGCGAGCCCCTCTCGTATCAGATCGTGTGATTGGCCCTGGTAGTGGATGCGTAGCGCGCCTGCTGGCTGTATTTGGTCTCCACCCACCGGCAAAATTTCTTGCCACCAGCGCATGACCCAATCCGACTTGGAAAAGAACCGGTGGCCGCCGAGATCCATTCGGTTGCTGCGGTAATTGATCGTCTTGGAAATCCCACCCACTTGCGTGTCGGCCTCGATGACGATGGGCACGATATCGGAGCGCCTCAGCAGCTCAAGGGCTGCCGTCAGGCCGGCAGGCCCGGCGCCCGCGATGACCGCGATTTTCTGGTGGTTGTCGCCTGGAGGCATATTTTCTGACACTCAAACGGTATGGCGGTGGGAGTACAGCAACTGGCGGCGGGCTGCGAAATCGATGATGAGCTTACCCGCGGTCGCGGCGGCCCACCCTAACGCTTTTTTAACGACGGCTTTCATATTGCCGACCGTGATGATCTTGCGTTTCTGCAGTCGTAGAGGTTCCAATCCTTCCAAACTCCGGCCTGTTCATGACGTATGGGATCAAATCCTACCTGTCGCTTCGAAATAACGAATCCAAGCAGCGGATCGGCACAGACTTGAACCAAATTCCTGGTCGTCAGCGGACGCGCTGAGGGTTCACTCCTGCGTCTATTACCGGACTGAGCACTCAAGCGCGTCAAAATCTTCCAATCCGGATCCACGAGCGGCAGGAGTACTTCCGAACGACGCCGTACTTCCAGCGCCGTCGCTCGTGAAAAGACGACCCCTGCCGATTGATTCATCACTAAATAATTGGGTCGATCCAGCGTGAACCAAACGAAGGCCCCGGCATCTTGGGCCGGCACGACTAGGACAGTACTAGTTGGTGGAATAAGCGAGCGCCAATCCGCAAACTCTTGGACGTCTCCGTCATTCGGCAGCGTACGGGCTTGTTTGAATGCTATCGGGAAGCTCAGTATTGAGATTGTCGCGAGCAATGTCGAGATCATCACCTGAAACCATTTTGTCCTGCTGGTTATGATGCCCCACCAAACTAGCGCACCGAGCAAGGCGGTCGTGAATCTAAACCCAGACAGTTCAGGCAATTGCGACGCGCTCAATGGCGCTTGTCCTGACGCAGCAGGTAAGGGCGACTCGCCTGGCCAGGATGTCAACAAAATCCACACGACTAGGGCGGCGCCTAAGCCAGCGCACGCCAATCGCAGCAGCGCGGCCAGGCGCAAGCTAAGGTGTGCTCGACGGAGCCAAAAAATCAGCACGAGCAACACACAGGGCGTCCCGACGCTCGCTGGCAGAGTCCAACCTAATACCAGCAAAAGGGTGCAAGGAGCGCCGCATTTGTCATCACGCCAGACTTCAAAGGCAAGGACGGGGAACAATACGGCGCTGACGAAGACGCCAATCCATACCCAGCGCCAAGCCTGACCTTGCACCAGTATCGCGACAGGTCCGATGAGACCGCCGATGAAAGCCACCGCCAAACCGGCGCCGCCCAAGAGCGCTGCCACCGCGCAGTATTTGCGAATTCTCTTGTCTGTTACGGCGAGCGCCGTGAACGCCAAATAAATGAACGGGCGGGCGTTGACGACCCAGTCGCGAACCGACCAGAGTTGCAGAAACAGAAATTGCGATCGCTCTTGCACGACGTCCGTCCACGCAGGATCCATCACGGTTACCACGTGTGCAAGCGCCGGTGAGTTGACGGCGAGGACCGCAACGGCGAGTGTCGCTAACACGCCGCAAATGGCGGCCGCGGCGCCCACTTGAATCGGCAGCCAGAGACAGACAACCATTAGCAAGCCCGGGAGTGCAATCAAGGGATGTATAAATAGGGCTGCTATTGTCAGCAATAGCCCTAGTCGCTTCATCCCGTTGGCATAACAGAAGAGCGCCGATACTATCAATGCTTCGGCTGGCAGTCGTGCGGTCAAAAATGGATCTACCAGTCGGAACACGCCTGACCCGCCATAGTCTCCCGCGACGATCAACAGAAATGCCACCGCCAACCAGGCAACGTTGCGGTCCGCGACTGCGCGAGCAAAACCCCAAGCGGCGGCTAGGAGCCAGGCCGTAAACATCAGCGTGAGGAGTCGCGCGGCGTTCTCCAATCCCAGCAAACCGATGAACCACGCATACATGGGCGAAAACAACGTGAATTGATCCTGGGAGGTGTTTTGAAGATAGAGGTCGGCCGTGAGTTGTGGACGAAGTCTCGCGTACGCCTGAAACGCATAAATCTGCCCATCCTCCCTGATCCCGTGATAACCATGCATCACCATCCAAAGCGTCACAGGTAAGAGTACGAGGGCGAAGATGGCGAATTTCGATTGAAATCCGAAGTTCGGCGAGTGCATTACCGCAGATCAGGATTCAGGCGGCGGGACAGCCAGATAGGCGAGACGGCGCATTTCTAGACGCCCTCGCGTCACGGTGTCGAGGATCAGTCCTGCAATAAAGCTAAGTGCGGACAAAACAACCAAACCCGTTGCAAGAATTGCAGTCGGCTGGCGCGGAACGAGGCCGGTCTCAATGAACGTTATTACCAGAGGGATGCCGAGGGCTAGTGCGACAGTGACGAGAGCGCCCGCGATTGCGGAAAAGAATCGAATGGGGCGTTCGTTTTTATAAAGAACCACTATCAAACGAACGATTTTCAAGCCGTCAACATAGGTGCGAAGCTTGCTAGTGGATCCGGTTGTCCGAATCCGGTAGGGCGTTGAGATCTCTGCGACGGGCAGCTGGAGTTCCAGTGCGTGAATAGTAAGCTCGGTCTCAATCTCAAAACCGCTGGACATGGCGGGGAATGACTTCACGAAGCGGCGCGAAAAGACTCGGTACCCTGAAAGCATGTCGGAGAATCGCTTGCCAAACAGATTTGCGACAGCAAATGTAAGTAGACGATTTCCAAATTGGTGCCCTGGCCGGTAGGCACCCGCGTGCGAGGCGAGTCGAGTTCCAACGACCATATCGAGCCGCTCTTCGAACAGCCGATCCACCATGCGGGCAGCGAAGCTAGGGTCATAAGTCCCGTCGCCGTCCGCCATGACATACGCGTCCGCGTCGATGTCGGCAAACATGCGTCGCACGACGTGGCCCTTTCCTTGCAGCATTTCTCGGCGTATCAAGGCTCCCGCAGCGCTGGCGATTGCGACCGTGTCATCGGTCGAATTATTGTCGAAGACATATATTTTGGCGCTCGGCAGCGTGGATTTGAAACCATGAACTACCTCCGCAATGGAATGCCCTTCATTGAAGCAAGGAATTATCACTGCGATTTTTTGCCGTGGTTCCAGCACCGAATTTGCGCCATCCTGGTTCGATTGCTCGGGTACCCGGCTCTCAACGGACTCTGGCGGGGCGACGCTCATGTATTGGCATTCTCGATTGAACCTAGACGGTGATCACCTACGGCCAAGTATTTTACATCTTCGGCGCCGGTCCAATTGTGCTCAATGTGCGAGATCCGCGTGCCACCTAGTGCGGCGTCATGGCGTCGCGGGCGCAGGTGCGTCGGGCGATCTGGACGGCCTTGGGGCATTGGACCACACCGTGCCGCGGGAGTCCGAATAAACCTTTTGAAGATCTGGGTAGTACCGCGCCATCATCCGCTCATCTGCGGTCGAGCCATGGCTGTACATAAGGATCTCGTCCTCGCGCAGCCAGGGATCATTCTGCACCAGATCTGCCCCGTAAAAGGAATGCGTGTCGTCCAGTATGACGACACGCATTCCACTGCCCCCGTATTGAGGCATCTGGCTTAGATCACGGGCAATAAAGTCCTGCATCTGCCACGCGCGGAAGCCTATTCCGAAGACCAGGCTGAGAAGTAGGCACGCCGCAACAAAGCTTTTGGTCGCGCCGTCCCCGAATGGTCCTGGGTGGAAGCCGGCTTCTTCGGGGATACGCGCTGGAGCGAACAGGGCAGCCGTCGCCAGCAGTGGCAAGGACACCCAGGCAGAGTGGAAGTAGCGGTAACCCCAGCCGTGCCCCTGGTCCACCGGCACGAGGAAGTATCCAAGAAGCGTTAGTAGGGCCGAAGCGGCGAACAAGCGGCACAACATTTCCCGGTGCCACCGTACGGCACCAGCGGCAGCCAGAATCAGCAGTCCCGGGACGGCCCACACCCATAATTTGGCGATCCCGATGAGGCGTGCAAGCACTACTGTGGCATTGGGGAGCGAAAAAATCCCAATCATGTGCTGCAGGCGGTGTGAGAGCGCGGTCGGCGCGGCGACTGAGACCAGCCCCTCGCTCAGCAGGTGCCCGGAGAACAGAAACCAGCCCAGTCCTAGCAGTGCAACCAGGGGTAGATAGCCCGCGATGAGCGCGGCGAGCAGGCGTAGGCCGCCCTGGCGAGTGGCGACCCAGACCAGCCAGGGCGCTGCGAAGAGCATATGCGGCACGGGGTTATGCAGCGCGAGCGCGAGTGAACCCACGACACCGGCTGCCGCTGCGCGCTGCGGAGTTGGATGGACCAAAAGGAGGGCGAACACGGAGTTGGCCAGCAGGTGAGCTGGCATTGAGTAATAGGAGATGCCATTGGCGAAGATGACGGGCGAGGCGATCGTCAACAGCAGCGCAAAACCCGCTGCCTCGCGATTATCGAACAGCTCGAGCGCAAGTCGATGAATGACGAGCAGCGTCACCGCGGAAATGACGGGATTGCAGAGCCACGGCACGCCCGCCCACATAAAGGGTGTGAGGAGCAGCGCAAAGCCCGGCCAGTAAGCCTCAGCTACGCTGCCAGTGGCCCGTGACACATTCAGGAAGTAGTTCTGAAATCCAGGCGGGATAAGCCAATCCAAGAGCGCGACCGGGAATTTCCCGTTCAGTCGGCCCGCTGCAAATACGCGGCTCTGGAAATACGCCGCGTACTCATCCATGGATAGCGGATGATTGTGGTAGATAGCATGTGTACAGAGCGCGAGCAGCAGGGCGGTGATGACGGCGATCACCAGGGGTTGATCACCGGCCCACTGCGCAATTCGTCGCGCCGAAAGATAGCGAGATCCGCAGAACGCCGCCACGAGAATGAGCAGCGCACACAACGCGCCAGGGTAGTCGTTGTCGGCGAACAGCACGAAGAAAATGGGTGCCAGCCCATGCGGAGGGCCACTGAGGCGCATTTGATGCGTCCACAGTAGTATCGCCATGGCTGCCATAGCCCCGATCAGGAACAAGGTGCGCGGACCAGTGGGCCGCACTATGGAGGAACTGTTAAGCACGATCTCTCAATTATGTTCGATCTGTCGGCCAGGTGCGCGTGACTCATTGCGGGCTACCCCGCCGCCCATTCGTCGAAGGCCGCGGCTACCAGTTCGTGAAGTTGGCATAGACTAGGCGCGGCGGACCGAGGCCGCGATCAGGAAACAATCGGTGAACATCCTTACAAAAATGCTGCGGGTGTTGTGGATACCCGAATATCGGAGCGCATTCTTGCGCACACGGGTAGTTGCATCGACGGAACACGACCGGATTCTGGGAGGACTGCAACTCAACACGGTCGTCGATATCGGTGCCAACCGCGGCCAGTTCGCACTTTGCATTCGCCGCCTGTATCCGAACGCACAGATATTCTCGTTTGAGCCGCTGCGCAAGCCAGCCGCCGCTTGGATGCGCAATTTTGGCGCCGACCCTCGGGCACGGCTGTTCAACAAGGCGATTGCGTTGCAGTCCGGATCCGCCACAATGAACGTGTCGCGGTGGGACGTGTCCTCATCGCTGTTGCCATTCGCGCAGGCGCAACACGACAACTTCCCGTTTACCGAGGAAGCATCCAAGGAAGTCGTGGAAACCACGACTCTGGATAGCTGCATCGAAGGGCACCTGATCCGGGATTCGGCTCTCCTGAAGCTCGATGTGCAAGGATTCGAGCTTTCAGCGCTTCAGGGCTGCGAGCGACTTCTTGGGCGGTTCAGGAATGTATACGTCGAGGCATCCTTTATTGAGCTCTACGTAGGTCAGGCGCTCGCAACGGAAGTGATCGGATTTCTGTTCAGTCGCGGCTTCAACTTGGTGTGCGTCGCAAATCTGTCGTATGGCTCGTCTGTGCGGCCCATTCAGGCCGATTTTCTGTTTTCCAAAAGTTGAATCATTTGAATCCGTTCATTTCCATCATTACGGTGTCGCTCAACGCCGAAGCCACGATCGAGGACACGCTCGCATCTGTCTCGCTGCAACAATGCGATTTCGACATCGAGCACATCTGCGTGGACGGTGGTTCGAAGGATCGAACGCCGGACCTGATCGACGCATGGGCGCTGCGGGCTGGGCACATCAGGCGCATCTACGAACTCGACCACGGCATTTTTGACGCGATGAACAAGGGGCTGCGGGCTGCGAAGGGCGAATACGTGATCTTCTTGAACGCCGACGACTTCCTGGTCGCGCCCGACACTCTGGCGAAAGCGATGGGCGCCGCGCGCCCGGGCGACGAGAGGAATCCGGATTTGATCGCGGGCGATGTGTCGATGGGCGTCGTCGGCGGCCACGGACTGTGGCGGCACCGGCGTGCACCGCGACTGCTGGCTCGTGTGCACGGCACTGGTTTGTTTCCGATCCAGCAGGGTCTGTTCGCGAAGCGCCGGATGCTGGAGCACGCCGGCGGTTTTGATGCGCGTCTGAAGCTTGGCGCCGACGTAAATCTGTTCTACGACCTCGAACGGAGAATCAACCCCTCGACCCATCTGCTTCGGACGGATGTCGCCTTCATGCGTGCGGGCGGTGCTGCCAACGCCGGGCTGCGGGCGCTCTGGCTCGGAACGCGCGAGATCTACGCTCACCTTTTGCCGACGCACGGCGTCGTGCGATCCGTGATCATGGTGCTGGTCAAGACCCTGCAGTCCCTAAGCGAACTGCGCTATGGACGCTGCCGGCACGGCCGCTGGTTCGCCAGCGGAGTTGGTCATGCGCGGTCCGGGCGTTGGGAGCCCACCGGGTGAGCGTCAAAGCCAATGTCGTCGCAAATTACATCAGCCAGGCATACATGGCCGTCATCGGCTTTGTTTTCGTCCCGGTATTCATAAAGTACCTTGGCATCGAGGCATTCGGGCTCATCGCCATATTTTCCATCTTGCAAAGCAGTCTAGCCTTGCTCGACATGGGTATGAAGCCCGCGTTGGGACGCGAAATGGCCAAATTCACGGCCGGAGCACACGACGCGAAGTCCATTCGGGATTTACTCCGGAGCGTCGAGATCGCCGCCGCTGCGATGGCAACGATCGTTTCGCTGGGTGCGCTGTGGTCGGCGAGCTGGGTGGCTTCCAAATGGCTGAACGTACAGAGTCTGCCGCTAAGCGCAGTAAGACATGCACTCGTCGGCATGGGCGTACTCTGCGCCTTGCGGCTCGTGGAGAACATATATTCGAGCAGCATCGCAGGATTGCAGCGCCAAGTCCTGCAGAGCGTGTTGAGCAGCAGTCTGGTCACCGCGCGCGCGCTCGGCGCTGTCGCCGTACTGGCTTGGGTCTCACCCACCGTGGAGGGGTTTTTCATCTGGCAGGTCCTGATTTCGATAATCTCCATTCCGATATTGGCGTCTGTCGTCTATGGAGAACTTCCGACCTGTCCGCGGCCGGCCCGGTTTTCCTGGGATTCGGTGACGGGTATTTGGCGTTTTGCAGGCGGAGTGATGACAATCACGCTATTGTCGCTTCTGCTTACTCAATCCGACAAGATTCTGCTCTCGCGATTATTGCCGCTAAAAGCGTTCGCCATTTACGCCGTCGCCGGTGTGCTGAGCGGCGCTTTATACATGCTGTCGACTCCGATCGGAGCGGCATTCTATCCGTCCTTTACGCAACTCATAACGCTTCGCGACGTGGCGGCGCTGCGTCTTGCATATCACCAGGCTGCGCAGTTGTCCGCGGTCGTGATGGGCAGCGCCGCGATCGTATTGATCGCATTTGCCGATACGGTATTAAGTGCATGGACCGGCAATTCCGCGCTAACCCAAGACGCCTCGCCCATATTAAGAGTTTTGGCGCTCGGTACGCTGCTTAGCGGGTTTATAGCGGTTCCTTTCCAGATGCAATTGGCCTACGGCTGGACCAAACTGACGATCAAGATGAACGTCGTTGCGGTTGCTCTGTTGGTGCCCATGTTGTTCTTGGTTGTTCCGAGATATGGCGGAATCGGGGCGGCGTGGGTCTGGGTCGCGCTGAACGCGGGATACCTGCTATTTGGAATTCACTTCATGCACTTGCGAGTGCTGCCGTCGGAAAAATGGCGCTGGTACGGCGGCGACGTTGTTGCGCCGGCATTGGCTGCCGCTGCCGCCGCTTTGGCTTGCCGCTATTGCATGCCGAATCGGGGGAGCATGGTGATTGAACTATTGGTCCTGCTGTTCACCTCAGCTTGCGTCGTCATCGCGGCCGCGCTGGTCAGTCCGCTGGTGCGTGCCCCTCTTGCAGGGCATGTGCTCGCCGCCGTCAAGCATGTGCGGTTTAGACTGGGTTTTCAGCCATCCTCCCGGCCATGAGGCCAAGATGCTCAGATTGGGCGGCGATCGGTCTATTTTGCGGATTTTCTGTAGCGCTCCTCGAAAAACTTGGACTGGATTGGCGCTTCCCGGGACAATTCGCAGGTCCAATTTTTTGGAATCGGATAGTCCCGCTGATGAATGACTACATCTTCAAACGGCACGGCGCCGCGTTTCCATTGCTTGAAGTAGAAGGTGCCCCCTTCCTTCAATAATCTGTCGAATTGCGTGAGGTAAAAACCAATCTGTTCAAGGCGCATTTCGTGCAGCGACGAGACATTGATGACCAGTTCAGCAAGTGCATCCGGGAGCTGACTGATTTGCGTCGAAAGAAAAAAAGCGATATCGCACGCCAAGAAGTCCTTTTCGATATCGGCAAAGTGCACAAATTCCCTGTAGCAAAAGATGCGAAGATCCGGAAACTCATGGCGAAGATATTTCTCAGCAACCCAAAGCGCCGGCGCAATATCGACAATGACATATTTTATTCCAGGATTTGTGGCCAATATTGCATAGGCGTCGCGGCCGTATCCCGCGCCCAACTCGAGCGCCACCGACCCCGGGCGCAAGGAGAGGTTCATCGCCGAAACTTCGATGATGGAATTTGCCAGGTCCTGAGAAATCAGCGCACCAGATCGGTCCGTAATCAGGGACGGATCGCCTTCTAAAGGCTCACGCAGCCCCAGGAGATTTGGGTCGCGAACCACCCTTCGTGAGTATTCCCACGATGCGAGAGTCAAGAAATTGTAGAGCAGGCCGTGTATCCAATTGAACGCGGAAAAATAATCATGCTTCGGAGTAGAGAAGGCGCGCCACGCGCAGTCAAGAATCACCGGCATCGGCAAGTGGCGCACGAGAAAAATGATTTGTGGATCCCAGGGCAGGATGCGTACAAACGTGAAGTAGTTGAGCGCGATCGTACGCTTGAAGTTTTCATAGCCATGCTGTTGTAGCTGGGCAAGATTCATCCGATTTAGTTCTATCCAATACTTGGAAGGACGCGCGCGCGCGTCCCCGGAATTCACGGCCGTGAACATGGATTCCAAGCGCTCCACGTCTTGCATCGTCAATCGTGGAGACCCGGCCTCCTGATTGCGCTTTTTAAGCAACTTCTTAACCCACCACATCAGTTCAGATTTCTCCCTTACGGTGGCTGCCATCCGGCGTGAAGGTCATTGAGCGAGCTTCATTTACACGATTGTGTTGTCGTGGCGTGGCCGTACGAACAGGAAATGCCACACACGCCCCAGAGCATTCAGCGCTCTTGCGAAAAAGCCGGGTCTGGATATTAGAATCTGGCTGGTTAGCAGGCCGGCTTCATAAACATTCAGCAACGGCTGGCGCTCCGTGCCCAAGATCCGGATGCCGCGGATCAACATCAGTGCAACGGTACGAATCAAGGCAAGGGAACTCTGGGCTCGAGCTAGCGCTGCGGACAAGGGGCGGGCAGTTCTATTCCGGTTAATTCCGTGCAACTCCGCAAACGACTTTGCCCAGGCGCTCAGTTCTAACGCGCGGATTCTGGGTTCTTTCATGATGATCTGAAGCTGTTCCGCAGCATCTACCGAAATCTCCTTGCGGTCGTGGAAGTCTTCTGCTTGCAGATAAGCTTCATAGACCATGGCATGCAATGACAGTACCGGCTTGCCATTTGAAGCTGGGGGAAGGCTTTTGTGGAAGGGAATGTTCGGTTCAGACCAGAACTTCTCCGCTGGATCATACTTCCGGTGCGCGACACGAATACCGAAACTCGCGGTTCCACCGCTGTGTATCGATGCGCCGTTGACGGCCAAAGGCTCGTCCGAATACACGTATTCGTCTGTAAGGAGCGAGAAGACCATGGCCGAATACACATCCGGCGATAAAGAGCGGAAAAAAAGGCCATCCTTCCTCCTGCTTTTCGCTTCCTTAATCAGTTCCATGCTGATAAACCCGCCGTTGTAGAGTACGGGTAGTTTCGTGTAGTCCATCCTGCCATCCAGGACCGCCTGGAGGGCCCGCCCGGAATCTACCTTTCGATACCCCCTGCCCAGATCCACAGCCAGTGCGCCGTATTCGCTTCCGCGCAGAGTCGGCCATTGATATCTGCAACCATTCGCGCGAATGGCTTTCGTCCCGGTTTCATCAGCTATCTTGCTGACCCGCTTGAGAGCTCCGGGCAGAATTGCGTCGTCGTCGCCAATGACGGTCACCCAGCCATCGGACACATGACCGAGTGCAAATTCCCAGTTGTGCGACATGGACAAACGCCTGCCGGTGCGCACGTAGCGCAGTCTCTCATCTCTTATCGAAGCGACGACATCGGGCGTGTCGTCGACGCTGGCGTTGTCCGACACGAGAACCGTGAAATCCTGATAGTCCTGTGACAGCGCACTCTTGATGGCATACAGGAGCGTATCTGCGCGGTCTCGAGTCGGAATTACAACAGTGAATTTTCTGTTTGGCACGTTGTCCGCCCTCGTCAAGGCGCCGGAATGTCAGTCAGAGCTGCCGGTAGAGCCGGGCTAAACCGTACGACGAAGATAACCGTCGGGCGCAACTGTCAACAGCAGCTTGTGGTAGATGCTCCGGTCGACCTCGAATTCCGGATGGTCCTCTAGATATCGGCAGACGGCGGTCTTGGGGCTATTCCCCGGTCCCCATGGGCGATTGCCGGACAGTTCTTTCGGAATGTCTTCCACCACGGTGTCGAACACCACGCAGTAACTGCCCCGGGTCGTCAGGGGGGCGTAGGCCTCGAGCTCTTTGAATACATGGTCGAAGGTGTGGTTGCTGTCCAGGCAGACGAGGACTCGTGAATACCCGCGGGCGATCGCACGCACTTGGTTCACCGTATCGGGCGCGATGCTGGAGCCCTGTATCATCTGGATTCTCGAGGCCATGGGATGCGCCTCGATTTCGGTCCGGTTGTGCGCGCGGATGTCGATGTCCACACCGAGAACCTTGCGGCGCGACTGCGTCGGGCATAACTGGGCGCCGGTCGCGGCGGCATCAGACAGATCCAGGAGCGCCAGCATCGAGGCACTGAAGATCAGGGAGCCGCCGTGCGCGATGCCGGTCTCGATGATCAGGTCCGGCTTCACGGACCAGATCAGCTCCTGCATGGCAACGATGTCCTGCGGATACTGGATGATCGGCCGGCCCAGCCAACTGAAGTTGTACGAATAGCGCTTGCGTTGGGCTTCGTGGAACCAACGCATCGACAGGTCCTGTATGTCTTGGTCCTTACCCTGCGCTTCGATGTTTCCGGCAACTTCCTTTCGGAACTCGTTTATGGGATCCACTGTTTCCTTCCACGCGCGCGACTCTTTGGTTTCGCCATCAGGTCTCTGGGCAGGTCATGACGGCAGTTGATTCTAAACTAAGGTGCGTGAAGCACAACCTTGATGGCGTGACCTGAGTCGCGATTCTAGCTGGGTCCGGCAATCCAATTCCCGACCCCGACATTGATTTGAAGCGCCAGAGCAGTGCATATTGTGACTATGAGACATCACTTAATGGTCGAGCGATGTGCGCAAACCCCGACGCTGCGTCGCGCCCTTGCTCTTCGACAGGGCGACGTGCGCACTAAGTGAGTAAGGCGGGCAAACCCGAGGGGCCGTTGCGACAAATTTTGCGAAGTGTCCGCTCGGCATTTATCAGGAACAAGACGATCGGTCCTGCGCAAACGTCGAAGAGAGTCTCTGCGACCGTCGCTACCGCGACAACCGCGGCGGCTGTCACAACCGCCACGGCTCCCATTGCCACAGCGAATGCCGCTGCGGCACCGAGTGTGAACGAACTGATTGGCGAAGGATTGCGACAGCGGCAGCAGGTCGGCGTGGAGGCAGCGCGGCCTTATTTTGAGAAGGCAGCGCAACTCGAGCCGAATTTCCATGTGCCCTGGCTCATGCTGGGTAATGTCGCAAGCGAGTTGGGAGACCTTGATGTAGCCGTTGCCCATTACGCGCACGCGCGCGATCTTGATCCAAGCGATCACGTTGTCCGTTATAACCTCGGACTAAACCAATATTTGCGCGGATACATCGATGCGGCTATCGAGGAGCTGCGAGCAGCCTGCGGCCTCAACCCCTCCCACCTTCAGGCGCAGTCTACTCATATCATGGCGCTGCATAATTCCGATCGCATAAGTCCCGACGAAATCGCTGTGGCCATTCGCGAGTGGGGAGCGCGTTTTTCTCTGGAACACCCGGGGTCGGCACCATCCGCCGGGCGCACTGGCAGCGACATCCCAGGACGATTGCGTGTTGGATTCATTTCCGGTGATTTTCGGACGCACTCGGTGGCTCACTTTTTTGAACCCATCTTGAGCGCGCGCAACCGCGGCGCCTTCACCTATGTTTTGTACAACAATTCTCAACTTCAGGACGCATTAACCGATCGCCTGCGCGCGAACGCGGATGATTGGCGTGATGTATGGCGGCTGACCGACGATGCGTTGATCGAAATGATCCGCGCCGATCGGATCGATATTCTCGTCGACCTCTCAGGACACACGGCATTCAACCGGTTGGCGGTTTTCGCGCGCCGTGCCGCGCCTGTGCAGGTCAGTTATCTCGGGTATCCATCCTCGACTGGTCTCGCGACGATGGACTATCGCATTACCGATGCCGTCACCGATCCGCCGGGAGATGCCGATGAGTGGCATTGCGAGCGACTGCTGCGGTTGCCCGATTCGCAGTGGTGCTTTCGGCCGTTTGGATCGCCGGCGCTTCCCGGTCCGCTGCCCGCACGCAAGAGCGGTTTCGTTACATTCGGCAGTTTCAACAATCTGACAAAGGCCAGCGATACACTGCTTCGCTGTTGGGTACAGATTCTCGTCCAATTGCCGACTGCACACTTGCGCTTGACTCGGGTTCGCAGCGCGCAACGCGCGGCCGAAATTAACGCCCTGTTTGCGCAATCAGGCGTTGCCCCCGAGCGCATCGAGTGTGTGTCCTGGGCGAAGGACCCCCCGTATGGGCAGCAATTCGCGGGAGTCGATATCGCATTGGACAACTTTCCCTACAACGGTGTTACGACAACGTGCGAGTCACTCTATGTTGGCGTGCCGGTCATTTCGCTGCACGGCCGCAACGGTGTCTCGCGCAGCGGCTTGAGTATTCTAGGCACGCTTGCACTAAGTGAGCTAGCAGCATCCACACCGGAGCAGTACATTGAAATTGCGGTTGCGCTGGCAAGCGATTTAACGCGGCTCGAGCAACTGCGTGGATCATTGCGCGACCGCTTCGACCAATCGTCGCTGCGCGATGAGGAGCATTTCGCAGCGAATTTCGAGGAACTCTTGCGCACCGCCTGGCAGCAGTATCGAGATCTCATCAACTAGCGTGCGCGTTTTCCCGCCGGCCTAACAGCCATTCCCTAAATTGAACGCTGATCCTCCCAGCGCTGCGGGTCACTGAATACGATCCTGAAAATGCTGCCGCCACCGCTCCGGCTTTCGTGCAATAAGATCGAGCGGTTGAGCTGACACAACTCGCGTGCGATGAACAAACCGAGTCCGGTGCCGCCTTTTCGCCCCGTAAAGAATGGTTCGAAAATACGATCTACAGACTTTAGCTCGATGCCCGGTCCGCGATTTAAGACTTCCAAGTAAGGTCGATTGCTGGGATTTAGGCGACCGAGCTTGATGTCGAAGCTGATGCCGTCGAGCGCCTCACCGTACTTGATCGCGTTGTCGCACAAATTCCAAACCACTTGATGAAGATGGCTGGGATCAATTCCTACCTCCAAATTATCTTCACTCTCGTGAACACCAATTTGGGACTCGCGAACCTGCATGGTTGCGCAGAATTCCTCGAGAAAGTCTTCGAGCCAATCGCCTAGCAGCAGCCGTGTGCGCTTTGTCGCTTCGCGCTTGGAGAGCTGCAAAACGTTGTTGATGATGGTGCTGACTCGCTCGGAGTTGCTTTGAATGATGTCCGTCAGTCTGCGCTCATCCGCGCCAATGTTGGCGCTTTCGGCCAGAAGCTGGCCGGCATGGCTCATCGCGCCGACCGGATTTCTGATTTCGTGCGCGATACTGGCTGAGAGCCTGCCGAGTGCTGCAAGCTTGCTTTGCTGCACGCGCTCGGCCAGGAGACTGGTATCTTCGAGAAAGATCAGCGTGGGGCCTGGCTCCGCTCCGAGCGGCGCAAAGTGGGGCTGAATCACTCGCGCGCCATCGGCAGCGACAAAGCTAGACGGCGAATCTTCACCTTGTCCGCGCTGCCGCCACGTCGACAGCGAATACAGCAGGCGTGGCGAAACCTCACCCACCAAGGCACCGGGGACGGCGTGGTTGTCGCCCAATATTTCCGCTGCCGATTCGTTGATCAGACGAATCTTATCGGTAGCGTCAACGACGAGAAGACTTTCGCGCAAATGCTGCACGATGTATTGCGACAACTCCGCAAGATTTGCCAGGTCGATGTCCTTCTGGCGAACCAGCGCTTCGCTTTCACGCATCCGCCCCGCCGCGAAAGATGCCGCACCGGCGGTGACGAATAACACCAGGCCAAGCAACCCGGCCGTGGCGTACGAGTTGATATCCGATTTACCCCCGAGCTGTTGCCAAATCGTGTCCGCAAGGATGGCGATGGCGGCCGTGGCCGCCAGAAACAGGGCACTTCGAGGCGGCAGCAAAAACCCGAGGGCGCCGACCGGCACCAAGAACAATACACCGAGGCCGCTGGCGACGCCGCCGCACGTATGCAGCAGCAGAACCAGCACGAACATGTCAACGGCGGCCTGCAGGATTGTTTGGACGTTCGCGCTTGCCAGGCGCTGGCGTACAAACACCACGCTAGCCAGGCCAAAACAAAAATAAAACACCGTTGCGCCAAAGAAAACCTGCGATGAGTACACCGCGAAGCCGCGCGCGCCGCCCAAAGAGTACAGTCCCAGCAGAACCAAGGGCACCAACACCCGGTACAAATTGAGCACGGCAAGCACGCGCCAAATCATTGCGGGATCACGGCGGGTGTTGTGGTCAATCTGGCGATCTAGTTGCCGGTTCAATTCTTTGGTAGCTCCCTGCTTTGCGCTGCCCTCAAGCTTAATTCAGAATAGCGCGCCTTACGCGACGCGATCGGCACTTGAGGACAATTCATGAATTTGCACGAGTATCAGTCAAAGGAGTTGTTCGGCAAGTACGCCATCCCGATTCCAAAAGGCCGGGTTGCCGACTCACCGGAAGCCGCTGAGGCCGCGGCCAGGGGACTTGGGGGGTCTTTGTGGGTGGTGAAGGCACAGGTGCATGCCGGGGGCCGGGGCAAGGCGGGCGGCGTCAAAGTCGTCAAGGACGTGGAGGCCGTTAGGACGGCTGCCCAGGCGATGCTGGGAACCACCCTGGTCACGCATCAGACCGGGCCGGAGGGATTGCCGGTGCATCAGGTATATGTGGAGGTGGGTTCGAAGATCGCGCGCGAGATATACCTGAGCTTGGTGCTGAATCGGGATGCAGGTCGCCTGGCCTTCGTTGCCTCCGCCGCGGGCGGCATGGACATCGAGGAGGTCGCGGCACACACGCCTGAGAAGATCATTCACATCGATGTGAATCCCACGGCGGGTTTACAGGATTTCCAGTGTCGCCAATTGGCTTTCGGCTTGGGGCTCAAAGGAACTCAGATTGCGCAGTTCGGCAAGATTGCCCATGCGATTTACACCTTGTATTTGGAGCAGGATGCCAGCCTGGTCGAGGTCAATCCGCTCATCGTCACCGCCGACGGCGACCTTCTGGCCTTGGATGCCAAGATCAACATCGAAGACAACGCGCTGTTTCGACACAAGGATTTGGCCGCATGGCGCGATGCCTCGCAAGAAGACCCCATGGAGCGCAAGGCGGCCGAGCATGACCTTAACTATGTGTCGCTCGACGGCAATATTGCCTGCATGGTCAATGGCGCCGGCCTCGCCATGGCGACGATGGACTTGATCCAACTCCACGGCGGCAAGCCGGCGAATTTCCTGGATGTCGGCGGCGGCGCGACCAAGGAGCGCGTTGCCGCCGCATTCAAGTTGATTCTCTCGAATCCCAAGGTCAGCGCGATTCTGATCAATATTTTTGGCGGCATCGTCCGCTGCGACATCATCGCCGAGGGCATTATCGCGGCCGTCAAGGAGGTCGGCGTGAGCTTGCCCGTTATCGTGCGCCTCGAGGGGACAAACGCGCCGCTCGCCCGCCAAATGTTGGCGAGCAGCGGTCTTGCAATCACACCGGCGAGCGATCTGACGGACGCCGCAGTGAAGGCCGTGCGGATGGCAGGGGCCCAATCATGAGCATTCTGGTCCACAAGGACACCAAGGTCATTTGCCAGGGATTCACCGGCAAGCAGGGCACCTTTCACTCGGAGCAATGCCTCGCGTACGGCACCAAGCTGGTGGGCGGCGTCACTCCCGGCCGGGGCGGCGAGAAGCATCTCGGGTTGCCGGTATTCGACACGGCGCAAACAGCCGTCGCCCAAACGGGCGCAACGGTGAGCATGATCTACGTGCCCGCGCCCTTTGCCGCAGACGCCATCCTGGAGGCGGCGGACGCCGGCATAGAGCTGATCGTGTGCATCACCGAGGGCATTCCGGTGAATGACATGGTGCGGGTGAAGGCGACGCTGGCCGGCTACCAGACCCGGCTCATCGGCCCGAATTGTCCTGGCATCATCACGCCCGAGGATTGCAAGATCGGCATCATGCCGGGATTCATTCACAAGAAGGGGCGGGTAGGCATTGTTTCCCGCTCCGGAACCCTCACCTATGAGGCAGTGTTCCAGACGACCAACAACGGACTGGGTCAGAGCACTTGTGTGGGTATAGGCGGAGATCCGGTGCGCGGCATGAACTTCATCGATGTCCTGGGATTGTTCGAAAAAGATGCGCAGACCGAGGGCATTGTGATGGTGGGCGAGATCGGCGGAAGCGACGAAGAGGCCGCCGCCGCCTTCATACGCAGGCATGTCAGCAAACCGGTCGTCGCGTACATCGCCGGCGTCGCCGCGCCGCCCGGCAAGCGGATGGGCCATGCCGGAGCAATCGTGGCCGGCGGCAAGGGCACGGCGGCAGCGAAATTCGAAGCGCTGGAAGCGGCCGGCATCACGACCGTGCATTCGCCCGCCGAGATGGGCGCCGCGATCGCCCAGCGGCTCAAATGAGGCAATGCGCTTGAGTGTTTCCCGGCAAATCCGGTGTGTGATGGCTCAGCTGAACTTGGTGGTGGGCGATGTCGACGGCAACACGTCGCGCATCGTCGCCGCTGCAAACGAAGCGAGGGACCGGTATCGAGCTGACCTCGTCATGCTGCCCGAGCTCGCGGTGTCGGGCTATCCGCCCGAGGATCTCTTGTTTCACTCCGGCATGCGTTTGCAAGTGGCGCGTTCGCTGGAACGGATCAAACAAGAAGTGCGCGGCATTACCCTGATCGCAGGCTACCCCGAATATTCGGGCGCGAAGATTTTCAATTCAGCCATTGTGATTCGCGACGGCACCGTGGTTGCCAATCATCGCAAGGCCTGTCTACCCAACTATCGCGTGTTCGACGAAAAGCGCTATTTCACGCCGGGCACGGATGCAACGATCATCGAAATCAACGGCGTAAAGGCGGGCGTCTTGGTGTGCGAGGATGCCTGGGACGCCACGCCCGCGCGCCAGGCGCGTGACAAGGGGGCGCAAGTGCTCCTCATCATCAACGCTTCGCCCTATGAGGTCGATAAGCAGGCCATGCGCGAGCAACAGGTGGTGCGGGAGCGGATCCAAGAAGCCGGCATTCCCGTGGTGTTCTGCAATTTGATCGGCGGACAGGATGAATTGGTATTCGACGGCAATTCCTTCGTCATGGACGCGCAGGGGACGGTGACCCAACGCGCGCCGGCCTTCACCGAGGGCCTGTACGTCGTGGATTTAGGACTCGATGCATCCGGTACCGTGCATCCCATCCCCGCCGAGATCGTGCCGCTGCAGGGCCAGGATGAGAGCGTGTACGGCGCGCTGGTGCAGGGCACGCGCGACTATGTCACCAAGCACCGCTTCCCGGGCGTCGTGATGGGATTGTCGGGCGGCATCGATTCCGCGCTCACCTTGGTCATTGCGGTGGATGCGCTGGGCGCCGACCGGGTGCATTCGGTGGCCATGCCCTCGCGCTACACCTCGCAAATGAGCAAAGATGACGCCGCGCTGCAGGCTAGGAACCTGCACGTCAAGCACAGTGAAATTTCGATCGAAGGGATGTTCGAAGCGACGTTGGCGGCTTTGAAGGAGGAATTCGCGGGCCTCGCGCCGGATACCGCGGAGGAGAATATTCAGTCGCGCTGCCGCGGTGTGCTGCTCATGGGCATTTCCAACAAGACGGGGAAAATGCTGCTCACCACCGGCAACAAGAGCGAGATGGCCGTGGGCTATGCGACCCTGTACGGCGACATGGCGGGAGGATTCGCGCCCATCAAGGATTGCAGCAAGCTGTTGGTCTACCGCTTGTGCCGCTGGCGAAACGCGCAATCCGCAGTGATTCCAACGAGGGTCATCGATCGGCCCCCGTCCGCGGAATTGCGCTTCGATCAGAAGGACACCGATAGCCTGCCTCCGTACGAGATTCTCGACCCCATTCTCGAGGCGTTCATCGAAGAGGATCTGTCAGTCGATCAAATCGCCGCGCGCGGCTTCGATCGGGCCACGGTCGGGCGCATTTTGGACTTGGTGAAGCGCAACGAATACAAGCGCCGCCAGGCACCGCCGGGCGTGCGCGTGAGCGGCCGGGCATTCGGCCGCGATTGGCGCTATCCGATCACCAGCGGCTACAAGTCGCACTAGCGCGAGGGTCGCCCGAAAAAGACGCTGCCGCTCGAGCGGCTACAGAATGCGCTGGTACCAGTGCTTTTTGGGCTCAAGATCCTTGATGGGACCCGGGTAGTTGTCGGCGTAGACGCGCTCGGCATTCTTCGCCAAATCCACCATATTGAGATCGTAATAGGCGTTGACGATCACCTTCATCGAGCCCTTTACCGCAGGCGCACCATCGTAGTTCTCCACGCAGTATTTGGCGCGATTGAGCGCGCCGACATAGGCGCCGCGGCGCATGTAGTACAGCGCCACGTGCAATTCGAAGTCGGCCAGGCGGTTGCGCAAGTAGATCATGCGCTGCTGCGCATCGCCGACATACTGGCTGTGCGGGAATTTCTCGAGGAGCTGTTGAAAGGCATCGAAGGATTTCTTCGCATTCACCGGCGGACGCTGCGACAGGTCGACTCGAAAGCGCCGCTCCAGCCAATTCGACTGGCGCTCGAAGTAAACCAGCCCCTTCATGTAATAGGCGTAGTCGACGCGCGGATTGGTCGGATTCTCGCGGATGAAGGTATCCGCCGCATCGACGGCAGGGTCGACTTCGTGATTTTTATAGTAGGCATAGATCAAATCCAGCTGGGCTTGGCGCGCGGGTTCGCTGAATGGGAAACGCGACTGCAGCGCTTCGAGCTGTTTGACCGCCTCGGCATAGCTCGCATTTCGAATGGCCTTCTGCGCTTTGGCGTAGATCTGTTCGGGGCCGGACTTCGCGTCCTGGGCGCGGTGGCTGCGGCAGCCGGTCGCCAGCATCACGACGCCGAGGGCCACGACGACAATACGGCCTGGTTGGACAAGATCACGCAGTCTCACAAGCGATTCCTTACAATGGGCGGCCCGTTGGGTGGGCCCGAAAGCGCGGCAGTATACCCGATGCCCCGACGGTAGCTTCGAGTGCCCCTATGAGTGCAGAGTTCCAAGTGATCGATCTTACGATTCCGCCGGAATTGGCGGGGTGCCGCTTGGATAGCGCCCTGGCACGCCTGTTACCCCAGCATTCGCGCACGCGCATCAAGGGTTGGATCGAGGAAGGCGCGGTGTTGGTGGGGCGGCGGCGGCTAAAGCCCCGCGACCTGGTGGCGGCGGGTGCCCGCGTGCGGGTGCAAATGAGGCCTGAGGCGCCCAAGTCCGAGGTTCTGCCGGAGGCAATTGCCCTGCGGCTGGCTTACGAAGATGCGGACCTGCTGGTGATCGACAAGCCCGCAGGATTGGTCGTGCACCCGGGGGCAGGAAATCCCCGTCACACCCTGCAAAATGCTCTGCTGGCATTGGATTCCTCGTTGGGGAAGTTGCCGCGCGCCGGCCTCATCCATCGCCTGGACAAGGACACCAGCGGCCTGCTCGTCGTGGCGCGCACCGCCGAGGCGCAAACCTCGCTATCCCGGCAGCTCATGGCGCGCACGATGTCGCGCAACTATCTGGCGGTGTGTGTGGGTGTCATGACCGGGGGCGGCACCGTCGATGCGCCGATCGGGCGCAATCGCAGCGATCGGCTAAGAATGGCGGTACGCGAAAGCGGGCGGCCGGCGGTGACGCACTACCGGGTGATCGAGCGCTTTCGAGCGCACACGTATCTGTCGGTGCAGCTCGAGACCGGACGAACTCATCAGATCCGCCTGCATTTGTCACACCTGAAGTACCCGATCGTCGGCGATCCGGTGTACGGCGGCCGATTGGCGCAGCCGCGCGGCGCAGCTCAGGGCCTGCTCACGACTCTGCGCACCTTCAAACGCCAGGCATTGCACGCCGCCACGCTGGGGTTTGATCACCCGCGAACCGGCCGAAGAGTGGGGCTGCATAGTCCCATCCCGGAAGACCTTCACAATCTGCTGCTCGCGCTGCGCGAGGATGCGCGCGCGGCTGCGGAAGTCGGAGGCGCCCGATGACGGGGCCCTGGTTCGAGGCCGACTGGCCGGCGCCTCGAGGCGTTCGCGTGTTGTCGACCCTGCGCGGCGAGGCGGGCAGCGGGGTGAGCAGGGCGCCATACGCATGCTTCAATCTGGGCGATCATGTCGGGGATGACCCGGCCGCCGTCGCCGAGAATCGGCGCCGACTCAAGCGGGAGGCGGCACTGCCCGCCGAGCCGTCCTGGCTCGCTCAGGTGCATGGGGTAACGGTCGTCGATCTCGATTCGGCCCGGCTTAAGGGTCCTGCGGACGGGGCGGTGGCGCGGGGAGCGGGCAAGGTCTGTGCGATTCTCACCGCCGACTGCCTGCCCATCGTTTTTGCGACCGACTCCGGCGATAGAGTCGCAGCCGCTCACGCCGGCTGGCGCGGGCTGGCGGCCGGCGTGATCGAGGCCACGGTGCACGCCCTGGGCGTGCCCGGGGCAAGCCTGATGGCGTGGCTGGGCCCGGCCATTGGGCCGGAGCATTTCGAGGTCGGCGCGGAAGTGCGCGAGGCGCTCTTGAGCGGCGATGAGCAGGCTGTCGAGGCCTTTGCGCCAAATGCCCGGGGGCGGTTCATGGCGGACCTGTGGAAGCTGGCCCGCGGGCGACTGGAAACGCTCGGTGTGGCCCGCATCTATGGGGGCGGTGAATGCACGTTCACTCACTCGCATCGCTACTACTCGCACCGTCGCGAGGGAATCACCGGGCGGCAGGCCACGCTGATCTGGCGGGAAGAGTCGGAATACCGTTGAATTAGCGGCGTTACGCCCCCATTACCTTGAGCATTCCGAGTGAATTCTCGAAGGATAACTTATGCGAATGGACAAGCTAACGACCAAATTCCAGCAGGCACTGGCCGATGCCCAGTCCCTCGCCGTGGGTCGCGACAATCAGTACATCGAGCCGGTGCACCTCATGGCGGCGCTGCTCGATCAACAGGGCGGCACCGCCCGCCCCCTGCTGGAAAAGGCCGGCGTGCAAGTCCCCAAGCTGCGCTCGGACCTCGCCGGAGCGCTCGACCGGATAGCCAAGGTCGAGGGATCGGGCGGCGACGTGCTGCTCGGTAACGATCTGAACAAGCTGTTGAACGTCACCGACAAGCTGGCGCAGCAGCGCGGGGATCAGTTCATCTCCAGTGAACTGTTTGTGCTGGCCGCATGCGATGATCGCGGCGAGCTCGGCCGCCTCCTCAAAGCGAACGGCGCGACGCGCGCCAATCTGGAGAAGGCCATCGAGGAAGTGCGCGGCGGCGCCAAGGTCGAGGACGCGGGGGCCGAGGAGAATCGCCAGGCCCTGGAAAAGTACAGCATCGATCTCACTGAGCGCGCAACGCAGGGCAAGCTCGATCCGGTGATCGGGCGGGATGACGAGATTCGCCGCACCATCCAGGTTCTGCAGCGGCGCAGCAAGAACAACCCCGTCCTCATCGGTGAGCCGGGCGTGGGCAAGACCGCGATCGTCGAGGGCTTGGCCCAACGCATCATCAATGGTGAGGTGCCGGAGGGTTTGCGCAATAAACGCATTCTGGCGCTCGATTTGGGCGCGCTCATCGCGGGGGCCAAGTTTCGCGGCGAGTTCGAGGAGCGCCTGAAGGCCGTTCTCAATGACCTGGCGAAACAAGAAGGCCAGGTGATCCTGTTCATCGACGAATTGCACACCATGGTCGGAGCAGGTAAGGCAGAGGGCGCGATGGATGCCGGCAATATGTTGAAGCCGGCCCTGGCGCGCGGCGAGTTGCACTGCGTGGGCGCCACCACGCTCGATGAATACCGCAAGTACATCGAGAAAGATGCGGCCCTCGAGCGGCGCTTTCAGAAGGTGCTCGTGAATGAGCCCTCGGTGGAAGACACCATCGCCATCTTACGCGGCCTGAAAGAGCGCTACGAAGTGCACCATGGCGTGGAAATCACCGATCCGGCCATCGTCGCCGCGGCAACCCTGTCTCACCGTTACATTGCGGATCGGCAGCTGCCGGACAAGGCCATCGACCTGATCGATGAGGCGGGATCCTTGATCCGCATGGAAATCGATTCCAAGCCCGAGGCGCTCGACAAGCTGGATCGGCGCATCATTCAGCTGAAGATCGAGCGCGAGGCGCTCAAGAAAGAAAGCGACGAGGCGTCGCGCAAGCGCCTGAACGCGTTGAACGATACGCTGAAGGGTTTGGAGAAGGAATACTCCGATCTCGAGGAGATATGGAAGGCCGAGAAGGCCACGGTGCAAGGCGCGGCCCACATCAAAGAGGAGCTGGAACGCGCACGCCAGGATCTCGATACGGCGCGGCGCGCGCAGGACTTGGCGCGCATGTCCGAGCTGCAATACGGCCGCATTCCCGCGCTCGAACAAAAATTGGCCAAAGCGCTGGAGGTCGAGCAGAAACCCAATCAGCTGGTGCGCAATTCGGTGACCGAAACCGAAGTGGCGGAAATCGTCTCGAAGTGGACCGGAATTCCCGTGTCGCGCATGCTCGAGGGCGAGCGGGAAAAATTGTTGCGAATGGAAGAGGTGTTGGGCAAGCGCGTCGTGGGCCAGCAAGAGGCGGTGAAGGCCGTGGCGGACGCCATTCGACGCACGCGCGCGGGATTGTCCGACCCGAATCGACCCAGCGGCTCGTTCATGTTCTTGGGCCCCACGGGCGTCGGCAAAACCGAGCTCTGCAAGGCGTTGGCGGAATTCATGTTCGATACGGAGGATGCCTTGATCCGCATCGACATGTCGGAATTCATGGAGAAGCACTCGGTCGCCCGCTTGATCGGCGCACCTCCTGGCTACGTGGGCTACGAGGAGGGCGGCTATTTGACCGAAGCCGTTCGCCGCCGCCCCTACTGCGTCATTTTGCTGGACGAGATCGAAAAGGCGCATCCGGATGTGTTCAACGTCTTGCTGCAAGTGCTGGACGATGGGCGCCTCACCGATGGCCAGGGCCGCACGGTGGATTTCCGCAATTGCGTGATAATCATGACGTCGAACTTGGGATCCCAGGTCATTCAAGAACTCTCCGGCGAGGCAAATTACGCCAAGATGAAAGAGGCGGTGATGCAGGTGGTGACGCAGCATTTCCGACCCGAATTCATCAATCGCGTCGATGAAATCGTGGTGTTCCACTCGCTGGGCCGGGAGCAGATTCGATCCATTGTCGATATTCAGTTGGGACGCTTGCGACAGCGCCTGGCGGAGCGCGACATCACCCTTCGGCTTGACGACGACGCGCGCGACAAGATCGGCGAGGCAGGCTTCGATACGGTATACGGCGCCCGGCCGCTGAAGCGCGCCATCCAGGCGCAGATCGAGAATCCCTTGGCGCAGCGGATTCTCAAGGGCGATTTCATCGCGGGCGACCGCGTGATCGCCAAGCTGAAGCGCGATGCGCTGGTGTTCGAGAAGGAACGCCTGCACTAAGCGCGGCGCCGCGAGGAAAGCGTTCAAGTTCGCTATACTTTGCGGCGCTAGTCCCCTCAAGAGGAATTCCATGCCTTTTTACGAATATCAGTGCAAGAATTGCGGCCATGAATTGGAGGCCATGCAGAAAGTCAGCGATGCGCCGCTCAAGAAATGCCCTGATTGCGGTAAGGCGCAACTGACGCGGCTGATGTCCGCGCCCGTGTTCAGGCTCAAAGGCGGCGGCTGGTACGAAACCGATTTCAAGGGCGACAAGGAGAACCAACGCAATTTGGCGGACAAGCCCGACGAGGCGCCGAAGGATGCGAAGCCGGATGCCAAGCCCGCGGATGACAAGGCCAAGGATGGCAAGGATGCGAAGCCCGCCGAGGCCAAGCCGGAAACGCCTTCCGCGAAGGAGCCTGCGAGCCAGGAGAAGCCGGCCGGAAAATCGGATAAAACCTCGGGCGGCGGAGCGCAAAAAGCGGCCTCGGCAACGCGCGGAGCGTCGCGCGCGGGGCGGTCCCGGCGTAAACCGGTCAAGGTGAAACGCCGGCGCTGAGCCAGGCGGCACTTGCTCGCGCGGGCCTCAAGCCTTAGCATCCCGCGCTTCCCTACTTGGTTGTTTGCTTATGCGCACTCATTATTGCGGCCGGGTCGATGACGCATCGATCGGCAAGGTCGTCACCGTGGCCGGTTGGGCCCATCGCCGGCGCGATCATGGCGGCGTCATTTTCGTCGACTTGCGCGATCGGGAAGGCTTGCTGCAGATCGTATTTGATCCCGACAAGCCCCAGGTGTTTGCCCAGGCGGAGCGCGTGCGCAACGAATTCGTGCTCAAGGTGACCGGCCTGGTGCGAAGCCGGCCCCCCGGTACGGCAAATCCCAATCTCAAGTCGGGGCAGGTCGAAGTACTGTGCCAGGAACTGGAGATCCTCAATCGCTCGGAGCCGCTGCCATTTCAACTGGACGAGACGGTGAGCGAGGAAGTTCGCCTGCGCTTCCGATACTTGGATTTACGGCGCGAGGAAATGCGCGAGCGGTTGCTGCTGCGCCATCGGATCACGCGCGCGATGCGACATTATCTGGACGAGGCCGGATTCGTGGACGTGGAGACGCCCATGTTATCGAAGGCGACGCCGGAGGGCGCCCGTGACTATCTGGTACCGAGCCGCACGCACGCCGGGAAATTCTTTGCATTGCCCCAGTCGCCGCAGATCTACAAACAGTTGCTGATGATTTCCGGATTCGACCGTTACTATCAGATCGTGCGCTGTTTTCGCGACGAGGACCTGCGCGCCGATCGGCAGCCGGAATTCACTCAATTGGATGTCGAGACCTCGTTTCTGGATCAGGGACAGATTCAGCATTTGATGGAAGGGTTGGTGCACCATTTGTTCAAGCAGGTCTTGGACGTGGAACTGCCGAACCCCATGCCCCGATTGAGCTACGCCGAAGCGATACGCCGCTATGGATCCGACAAGCCGGATTTGCGCGTGCCCCTGGAATTGGTGGACGTTGCCGACCTGGTTAGAGGTTGCGACTTCAAGGTGTTTGCCGGTCCCGCCACCGATCCTCGCGGCCGGGTCACGGCCCTGTGCGTGCCTCAGGGCGGCAAGCTATCGCGCAAGGAAATCGACGATTACACGGCGTATGTGGCGCGCTATGGGGCGAAGGGTTTGGCATACGTCAAAGTCAACGAAGTTGCCAAGGGGCGCGACGGGTTGCAATCGCCGATCTTGAAATTCCTGAGCGACGCGGCCATCAGCGGCATCATGCAGCGTGTCGCAGCCAAGGACGGCGATCTGATTTTTTTCGGCGCCGATAGCGCCAAAGTGGTGAGCGATGCCCTGGGGGCACTGCGGCTCAGAGTCGGCCAGGACTTGAAGATGGTCGCCGCCGGCTGGCGGCCCCTGTGGGTGGTGGATTTTCCGATGTTCGAGTGGGACGCCGATGCCAAGCGTTGGCAGGCCATGCACCATCCTTTTACCAGTCCCGCGAACCTGGACGGCGCCGCATTGACTGCGAGCCCGGGAGAGGCGATTGCCAAGGCCTACGACATGGTCCTCAACGGCTCGGAAATCGGCGGCGGTTCGGTGAGAATTCACAATCAGGAATTGCAGTCGGCCGTGTTCGCTTTGCTCGGAATCTCGCCGGAAGAGGCTCGCTCGAAATTCGGATTCCTGCTGGACGCCCTCAAATTTGGCGCCCCGCCGCACGGTGGGATTGCCTTTGGCCTCGATCGGCTGGCGATGCTGATGGCCGGCGCCGACAGCATCCGCGATGTGATCGCCTTCCCGAAGACGCAAACGGCGGCGGATCTGCTCATGGATGCGCCCACGGAGGTGAGCGAAGCCCAACTACGAGAACTGCATATTCGCGTGCGCACACCGCCGA